>Ga0181364_1000012_pt1 | contig 35015 bp, 47 predicted proteins | sample Fa13NDMM110SN_FD_130108 | JGI IMG/M metagenome (GOLD analysis project Ga0181364, IMG submission 130108) | Freshwater viral communities from Lake Michigan, USA - Fa13.ND.MM110.S.N | ecosystem: Environmental > Aquatic > Freshwater > Lake | place: USA: Michigan | collected 2013-09-24
GAAACGATGCTGTAATATATAGAAATATAGTTGATCCTCTAAAGTCTGATTCTTTTGGCGTATTTGAACCAGAGCAGATTCATGTATTAGGTACTAAGAAAGACCAGCAACAGTTTAAAGATTTTGTATTAGGAAAAACTGCACCTAATGCACAAGTTTCTTTTTACAGAGATCAAGCTCAGTATAGTGAAAGATATACTGTCCTAGATAATCCCATTGAGTTAGATGAGGCAGAGTTCCAACAGACCCGTGGTAATGAGATAGCTGAGAAGCTAGCCAATAAACTTAGGGCTAGTGTTGGAGTAAATAGTCAACTGATTACTTTGGCTCATGCTAAAGAGATGTTGGACAATGCTGGTAAAGCTTATAATGGTGAGCCCGGTTTTTTCTTTAATGGACAAGTGTATCTTGTAAGAGAGAAGATGACAACAGAAATTGTCTTCCACGAGTTTGCTCACCCTATTCTTAAGGCTATTGCTATTGATAACCCAGAGTTGTTTGAGAACCTGTATTTGCAGCTTACTTCAACTCCAGAGGGTCAGGCAATTATAGAAGAGGTTAAAAAGTTCTACCCGGAGTATGATGAGGATTCATCTGACTTTAAAGAAGAAGCTTTGGTAAGAGCTCTATCTAGAGCAGCGGATGCTAAATTTAAAAACCAACCACAGTCTTCAGGATTCCTTGCTCTTATTAAAGAGTTCCTTTATAACATTAAACAATACTTTAGAAAACTATTCAAGGGTACTAAGATTAAGATAGAGAACCTGAGTGAGACAACTACTCTGGATCAACTGGCTGATATGCTTATGTCTGAGAGCTTTGCTATCAGTGCAGAGAAAGTTACCAATGCCGATGTGGTAGCATTTGCTAGGGATACCAGACAGCAAATGATTGATGACCTAGCATCAATGGAACAGAATGAGCTTGCTAAACTTAGCAAGAACATGTTTGATGTGTTTAATAAGCAGGCTAAGATTATTAGTTCTAAGAACTATAAGGAGATAGGTAAACTGCTTTCTGATACAATGCAAAGATCAGATATCAGGGAGATTCTGGGTAACCTTAGAATGTTCCAGAGAGAGGGTGATGTAAAGTTTGAGACTGCAGAAGATGAGATTAAATACATGAATGCTCACGCTGAAGCATTCTTGAATAGCATGACTAGATTTAATCTAGCCAGCCGCAGAATTCTTGAGCACTTTAAAGAAATTAGTAAAGACCTTAACAACCCTCTTAATATCTCTAGAGCATTTTATCTTAATAGAGTTATTAGAGACTGGGGATTGTTCTTAAATGATATAAAGAGTGAGCTCAGAAACCAAGAGTATTCTGAATACATTGGTCCCGGTAATCCGCTTTTAGGCTTAATCAATGAGATTGAAGAAACACTAACTAGAACTAAGTCATACTCTGATAAAATTTATACTGCAGGGGTAAAGGATACAATAGTAGATCAACTGGCTCCAATGGCGCAGACTATTGATAACTACTATACCAATATCCTAAAAAGATATGAGGAGAAAAATGCTCCCCCAGAAGTAATAGCTAGAGTAAAAAGAGAGTATGAGGAGATAAGATTGACTCCTAAAAAAATTGATCAGCTTCTCAAGGGAGAACTTGGTGATGCCGGTGCTATTAATAGTTTCTTAGAGGGCTATATGAATAACCAAGATCCTATCATTTTTGGATTTGCTGGTTATGTCAAAGACAGGTTTACAGCAATGAACACTGTAATCCAAAGTCAGTTTAACAACTTTATCAATAGTGTATCTGATCTGGTAGATGCTGCTGGTTATACAACAGCTTATTCTAGAATGCAGATGGGTAAGGACTTATTATTCCTTGACACTGTAAGAAATGAGTCAGAGGGAAAAGATGCTAGAAAAGTATGGAAGTTTCTTAACCCCTGGACTGATTATGAAAAAGATGTCCGGGATCTAGAAAATAAAGTAGAGGAAGCTAAGAAGACCTTTAATGAGGAGAAGACAGATCAAGCAGAGGAGGATTACAATACTGCTATTAAAAATCTAAAAGACTTCAAAGCTCAGTATATGCATCAGGAATATACTGAGGAGTTTGGTAAACTCAGAAGTTTCTTCCAAGATGAGGTTGGTAAAAAAGCAGAGGCAGCTAGAGCAGAAATTCTGAATAAGATTCAAGGTTTAAATAGCACAGTTAGTTCTGTAGATGACATTGTAAATAATCTAGATACACTAGAGGTTTACTGGAGAGAATACAGACTTCTTTACTCTTTGTATAATGCTGACGGCACACCCAAAGAGGAAGATAGTATGCCCTATAAAGTTGCTATTAGACTTAGAGAACATAGAAACATGTCCAATAAGTTCTATAAGTGGACTGAAAGAAAAGGTGCATTCCAAAGTTCTTACTTAAACTTTAAGCAGTCACTTATAGATAATGGTATCAAGCCAACTGGTAAAACAGCAAAAGAGTTTAAGGAGAAACTTGATGAGTGGGTATCAAAGAACACTGTAATAAAACTTACCTCCAAGTTTTATGAAGATAGAGCTGAGATATTTGCTAGAATGAGTGAGCTAAGCAGTGAGCCTGCTCAACTTAAGATTATAGAAAACTACGGTAAGATTGCCAATATTATCAGTGCTTACAAAGACAAGAACTCTGAACCTGTTGGTTCTGAAATGCCTGCAGAGCTCCTCGCTACTATTAAGAAGATTGAGGAGGAGATTGAAGAGTTAAAGCAAGAGGTTAAAGAAAGCACAACAGGTCTTACTTCTGCTGAATACGATATGTATAGAAGCTATAAGGAAAGTATAGCTATGGGTGAGGAGCCATCAGAAGATGAAATTGATGAGTTTAGGAGAATAAAGGGCAAGATGAAAAAGAAGGGTATTACAGAGGAAGACCTTTCTAAGAATGCAGAGCTCAGCGCTCTTTATGATAAACTAAATGCTCTACAGAAGAGAGAAGTATCTCATGATTTTATTGAACTGGTGAATGACTTTCTTACATCAGATCCTGAGTCACTGCAGATAATGAAGAAGTCATTGAAGATTTCTAGGTTTAGTCCTACAGATATTAAAATGCTTCAGGACAGTGCTATTGCAGAAAAGTTCTTTGATGTAAATCCTAAATTTAAAGAGTGGTTCCTTGCTAACACAATACCAAGAAAGACAAAAAGAAAAGGAACTAAGTACTATCCTACAAGAGCTTGGACTTATATCAAACCCCAGGATTCATCTTACTATGAGAAAATAGATATTAAGGATGATCAAAACAGAACAATAGAAACTATTCCCGGCAGTCCTAGTCTGCAGTATTTCTATAGAGAAGTAAAGGATGAGTATGTTGATGACAATGGTGAGGTTATCCAACTGAGAACCAAGAGGTTAACAATGCTTGATGCCATTAGGCAGGGTCTTCCTATTGAGAATGCTACTGTAGATATGAAAGGTAATTTCCTTCCTAAGCTTACTGGTGGCAATAAATATAGAAATGAGGCTTACTTCATGCTAGAGAAGAACTCACCTGCTAAATTTAGATTGCTTCAAGAGTTGATAAAACAACACTTGATGCTGCAGGAAGAGATGCCTTATGATAGCCGTCTGGATCTTGAAGCACCTAGATATAGAAAGAGTGGTCTTGAGGCAATTGCTAGCAGACCTGTTGCTGATACATTTAGACAGAATCCATTAGCAGTATGGGCAAGAAAGATTAAATCATTCTTTGTTAGATCTGCAGATGATATGGAGGCAGGTCTTAACCCAGAGGAACAAAGTGTGGTTATTAAGTCAGACTTGTATGACGATAGTCATGGCAGAGTTCCTATTACAGGTATGTATGATATTGAGCCAGATCAGGTATCTATGGATGTGATGACTGGTATGATGAGATACATGCAGTCAGGGGTAAGACAAAAGACATTGCTTGAGATGATGCCTACTGCTAGAGCTCTGCAGTCTATTGTACAGAATCCTGATAACAATCCAGATCTTATAAAAGATGGAGTAAAGATTTTCTCTAAGGCTAAGATGGCTGTTGCTAGTGTACTAACACCACAAAGTCAAAAAGCCTTGAGTATTAGAGCTCAGGCAATCAATGCATTTATAGAAAGAGAGTTTGAAGGTAAGACCCAAGCAGGTATTACTAAGAACATGGTAGGTCTTAACAAAACTGTTAGTGCTCTTTTTGGATTATCATCAAAGGCATTCTTTGCTTTTAACATTCCTAGTGCATTAAAGAATAGTCTTGGTGCTAGATTCCAGGGTATGATTGAAGCGGCTGGCGGTAAATATTTTGGCTGGGCTGACTACATGAAAGGTACAGTCTGGGGTAACAAGGTTACTGCAGAAATAAGCATGGAGCTCTACAAGTTTGGACCTAAGTCTTTAGATGTACAGCTCTTTGAAATGATGGATCCATCACAGGGCAGACTAGCTAGTAAGATTTCTCAGGGTACAGGCATATCTAGATCAGTATTTACTGATACTGCAGAGCTAGGTTTCTTGACAAATGTTAGAAAGTGGACTGAATTAAATGCTACCGCTGGAACATTTGGTGCCATGCTAAAGAAAACTCTTATTGAGAGAACTATGCCTGATGGGTCTGTAGAGAAAATATCTTATGACAATGCTTGGGAAGTTGTGGATGGTCAAATCCAACTTAAATCTGGTATAGATAAGAAATGGGATAAGGGCGGAGCTGCTTATAATAATTTCATTAGAAATCTTCATGGAGTAGTAAACAATTTAAATGGTGCCTATGCATCATTTGATAGTCCTAATGCTAATAGATATCTACTGTTTAGATTTATGATGTACATGAAGACATACTTTACTCGTATGTTCATGAACAGATTCCAGCATAGAATTGAGAAAGGTATGGTTCTACCAAGGTATGATGCTAACCTAAATGACATTAGCATGGGTTACTATGTAGAATTCTTAACCGGAATTAAAAACTTGTTGGTTAGATATAAGGGTAATGTAAATCTGATGACACCTAATGAAGTAACAGCTATGAAAAAGACTGTTGTAGAAGTGGGTATGTTGTTGCTAATCAGCGAGTTAATTATAGGATTCTTATTTGACTTTGATCCAGATGATGAAGATAAGTATGAGAAACTACGTCAGAAGAGTGGACCATTCCCAGGATTATTTGTAGCAGATGATGAGCATCCTTTCAAAGCTCCAGGATGGTTCTCTAATCACATGCTTAACTTAGCACTACAGGTTAGAGCAGAGAATGATTCATTTATCCCGTACCCAAGATGGGGTCTGCAGGACTACGGCAATCTCCTAAACATGGAGTCAGTAAGTTTGCAGGCTACACTAGACATGTATATAAAACTGTTTACCGGTATCACAGACTACGCAGACTATAAACTTACTGGTGATCAAACAGCATTATATAAAAGAGAAGTTGGTCCTTATGTGTGGCAACAGGAAGGAGGACTTAAATTTGTAAATCACTTAGCTAAAACATTAAGCTTGAGTGGAACAACAGTAGAACCTGTTGTGGCTATCTCAGGATTACAATCAAGAGAAAATAGATAATGGCAAAAACAGGAACCACAAAAAATGGATTTTCTCCTAAAAATTCAAGGAGAAAGCGCCCAGGAGTACATGCTAAGAGCAAAACTAGCTACTCTAAAAGAAGTAAAAATTATAGAAAGCTAGGAAGAGGACAGGGATAACCCCGGTTTCCCAGGGCTCTCTGTTTACTTACTAGGTTCGGCTAGACCAAACTTGACAAACTTTTGTTCTGTTGTATAATCCAACGGAATGGTCTGTATTTCCCCATTGTTCCAAAGTTTGTTCATGGCACTAAGGTGAGTCTTAACTGCCTTAGGATCATTAAATGTTTCAGAACACTGGAGTATTTCTCCATTTTTTCCTACTGACTTAACTACATATCCATAGACAGTCTTTCTTTCTTTTTCTCCTGTGTCTATATTCAGGACCAAGATTCTTCTTTTAGAATCATGGATTTCAATAAATCCTTTTTTCATTATTCTATAATTTTAGATATATTTGGCCTAAAGTAATTAGGACCCTTAAGGATTTTACCATCCTCTCTAAGGATAGGTTTACCATCCTTACCCATTTTAGACATATTACTTCTATGAATCTCGGTGAATACTCTTACCATATAATCTTGCATGCCATGCTCTAGCATTGTTCCTAGGAGGATATACAACATATCCCCTAGGGCATCTGCTATTTCTACAGTGTCACCTGCAGTACATGCCTCAAGATATTCAGTGTTTTCTTCAGCCATCAGATTAAATCTGAGATGAGTTCTTTCTGATGAAATATTTGTTGGTCCGGTAGGTACTGAAATATCAGTAGCCTCACACCATTCTTTTACTTGATTAAGTTGTATTCTCATGTTGTCCAGTGTGAGTTAGGATTGTTTATGTCAATGTAACTATACTTGATTTTAGATTCTACTAGTTTAGCAGGAAGTATATCCTCCTTGAACATACCCTCTATCAGGATAAGGTAGTTGATAGCATCTCCAATCTTTTCCTCTAGCATCTTCTCATCAGGGATTTTACCCGTCTTAGCTTTTGCCTCAATGATCATTTTTATAGATTGCAGGTGCTTTACCATAAACTCCCACGCCACTGCTTGTTTAGTGTCATGGAAGCTCAATGGTATAGACTCTGTAAAAGCCTTAAATACATCATCTTTATCTGCATATTCTGAGTTCTTTGTTTCAAGAACATCTTTAATCAGTTGTACACGTCTCTGTACAACATCTTCTACAAATTGTTTTCTGGTCATGTTAGAACATTGTTAGTTGACTTGTTTCTCTTTTCTTCTGTATGGACTCAATCATCTTGTAGATATTCTGCAGATAATAGTCCTCATTAATTCTGTAATCTGGCCAGGGCTTCTTCTCAGCAATATTAAATATCGTCTGTTTCCAAGCTCCTGCCTCTACCTGAAAGTTTCTACCATCCACTTTATTTCTCTTGGTGATCTTACAACCATCATTAGAAATGTAATACCGGACAATATGCTGAAGCTTTCTAGTCTGTAGTATACCCTTAACCATGCAGTCCTCTACAAACTGCCAATCACCCTTAGCTTTTATACCAGCACAGTATTCAAAGATGTTTCTGTTTTGTGCTAGATACATCTCTGGTAGTGTGCCAAATACAAAGTAGTGATACACAGCTTTTGGGATAATCATAAAGCTTTTATTCTTATGTAAGGCTAGCTCTGAAAACTCAAATCTACCTTTACACTTTGTTCCAGAATAAAAACATTTGTCACCATCTTGTCTGTAAATATAGTGAGGAAACTCAGACTGCAGCTGGCCGAAGTCCTCTTTTTTAACCTCTTTCTCCTTATTTACAGCAATATAATTATTTACATCCCCTAGAATAATTTTACTGTATTCTCCGTGTTCTAGCCCAAGTTTGGTCATTTGTTCCCACTGTTTGCAGATTTCAAAGTACTTATCTTTCATACCTGCAGGAATCATCATTTCCAAACCGTCAGTGTTTTGCATAAGCGGGATAGATCCTGGTATACCCAGACTAAGCATTTCATAAAGCATAGCCAGACTAAGCTGACCATTAATGGTAATACGCATAGTGAACTCAGGATCATACAGAAAACTGTTCTCATCATTGCTGAGACCGTAAGTGCTGTTGAGGATAATCTTGTGGACATAATTGTTGGGATCTTTTTTAGGAATTTTTACTCTTTCATCAAAGAACCATTCATACTGCTCACAGAATTCTTCCTTAGGAAGATGTGCCGGAGACCATCCATTTCTAATAGCTAGATTGGGATAGAAGCTAGTAACGTCACTAGTCATGATAATCATTCCATCCTTAGCTTCATAAACACCACTGGATCTAGCACCATGAATGCCACCAAGACCAAAGTCAGTTCTGACTCCCTTATGGTTTACAGAATACTTAAAGCCACCTTTGGTGTTATTAGGGTCTAGTACTAGATCATTGAATTTTTCTAGGATATCCTTGAACTCAGGTTTCTGAAAATTGATATATGGTAAGATTATATCTTTGACAATAATCTTATCTCTAACAGTTCTCAGTTGTTTGAGCTCATACTTTTTAATTCCTGTTTTCTTACTAAGGAAATGTAGAAATAGCTCTTTAGCAATTCTTGGTTCAGATGCACTATAGAGATCTATATCATACTGCTTTGTCAAACTCTGCCTAAGATTAATCTGACTCTTACTTAGAATCATAATCTGTTTGCAAGACTCTACGTCATTTACACAATAGCTCATGACTTCATTTATCTGAGCCATAGTATTGATGTAAGTACTATGGTGTATAGGCATTTCCTGGATGTTATACCAGTCCATGCTATACTGAATCCATTTCAAGCTAGACCTTTTAGCAGGGTTGTCCCAGTGGTTTAGTTTAAATACATCAATCTGTTGAATAGATAAGTCTTTAGCTGAATAAGGTGGAAACTCATTGTTGTTAGTCTTTTCTATTATCAGTTGAGCAAAGGAGTATAACTCATTAGCAATAAATAATGCATCTCCCTCAACTAATGATTCCTGATTTCTAAGTATAAATTCGGTAATCTGAGAGTCAAAGTTCAATCCGTTATAGCTGATATGCCATTCCTTATTGTCCTTGTTCTGATTTAGAAACTTGACTAATTCTACAATGTCATTTCTCAGTCTGTGGACCACAAACTGTTTTGTCTCACCTGTCTTATAATGTTGAAACACAGCACCAAACATGTTGATAAGTGTCTCATAGTCCATTACCCAATGGTTCATATTATTTCTTCAGTTAAGCTGTCGCCCCAATTAAAGTATAAAGGCGGCTGTTACACCGCCCTATACCCATTAAACAATCAAAACAAATTAAGCAGTTGCAAGAAAAGAATCAGCTGCATCTGAATTTATAGAAAAGAGATTTACAAATGCCTTGATGTCATCAGCATCCATTAAATAGTATTCCTGGAATGTCTCTATAGTTTTACGCTCTTCTTTATGAGCCTTAGCTCCATCAGTGCGTATTTTTCTTGGGACAACATCACCATTGTCATCAAGTTTAGGTGTCATATGAAATACATTCTTTCTAGTAGAGCCGATCAGAGCTAATACTTTAGATTGTGGATCATAAATAGCCTCTATATAAGGACAATCTTTGCTGAGAGGAATCATTTTAAAAGTTGGTTGCTGATTCCAGTCAGACTTAATAACCATCATTGAGTTTTGCATAAATAATAATTTAGGGCGAAGTTATAGTAAAACCAGATATTTCAAAAGTTTTAACTGTAGCAGTCAATGTTTCCTTTTCTACATGGGGTCTATCACATAACTCACCAACATCTTCTAATAATTGTTTGTCACATTCTAAAAGTCTAGAATAAAGATCATAGTATAAGTGGGGATTAATGTAACTGTCCACATATACATAATTCTTTTTACTGTTTGCATAGTGACTGAGAATTCTGTCCTTCAGTGTTTTACTGAGTTTAGAATATCTACCTTCAGTAAACAGACTCCAATCTTCTGTAAAGGGTTCATAATCAAATATATAAACACCTTTTGAATCATCCGTTTCATAAAAGTCAGAGAACATAGGATTTTTGAAAAGCTTATTTTTCTCAAATTCTACAAACTCTTTATCAGACCTAAGATGATAAACAGCTATTAATTTTTTATCCTCCTGTTTGTAATACCCAGACCAAGAAACATAAGTTTCTATTGGGGTAACACTTCCTCCTCGGGGGATATTTAAAGCAGGATATAAAAATATCCTAGACTTTTGAAAGTACTCATTGTAAAGTGATTTGATCATAGTCATTTTGGTTACAGCACAATCTTACTTGTAAGCATATCATATGGCAAAGAGAAATCTCTTTTTTCATAATGATACTTTGCTTTAGTGAGAGAATTGCTGAGACCAGTCAAATACCACCTGTTCATTGTTTCATCAGACACTGGAAATACATACGTCTGTTTGTACTTATCAATGACAATAAAATTGAACTCTACTTTCCAAATACCATCTACAGCAAATTTCTCTGTGATTAATTTTTTGTAGACGGCAGCTTGAAGCCAGTAGTTATAGTAATCAACAGTCTCAGCAAACTCTGCAACTGTTTTGCCTGTTGTCTTCAAGTCATTGATAACTATAGTTTTATTGCTTTCGTTAACAATAAAATTGTCAACTATCCCCTTTAATCCAAAAGGATAACCAGGTAGATCAATTTGAATCGGGTACTCACTATAAACAGTGCCACCTGAATTCCTATATAAATCAAGAACTTTAACAACTTCCGGATTCTGTCTCAGAATCTGGACTGACTCTAGACACCGATGATACATCTCTGTGTCTATGACATCTTTACTGCCTTTCTGCTTTAGAAAGTCAAAGTAGCTTACAGTTTGATCTGTAACCATTTTATCAACCCTTTGCTCATCAGTCTTCAGAGACTGGTGAAGATTAATCTCTTTCAGAATGTCTAAGATTTGCAAATCAAACGATCTTAGTTCCTGGTCCAGAGAGTTAGTCTCTTGAGCATATCTAAATACTTTATCTACAACAATCTTCGGGTTGTCACTAGGCAAAGATACTGGTGAAATAACAAATTGCTTCTCAAAGTTATCAGTATCTAGCAACAAACAGTGAATTACTTTACCTTCAAGGAGATAGCTATCTAGCTTCTCCTCTCTTTGCTGTAATACATAGTGTGAATAAAAGAGCTTTGGTGAAAAAAGGAGCCTATTCAACCCACTATAACTAAAGTTAAATGGCTTTGAATAGAACTCCTCCTCCAAAGCAAGAACATTAATTTCCTCCTTGGTTTGTATCATTCTGCGGTTTTTCTATTTTGATTCCTGTTACCTTAATCCATCTGTAATTTCTAATAGAGCGCTGTATTTCTTCAGTAGCTCTATCCCTTACAAGATTAAGTATGTCATCATTCAACTTACCCACAGAATCAGCTTTCTCAAGTATGCTGTCTAGAGTAACATTAGAATATCTGTTGAAGTCCATAAAATCCATCAGACTCTTAAAAGCTACACTGTGACAATACTTTACATATCTGTGTTTGTTGTAATGATCACCAAGCAATATTAGCAAATAATGTTGACTCTCTTCAAAATTACAATTAGCCATCAGAGTAAGACCTAGCTCAATGTTACCAGGGTCATTGCTGTTTAGCAACTGATCAATAAATACATAGTTCTCATGTTCCATTCCTGATGAACCAAGAATAGATTGTAGAGCACTATCTGTAATAACATTTTTACCCTTGTAGCTGATCATACCGTCATAAGCAGCAGGCTCAATAATCTTTACATTAGCCTTATGATACAGTATACAATTTAAGCCACTTGCTACTCTCTCAAACCTATCACGACAACCATAACTAAAAGAAACATAATCTATACTTGCAGGAAGATTATTTATTTTATCAATGGCGTCTTTAACCAGGTCCTTGTTTTTAAGTATCTCAATGTGATAAGAAGCAAATCTCATTAAAGCATTGTTTGACAAAGTAGAATGAGCATCATATAACTTTTCCAAAACTTCTTTTACCTCATTTCTAAGATACATATAGGCACCCCAGCTATGCTGGATATTCTCCTTTACCTCATTTTTAGAAATGACAATAGTATCAGCTTTACGAGGATCTCTAATAACAGATAAGTTATACTTATCTTTTACTTCTCTGACTTTGTATCTAGGAACACTTGCTGACTTAGTAAAGTATAATTTACCTAGAGTGTTGGGATCAATATCAGCCTTATCTGTTTTTATACCGACCTCATCAAAGATTTTACTTTGTAACAAACCTTCATCAAGTTTACCAAAATATACATGTGCCCAGGCATCTTTTTCTGGAGCACCAAACACCATATTATCCGATAGGAATGTACAGTGCATATACTTATTTAAAGTAATATCCATAATTATTTTACCGCGAGTTTAACAATGTCTTTGTCAAGTAACATCTTTTGGAACTTAGTCTTGTTACCAGAGATAATGTTCTTAATCATGAAATAGTGTAGGTCAAGAGCAAAGAGTTCTTCAGCTTTGATAATCTCTTTAATCCTGTCCATGATTTTATCAGTGACTGGATTTGATTCTGCATATACTACACTGTAGTTACTAATACGGGTTGCCAATAGACTAGCAATGTCAGCTCTGTAATGAGTACCCTCATACATAGAAGCCTTCAGTTTAGTCTCAATAGCAGACCAGTCACCACCGGTAAGGATTTCTTTAGGAGATACCATAGCATCTAGCTTGTTGTTGATAAAGGTGGTAAATAGAGTACTGAACTCAGCACCTACACTACCCTCACCAATCATCTGAATCAATGGCAACTGCTCCTCAAATACTTTGATAGAGCTGATAGAATTAAAGAATGTGGTAATACTACGAGGATTGATATCACCTCTAACCAACTCAGGATTCATCAACAGGAAGTTGATACAGCGAGAGTCAATACTGTTTTGCTCGGCCCACTTAGCCCAGCAGTCAATATCAAATGTCAAATTAGCTGTAATGAAACGAGTTCTCTGCGCTGAGTCAATAGAGTTAACCAAATACTCACCATTGTCAGGATTAGAAGTAAGAACCACATGCCAGTCCTTTGGTAGTTTCCATGAAACATACTCCTGTCTGTCAATGATTTCCATAACTGCCTGAACAAATCTTAGGTCAGCACGAGTCCAGTCATCCAGAATTAGGATACCACCCTGACCTTTACCTTGAATCCACTCAGGAGCAGCATGGGTCATCTTCTTCTCACCTGTTGGTTTGTAACCACTGGCAATGTACTGTGGGATAACAGACTCGGTAACCCACTTGATTACATCACCCTTTATCATCTCATGCTCTTTCATAGGAAAACCTACTAAGTCACCAATTTCCTCCAACTGACTGAGATTCAGCTTAGTACAATGAAGACCCAGTTCACTAGCTACCTGCAGAATAGTACTGGTCTTACCTAGACCTGATTCACCCTCAATATTTACAGCAACAGGAGTCTTACCATTCTCCTGGATATAACGATTATTGTGTACAATGTGCTTAATAAAATCCTTCAATTCTGTAGTGTTCAATACTACTTGCTTAATAGTTGCCATCTTAATTTAATTTAATAATTTGACCTGGTAATTTGTTATTCATTTCTGAGCGGGCACTTAGTACCCATAATAGATTGCCCTTAGGCTTTGCAGGAGATGGTGCTTCACCATCAGTAAAATAAATGAGACAGGTATACTTTCTCTGATTAGAGTCATAATAATCTATGACCGGCTCAAAGGAAGTACCTCCCCTACCATGAAGATCAATCTTGTTACTCTTCTTGTAGGGTCTAATGTCACTGATAGCAGTGTCACATTGTACAACGGTTACATCTGCACCTGTTTTGTAAATGTGGTCTATCTCAGCAAAGAACTCTTTGAGTTCATCATTGCTTACTGACCCTGATGTATCTACAGCTACAAGAATATGTTGCTTCTGTTTAATCTTAAGACCTGGGTTATCCTCAAATCTTTTGTTAAACTTTCTTCTGAGTTTCTTAGTATAAACCTTTACAGATCTACCTACAAATCTTCTTACATATCCTTTCCAATCAAACTTAGGTGCTTCAGGTTGCTGAATAGCATCTAATATGCCTTTAATCTCACCGGGAACAGTACCTCTAGCTTTAGTTACTTCCTTAGCTAGCTCTCCCATTTGATACTCCATCTGAGTTTTCATCAGACGTTTCTCAGCATCTCCCATGTCCTCAAACTCTTGCCAATCATGATTAGGATTGTTAAGTCCATCCTCAGATTGAGGTTGTCCCTGACCCATAGCACTCATAAGATTCTGCAGAGTCTGATTATCTTGGTTTTTAGTCAGGATATCATAATATGCCCTAGTACCAGCTTTTGTAGGTAGAGTTATTCCTGGAAAAGAATCCAGTTTTAGACCACCCTCTGGTAGAAACTCATCATCTATATACTGATTGATCTCAAGATCTGCAGCAATATTAAAAAGTTTGTCATCACTAAAGCTATCTTTCATCAGAGGATGGAAGAAGGCTAGGTGAAGCATCTCATGTTTAGTCAAACCCAGTTTATGATTTAGAGTAAGACTATCCCAAAATTCAGGATTGATAAGAAACTTATAGTTGATATTGTGTTTAGCAATACCCGCTGTAGGAATCTTATCACTCCATTCTTTTTCAGTCATAACCAGAAAGAGCCCGTAATAGGGCTCCTTCAACATCAGTTCTTTACATACTTTGGAAAGACTTTCATTTCTTGTTAAGCTCATGTTTTCTAATTTCTAATGCGTCTTTTATATCAAACCACATACTAAATCCAGGTATTTCTAATTTATAGCTGTGGACCTGTTTACCTATAACAAGTTTGTCTACAATAAACTGTTCAATATCTTTCTCTAGAGGATAAAATCTTTCTGGATCATCCTGTATTAGAATAGCATCTACAACTTGGGTGATACTCATTCTTTCTACAATTCTATCTAGATACTGTCTTGTTGAATGGTCTGAATGTTTATTAAGAACCCAGTCATCTACAAGTTTTACAATCATATCTGGTTTGTCATATCCAAAAGGATTAGCCAGATACTTAGTTTTTACATCAATAATCTTACTAATAGCATTTAGAGATTTTAGTTTACTGTACATAGACCATAGAACAGTTCTAGGAATATGTTCATCCATTTGACTAAACTCTATAGCAGTAAACAGAATAAAAGGAAGACACTTCTTTTCATCTATTCCATCCAGTATACCAAGACCTACATCTCTATCTGCTTTAGATTCAGATAGCAACATAGACCTTACACTTTTATATCCATCATAATCCAGTACAGTCTTCTCAAAAACCTTTTCTTTTTCCATACTCAGACATCAATAACGCGTCTACCATACCATCATGTGGTTTAGCAGCTCTCTCTGTAAGTGTAAAATCCTGACCCGGGAATAATCTTTTAGCAGATACCAGTGCCATTGCTTTAGTATCTCTAGCAGTTTTCCCTGTTATAGTAATCTCTTCTACTCCAGTAAACATTTCTTTCTGCCATTGTTTAGCAGGAATCTTTGTGTAAGGAATGCGGAGAGCAATAGCTATCATCTCTACAGCACCAGATTGGTGACCCATAGAGAATGCAGTTGTCTTAGAGCTACCGAAGATAACTCCAAGTTTCTCAAAAATCATATGTGGATGACAGTCATAGAGCTCATAATGCCTAGCATTCATAAGCTGTATGATATCATACATAAAAGCATAATCTACCTCATCCTTAATCATAGGAATGGCATAAGCCTCAATTTTCCCATCAGGATGCTGGTAAACTATAGCACCTTTCTTTCCAATATCAATACCTATATAACCTTTAGTCATTTAGTTCTTCTATTTCTTCAATTAAACTTCTAACTGCTTCAATGATATCATTCTTTAGTTCATCAGTAAGAGTTTGCAGATAGAGGCTATCCATCCATGTTTCAAATCGTTCCATTGCTTTTTTCTGTTCTTTATTCATATGCATTAATTAAAGGTGTGAGTACTTTCTTTACAGCTTTTTGACCATGTTTCTTTACAGAATCTGATAGATCCTTTTCCATTGGTAAAAGTAAGCTAGGTAATCCATATAACTCATGATACCTCTCCATAGCTTTTACACCAGCTGTGTCATTATCAAACATACATGTAATTACTTTGTACTTACCTTTTAGACTATTAATCACTTCTTCTCTAATTACCGAGCCCTCAGAATCAGGTGCTATAAATTCTATAGCATAACCTAATTTCTTTAGACACATACCATCCTTTAGGGAAGATGTTATTACTAGATGAGGCTTGTTAAACTTAAGCTGATCCATACCTTGGATATAGGTATTGATCTTCATAAATTTCTTGTCTTTATTAAGGGGCTGGTAAATTTTATACAAAGTACCGTCTTCCCTAAAATAACCATATACATATGCTCTTTGGGTAACAAAGAAATCATAGATGCCATCTTCCTGTTTACTAAAAGTAAATGAGCTAAGGGGTTTTACATTGTACTTTTCCAGCATATTAGAATCAATTCCGTAGTCTGTCCAATACTGTGCATCTCCCCTAGTCCACATTCTAGTATCATAGGATTCTAGATGATAATTAGCCCTCTGTTTTATTACTACATCTGATATAGTGCACCCACTATTTTTAAGATAGTCTGCATAGTCGGTAATAATCTTGTTTATAGCCTGACCTTTGTTCAGGGAAAACATGTGCATTACCAACTTAGTACTATCTCCACCAGCATCTGTAGAAAAATCCTTAAAGAAGTATCTGTCCTGCCTACAGAATATTACCATAGAAGGAACAGTGTCCCGGGGATTAAACATAGACTTAATCTTTACATCCTGACCAACAAGCTTTTCACCAAGACTACAATATGTCTCAAATATCCATGATGATGGAACATCAAGTAGACTATTTACTATGTACTTAGTGCTGATCATAGTATAAAAATATAAAGGGGGCTTTGACACCCCCTTTAATTTAACCCTTAAATTATAAATCTAAATTGAAATCTGCAGACACCTTAGATGTCGTTGGGACATCAAGATCATCATCACTTGCGGAAGAGAATGATGTAACAGATTCTGTTTTAGCCTTCTTAATGTGAGCCTCAGAGTCAAAAGCCATAAGTTTGCTCTGCTCTTTGTCTGTGCTCTCAATGCTAGCTTGACCACGGTTAGCTCTTGGCAAATACAAGTCAAAGTTGATGTAACCAGCTTTGTTCATGTATTCTTTACCAGCAACACACATTTTAACAAATTTATCTTTGAATGGCTTGTCACTGTTGAATGCCATTACAAATTCTTCAATTGTCTCATGTTTGTTGTCTTGTGCTTCAAGCCAAGCAGTAGAATGAGTTTCTTTACAAATAGTCTGTACAGCTTTTACAATTTCTGTATCTCTAGAAATCTTGATACCTGTTTTAGTTTCACCGTCAGAATAGGCCCACTCAGAAAATCTTACTCGGGCTATTTGACCCTCATATCTACCGCTATCAGGATTGTCTTTATCAATCAAGAAACCTTCAAAGTCATCACCCATTGGTTGACTTTCTACGTTTAGAGATAGATTGTAAGCACCTTCTTTGTAAGGAACTTTATCCAGAGTAATAGAATTGATTTTGCATTCAACTACACCTGGTTGAATAACTTTTGATGTACCTCCACCTGAGGTAATGTTCTTTGTAGTAATCATTTTTGCTTAGTTAAAAAATTAGTCAATATAGATATTTTGCCAAAAAGTAGTAAGTTTATCATCATCTGTTACTTCTGATAAGATTACTTCTTTATTTCTTAAATGCTCGGGTCTAGCACCACAAGATATCTCATCCGTGGTCTTAAAACTAAGGATGTTTTTATTTCCCTTGCGGAACAAATATCCAATAGCATCAGACTGAGAGCTGGTAATTCTTTTCAGTTTACCAGTTAAATCAAGGTCTAGAGCATTAAACTCTGAACCATTTTTGTCAAGTACTACATCTTTAACGTGACCCACAAGAATAATTCTTGGGGCCCATGTTCTTAGATAATCTACAACCTTGGTAAAAGCCTCCCTTAACCAGGGATAACCGGCACCATTAGCCATATTCAAAAGACTTCCGTACTTAGGCTTACCTTCTGTAAACCAGTTTTTACCCATAGAGGATTTAGAATACATCTCCTCTGCTAGGGGAATACACATCTCCTCAAGAGCAGTGATTGTATCTACAGCAATGTACTTGTAAGGATAACCTGCTTCTTTGATAGCTTTACCAATAGCACGGATATCATCAATAGACCTTGCTTTAAGCTTAATAGCATCTACATAATCAGACCCATCTTCCAAGTCTAGGATAAGACAGTTCTCAAGTTGTGCCAAGAGAGTAGTCTTACCGACTTTAGGTTTAGAGAAGATAATAAGGTTTTTAGGACTCTTGGTCTCAGCAGAGACTTTAGTCATTGGCAGTACTATCTCACTCATTTTCCTGAAATAAGATTGTTCAACCAAGATTTAGAACTAAGAGGTCTACCAGTCATAATGGTAGCAAAGTCTCTAATAGTCATTTCATCAATAGGAGCATCATTCACCAAATCTTGACCAAATGATTCAAATGGATCTGGTGGAAGTTTTTCCTTAGGCATGTTGATTTTTATCAACTCACTTACAGGAACTAGATACCTTACATGACCCAAGTCATTAGGTTCTGTAGTTTCATATTCCTCTTCCCAATGTGGGTTATAGCGCCACATCCATAGAGTTCTATTACTATCTTCAGATACATAATCTCTACTGACAAACTCAGTATAGATATCTCCTTCTCTTTTTAGCTCATTGACAAAGAAACTTACATAAAGCTCATCCTTTCCATGTGGTCTGTATGCCATCTTTGGATAGAATAAAGCATTAGGCATATCAAGAGCGTCAAAGACAAACTGATGCTTTTCTCTTAGTACAGCAATCTTTTCTTTACTTGTCATCTCTGTTTTTGTACTTATACTCATATTACTTATTATTTAGAAATTCTTCTTTCTTGCTGAGGTGGTGTTTCCATCTCAGTAACTTTCATTTTCTCAAACTCAGCTTTAAAGAAGCTCATTCGGTTATCACCATTCCTACATTTCAGGAAGTGCATAACAAGAACTCTATCATTCTCTATTACAAATCTGTCCGGGCCATAGAATCTAATCTTTTGTTTACCGGGTCTGTTAAGTCCTATAAGAGTATCAGCATGCTGCAATAGAGCATCTGATCCAAATATGTCAGACTCAAGAATGTAATTACCATACTTACCGTCCTCATTCCTTTCAGGATTGTCAATACTACGGTTAAGCTGGCTCAGAATAATAAATGCAATAGGATACCTTCTCTTCAGTTCGGTAATAGCCTCACCTAGATTATACAGGGTATCATACTTGTCCTTTTCAAAAGGAGCTTTCTTAAGCAAAAGAGAGTGGTCTAGGGAAACAATAGTCTTCATGTACTCAAAGCTACCATCTTCATGTCGGATAGCATGCTGTCTCATGTAAAGACTGATTTGTTCCTTAAACTCATTTACTGTAATAGGTTCTTCTACTACATCAATTGGGAACCCAATTCTCTTTTTGGCGTAATCATAACATCTTACCAAATCTTCATTGGTAAGTTTTCCATCTGCACTACACAAGTATTTATAAGTTCTACCTATAACACTTGAGTACTCCCTGATAGCGCTGGTTCTAGCCAGCATCTCAAACTGAAACTCTAACACTCTGAATTCTTCCCCTTCATTGCGGTCAAATGCTTCCCTGATAATCTGATCCTTAATCAGGGTTTTGCCGGCACCGGGTCTTCCTCCAATAACAGTGAGTGAGCTCCATTCTATACCATCTGTAGTTGCATCATTAAACTTTGTCCACGGAGTCTTAATACTTTTAATCCTACCTTCCATCCTACCCTTCATGTATTCAAGGGATTGCTGAAAGGCTTCTTTCTGGCTTTTCCAGAGTGTGGGTGTCTCCATGTTGTTTAGATAAAAAAGCACAAAGGCTTTAGGCCCCTGTGCAAAGTCAAATGTACAGTAAAATCAAGACTTACACAACTTTTTCTGAAAAGTGATTGGTATCATCTTGATAATCACCACTAATAATTTGTGCACAATAGTTAGCCAACTCAGAGTCACGGGTTCTATCAGGATTTGACTTACTGATAAAATACTGAGAGGTTCTCATGTACATAAAATTCTTAGTCTCATACTCATCTACATACAGCTTTGTAGCTTTAATAACAGTATCCCAATCATACTTGTAGGTCTTAAAAAACCAGTCAAAATTACTTCTGATATTTTTCTTGTCAGCTCTTGCTTGCTTACCACTAGGTAACTTACCTCTTGGAAAGATTTGCAGATAAGACACTATAAGTTCATCAGTAAGTTCTACTTTAAGTTTAGAAGGACCTTTTGATTTAGGAATTTTTTCCAGAATAGATAATCCTTCTGGCAATAGAACACCATTCTCATCAACAATACCCTGGTTTTTAAGAACCCTTATATCAGCATATACATTGATATTCAGTGGCTTAGTTTGCGTACCAATACACCAAATAAGATAAAGTTGATTAGGAGTTAGCTCCGTTTCTTTTAAAAGTGGGATCCAGATATTCATTACCTTTTTCAGCTAAGTGATTGTTAAATTCTTCTACAACTTGATTAAATACTTTCAGAAAACCAGGCTCCTTCACAAATAAGTAATCGGATACTTTTTTATAGGCATGAATAATAGCAGGATGATTTAGTTTAACATGCTTTGCTATTGCCATATAAGTGTACCCATGCGATCTAGCCAGATAGATAAAGCTATGGCGAATATATACATTTTTCATGTGCCGGGACATGTCCTTGAAAACTCCATACCTTTTGTTACCAAATTTTATCATTTCAGGTAAAGAAAAATATCTAGGTACATGCTTTCCATCATAAGAAATTATATTTAGTTTAGAGCTGATGTTGTCTAAACATAACTCTAACTCAATCATACCACTTTTAATCTTTTTGTAGGAGTCTTTTAGTTCCTTGTATTCTTCTTCTGTTATCATTACCAAATGATTTTAGGTTTACCTTGAAGCTCAAGGCACTCATTTATTTTATTAAACATGTCACCATAATCCCAGATAGATCCTTTGTAGGCAGCAGCGGCAGGATGTTCTACAGCAATCTTACATCCAGTGTCTGGAATTAGATCCATGTAATCCTGAGCCTTTTTACCTAGAAATACATAAACTGTATCAGGTTTGTTCCATATCAAAGAGTCTATGACATTTACTAAAAAGGGGCGCCAAAGTAATTGATGTGTACCTGGCTTACCAATAGTAGTAGTAAATGCACTATTGAGTAATAAGACACCTTGTTTAGCCCATCTGTCCAAATCATTGGTGGGGTTAGGGTCCTGATATTCTTCTGGCACTGATTCTTTTATAGCTTTAAAAATATGCTGAAGGGATACTTCAGGCTTATCCTTTACACTACATGAGAATGCTAGCCCATCTGCAGTTTCTATTTGTGGGTAGGGATCCTGTCCTATAATAACTACATTAACTTTATCATAAGGACATTCCTCAAATGCTCTAAAGATATATTTCATAGGAGGAGTAAACCTCTTACTATCCATAGCTTCTTTGAGCAGTATATCAAGGACTTTCTCCATCTCATTCCCTAATAAAAAGGATTTGAGTTTCTCATCCCAACCACTGATTTCCAGTTTCTTATATAATTTTTCTTTTACATCTTGTAGGTTTACGGAACTTATCATATTTTTGTAATTATTAATAATAAAATCATGGCCAAAGCAAAAAACAACATTGAAGATGCTAATGTAGTAGCAGAAACTCCAGTAGTAGAAACTAACAACATTGCAGATGTGGAAATTATTCCATTTGATTGCACTGTAGACCTGAAAGTATCAGGTGAGTTCATCGCTAGACTTAGCATGTTCTTGACTAACTTCTTTCCTTACAAAGACCAAGAGCACTTTAATCAATTGATTAAGGATGTAAAGGAAAAAACTAATCAAGAGGATCCATATGTTTACCACTTTACTACTCTTGTTGCTTTGCAAGCTCACATTGAAGAGCAAGCTAAAGATCAAAAAGTAACCAAGATGATTAAGGTAGACAAAACTACAGGTAAGCCTGTAGATGAGAATGGTAATCCTATTGAAGCGGAAAATCAACCTGCTCCCCAAGCTCAAGAGCAACCTGTATCGCAAGACTAAGTTCTTCCTTGGTACACTCTGCAAAGGATTTAATATCTCCTTCATTGTTGTAGAGACCAGCTCTTACCTTAACCATGTCTTTAACTTCTTCATGACTGTACCCGAGATGATTCGCTAATTCTCGGGTGCAGGCTTGGAGTTTACTTATTTGAGCATAAGTACCTTCTGTACTTTGTTCTTCATAGGTGACCTGAATAGTGGCACCTTCTTCTACATTTTTTAAATAACTCTGCAGTGTATACTTGTCTATGTCTCTTTTGGGGACAAGTATCCCATTCTCCATTTTCAGGAGAACTGTCATTGGTAATTGTTTCATAAACTAGATTTTTCTGTATCTCTCAAAACCAAAATAGAATCCTATACCATATAGTATAGGAAACACAGTAAAGGCTAACAAGGAAGCTGTAGCCAGCCCAGCCAGTTGAATACTAATAGCCAAGTATATGCACCTAAGAAATAAGAACTGATACTTATGCCAATCATCAGTAAAACAAACAAGAATAGTGCTGCTGTAAGGAAAGCTTTCCTTATACCTAGGATAAAATCCAAAGTAATACCAGTCTTTTTCATTGTACTTAAGTAATTTTCCTGTTGAACTTAGCTCCCACTTATTCTTCCATCCAGAGTTATTGTCTCTGAACATAGCTTTGTCCATCTTACCTTTAAAGTAAGAGCCCAAAATAATAAAAAAGCAGGATAGTATGACAGAGGCCATACTATAATATAACAAAAAGGGAGGCGTTAACCTCCCTTTCTGCAATGATTAACTTAATTATCTAATCATGATGGATTACCACCCGGTTTCTTTTTGTAAAATGGCTTCTTTGAACCAGGTTTTCTACCTCTTTTTTTAATCTCAGAAGGCTCAGTTGAATCAACTAAAGGTTTTGATGAAAGTGTAGTATCAACAGGCTTGGTTGAAGTAATTACAACTCTTTGATTAAATGATTGATGTTTAGCGTTAAGCTCTTTGTTAATATCAATCATGGTATCAAGTTTAGTCTTGTAGCTAGAAATTTGTTTTTCTGCTATAAATACTCTGCTCTCAAGCTGCCTAATACAGTTTTCGTATTTTACTGTTTCAAGATTAAAGTTAGCAATCTGTTCTTCAAGAAGTGCAATTTGAGCTGCATACTTCTTTTTAATGTAAACATAAATAGCCAGACAGATGCCGACTGTAATAAAGGTTGAAATGAATGAAGTCATAGTGTTTTATTATTGTAGGACAAATATAGAATACATTTTTATTTCCTCCAAATTATACCAATTTGTAGACTTCATACAGTTTAGTAGTAAGATATCTAGTGTCATGGGGAATACCATTCTTAAATATTTTACTGTCTTTAAGCTTACTGATAAAATCCTGATGACTGTAGTTTGACTTCACAGTTCTATAAAAGTTTACATATGCTTTATGGGCTTTAGCTGATTTGGTACCAGTAAGACTAATAAAGTCATTTAGATTCTTAGTAAGAATACTACTGTCATCAGCATTAACTTTAAACAGACCCTTCTTAATATCTGAACACTTGTTGTCCCCAGACAGTATCACAGCACTAGTAGTAATGCTTATACCGTTTTGAATAGCATGTGCTTTAAGAGTCTGGTAATCTGTTTTACCAAGTCCCAAGTAAGCATTTACGTAATCAAGTACAGTCCATCTTAGATTTACATTGTTCAGAACTGCCATCATTTCTACAATGTCATTTACAGATTCACTCTCTACAACAATACAGTCTGTAGATTTTACATCTAATCTGTCTAATGCTGAAGTAAGATGTTGGCCATCAATAGCATAAATTTCAGTTTTGCCATTGATAGCTTTTGTTCTTACACATACCGGTAACCTGAGTATACCGTGAGTGCTTACAGATTTAGTTATTGATGAAATCTGTGAAGATTTTGTATCTCTGTTAAAACTTAGTCTCTTAATCTTAGATAGGATAACCTTTTCAATTGTGTGCTTAGTAATATTCATCTTAGTACTTTTAAGCTTGTTTATAAATAATTTTACTTTGATCAAACACAGATAAAGCTGATTTAGTCCACGCTTCATCCACTGTCCCTTCATAGCATAGTACATGTACTGTTGCTACTTCATCAGGATTAAGCCTTAATAGTCGTCCAATCCTTTGGGAGCTCTTTCTTTCATTTCCATAGGCATGCATAATAATACCCTGTCTGAGTTCTTTGATGTTTACACCCTCATTGAGCTGTAATACAGCAGACAGTTTATTGACAATGCCCATTTTAAACTTTAGGAGATTATCCTCAGAGTCTGGATTCTCACTATGATAACTATGTCTACAGAGTTTGTCAGCCTGTTCTTGAGTATTAGCAAACAGAATACACTTGTCTGTAATACTCTCAAATAGTTTTTTAGCATATGTTTCCTTAGAAGGAAACTTCATCATGGCTTTCATTCTCTGTATACGCAGCATCATCATTTCGTATTGTGTACTAGCTTTATCAATTCTATCACACCAATAACTATAAGACTCTAACTCACTAGTGGGCCATTTTCTAGTTTTACCACCAGCCATCATGTTTTTAGCTTTCCCAAGCTGCAACATGTGAACTACAATCTTGTAATCATTGAGTATACCATCAGATACAGCATCATCCACAAAATACTCATACTTAATAGGACAGAACTTCTTTACTAGTTTACCCTTTGTAGAGTTTTCAAATCTTGGAGGAGTACCGGTAAGACCTATAATCATACCCTTAAAACTATCTAGCCACTGTTCATGGCTAGGTAGTATATTATGACACTCATCAAGATATACTACATCATAATCAAGGGTTTGCTTAGGTAAAGAAATGTAAGTACTAAAAGTAATTATAGCCTCTAAATGCTCTAGCTTGTGCTTAGTCATCTCATCTTTCCATGATTGGAAGATGGATTTCTTAGGCGCTACAACTAAAACTTTTACCGGTGAGATACCATCCATGTGTTTAAGACCTATTAGAGTCTTACCCACACCCATTGATATAGCCACACCAGATCTTTTGCTTTTTAATAGAGACTCAATAGCCTCTGCTTGAACATCATTCCTGTTCTTTGTTTCCATGTGCTTCTTCTCTAGATAATGAGAACCCCATAGCCTTAGCCATTACCGGGTTCTCTTCAATTTGACCATGACATATTCTACACACAGCTAGGAAAGTAGTTTCATCTAACATGAATATACCTCTACCTGCTTTGTGGTGTATATCAGTAGCATTAATCTGGCATCCGGTTAACCGAGCTTTACAAAATGGATTGTTCTTAAGATAAGATTCCCTAAGTATACTGTACAAAGCATCCAATTTTTGAATCTTGGATGATTTCTTGTTCATAGGTTTCTTAGCTTGTAAGGGTTTACTACCCTTGTCAGGATGCTGAGCCCAGCAATCCTTGCAGTACAACTGCTTCTCGTGTCTTTTCCAGATATGCTTTAACTGATCACAACCACTACACTTCTTCAGTTTTGGTTCCATGTGATCCTGAAATTATAATAGTGCCGTCTGCATACTGAGCTCCAACTGATGAGCTCTTTGTTGTTTCTTTAAATTCATTCGCTTGAACACTAAGAGACTTTAACAAGTTTTTCTCTAGTTCATTCTCGGGTACTAACACTAGTGATACTACCCCATTCACATTAAACTGATACTTCATTTTAAACGCTTTTACCAAATGATTCACTCACCTTATCATAGAGCTTAGGGAGTTCTTCCCTAATAAGCTCTACAATAGGTCCTAATTTTATATCCACAGATTGACAATACCTAAAGTGGTCGTCCTCCATAAGATCCATAAGATCTTGTTCAGACATCTGTTTAAAACCTACTACGTAGGCTGAATCAGATAAGTCCATTACAGACTCTACACCGCCTTGCTCAAAGATACTATCATACTGAGCCAAGAATTTCTTGTTGGTCAGATAGATGAATATCACTTCCTCATTGTCTAAATTGTGGTATCCGCTCATAATTATACTAGTTCATGAAAGTTACTAGGTAAGATCTTCTCTTGTATCAATTTAGCAATAACTTGCCTCTTTTGTACACCAAGATCCTTAAAATTAACTTTGCTAATGTACTCAGGATCTGTATCATTCCCAAATTTGTCAACCATGTCTTTCGCAAAAGAGCTGTGGTGAAATAGGGTACTGAAGATCTTGTTTACAGTAGAGTTAATAATCTCCTGCTTCCATAAATTTAGAACATTTTGAGTTCTAGAGTGCACTTTCAAGATTCTTTTCTTCTTGTCCCAGTGCATTATACTCAACTCTTCAGCTGAATATACAGATAAGCCAAACAGAGCACGCTTATACAGAAAATTCTGATAAGCATTAAACTCATCCCTTTCATACTCAACAAACCGTTGGCTAGGGCTGCCATACAGTTGATAATCACTCAGCTTACCAGAATACTCTGTAGGCTGAACACGGGAAATCCCCTTGGGTGGTTTCATATTAGATAAATTTACAATTGTTTACAAAGACAGATTAGACATTGAAGTCTAAGTCAATTTTGGGGTCAGAATCCTCAAAATCTTCAGGAAAGTATTCTTCAAAGAATGTTTCTATTTCCTGTGCATCTTCAAATACGGCTACTGCTGTTTCCTCACCAAATTCTTCTTCTATTTCTCTCTTAATTCTAGAGATAGCTGAGTCTGCCCAGGGATTGTGAATGTATTCCCCAGCATTGATGCTTAACAGATATTGGACATCCTTTAAAGTTAAATTTAAGTAGTCCTCTATTGTCATCTGCACCACCTTCCCAGTCGGTAATTGATAGTACATCTTCTTCTATCAAAGGTACGCCTTTCATAAGAAAAAGTATGTGACAATCAAAGAGTTAAACTAAAAAATGTAGCATAAGTATAGCTAAGGCTACAGCAGCAGTTGTAATAGCAGTATACTTTGCAGTCCTTTCTAATTTTTCTATTTTCTCTACGTGTCTTTTGATGGTTTTTTTATGATACTCTACATCATTTTCCATCAATGCTACCCTTGATTCAAATGCTCGGGTATATTTACTAAATGTGCCCATGTATACAGGGCGTTGGTCTTGCTTTTCATTCATATTCATAAATTTTTATATCTTCTCCTGATAGTTCTACTAGTGTATCTTCAGTCACATTACCATAACTCAAACCTTTATACAGCACTGTATAATCATGACTAGAACTAAACGGATAAACATCTACAATAATACCCTGAATCCACTCATCTTTTATTCCGTAATCATCAGGGGATTCTAACATTTTGTCTTTTCTGGAAGAGCTGTAATATTCACCAACTTTTTTAAAAGGAAATTGCACTATTGTGCCTACAGGATAGTACTCTTTATCCAGTTGATTGGCTTCTGCCAGTAGTAAATTTTTCACACCATCGGCCCTACTCATAAGTATATTCGTAAGGAAGTCTATTAACAAAGGTTTATCTTCTACTACAGAAGGCTTTAGTAACTGTTTGATTTTCAGTTTAATGGTTTGTCTGTCAAGGTTTACATCCACTTTTCTCATTGTTTATTGAGTTATTTATAGTATTTTGATTAATAAAGACTTACTGATGGCAAGAAGACAAACCAAACAGGGTGAGATTTGTGCAGCAGCCTTAAAGAAGTTCCCCAAAACTCCTATTCTTACTCTAGCTAAAAAGGTATATGAAGAAAATTCTCTGCATTTTTCTACTGTAGAAGGTGCAAGAGATATTCTTAGATACTATGCTGGATTAAGAGGAAAGGCTAATAGAAAAAAGGTTGGCGATAAAGAAACACTTAGAGAACCTACTTATATCTACAATCCTTTTGATAATATCCCCGAATCATTTGAAGAAATCCGGGAGCCATATGTTCTATCTACCGCTACCAAAAAGATCCTTATTCTATCTGATATCCACTTCCCTTACCATAATGCTGCAGCACTTAGAGCTGCCATTAAATATGGTTTGGAACAAGGAGTAGATTGTATCGTCCTTAATGGAGACATACTAGACTTCTATGGACTATCTGACTTCTCTAAAGATCCAAGCAAACCTAAGTTCCGTAAGGAAATAGAACTAGGCAAATGGTTCCTCAATGAACTAAGACTAGCATTCCCTAAAGCTCAGATATACTACAAGATTGGTAATCATGAGATGAGACTAGAGAGATGGCTAATGGTAAAAGCTCCAGAAATTCTTGACTGTGAAGAATTTAGATTAGATATCCTACTAGAGTTTGCCAAACACCATGTGATACTGATAGATAAGTACACTGTAATTAAAGCAGGTAACTTAAACATCATTCACGGTCATGAGTACAAAGGTGCCGGAGGTGTATACCCTGCCAAGTATATCTATGGTAAATCAAAAGTCAATACAATCTGCGGTCACTACCATAGATCCAGCACTTACCTAGATAAAAACATGGATGGTCATTATCACGGAGGATTCTCTACAGGATGCCTGTGTGAACTATCTCCTGATTACATGCCATACAATGAATGGGTACATGGATTTGCTGTTGTCACCATGAAACAAAATGGAAACTTTAGTGTTCAAAATCTTACCATTGACAATGGCGAAATTAGATAAACATGCCTACCTACATCAGAGCTGGAATATACAAACCCCCTTTTACAAGGGATGAAGAGTATGATATACCTGAAGTATACATAGACTCTGAGGTATTCCAGGTAATTGATGCTGAGGATAACATGATAGTTCAGATAACCTATGAGGAACTCAGAGGTATTATGGCTATCATGGCAGCTGAACAGGAAAAGAGGAGTATCTACATAAATGCAGCCTCTAAAAATAATTAGCCTTAACCAAAGTATTTAGTCCATATACTCTGAGATTTAAACGAGTATATCCATAAACCTATTTTGTTTAGAAACTTAAGTTTATTAAGGACTACTGCTTGTCTCATCTTCTGTAGTATAGATTTAGATTCAGCGGGATTAGCCTGGAATAAACAACTTACCCAAGATATTTCGTCTGATGTAACTACGGGTATATTATTGTTTACAAAGTCAGCCGTTACAATATTAAATGTTTCTGTAAGAGAAACCTGCATACCTAGATCCATAGTCTCTACTAATCTTACAAACTCCGGATGATTTAACCATTCATGTTCTACAAGCTCATGCTTAGGATTGTTCTCAAACAATGCTCTGATGTTTCTAAGAACTGGTTCACCCTTACCCTCAATTCTAGATACATTGATGTGAAACTTTAGTTTCTTTTTATAGGTATCCGCATAGTTAATTGCGGTTACTGCCTGTATCAACTGATTCTTTAATGGTCTAACTGCACCAAAGCAACCTACGTTCAATGTCTTATTACATGAAGGTTTCTTTTTATGATTGAAGAGACCAACAGGATAATAGTTTGGTAGATATATGAACTTACGGTTTGTTAAATCAGACAATGCTTCATTTGTATCAGCATCATTAGATGATATCATCACATTAGGATATTTCAGGTAATCATATATCCATTCCATTGCTATTCCCTCATTTGAAAGGAAAGAGATATCACTATGCAGTCTAATGATCCACTTTACTTTAGGGTGCAGCTTTGTTAATTCCTCAAACTTAGATGGCACTACCCATAATGCCTCGATTACTACATGAGTAGGATTATACTTAGTAACTTCCCGATCTATACAGTTATTATCAATTACTTCTGTGAGATAAGACTGAATCCCATTTTTATTTAGCATGTCGCTTACAAATCTTGCTGAGTTAAGTAACCCAGAAGATATTGAGTAATGATCTGCATGTGATGATTGTCTTTTCTTAAGTATAAATAATACTGTATTATCTTTTTTCATGGTAGTTAAGTTTCTTACTTATAAGATAATAGTAAAAAATCATTTACCAATTAATGAATTGTTATTCTCTAAAGAACAACTAGTTTCCTGTGTAGGAGTCGAACCTACATCCACTCTGTTTAAATCAGGAGCTTTACCAGTTAAGCTAACAGGAACATCGGGGTCATCCCAATACAAATAAATAAGGTTAGGGTAGTTTGTCATAATCTTTAAAGTAGCCCCAAAAGACCATAACACAAGATACTAGATAGATGCCAAATAAGCCTAAGAAAACATCAAAGCCTATCTCTTTACCATCTGAGTAATCTTGGTAACCCCAGAATAAAACTATACCCCATATAAACAATACACTTAAATAGTGTACGGGGTCATTTTTAAAGTCATACTTAATAAAGCTAAAAAGTTTAACTTTAGACTCCATGAAAAAGTTAAACTCGTAACTAAGAGCCCAGAGAACAACAAAGGCAAGACCTAAGACTAAACCTATATAAAATAGCCAGTCTGTAATCAGCCCACCAATAAATGCAAATCCAGCAGCAACTGCCATCATCACAATACCATTGGTAATAGGAGAATTATTATTCGTTACTTTCATAATTTATAGAATTACGTGAACAATTCATTTTGTGATAACCACGTCCACCACAGTAGTCACACTCAAATGATTTAAGTAAAGATAGGATATTTGCGCTTCCTGCAGGATTCATAGAATGAATTAAGTAGTCAGGAAGAGCAGTATCTGTATCTATACAAAAATCTATTAGCCATTTAGCACAGTGATACCCGGTTCTTTCACCAAAATCATTGTAATCGGGATTTATCATATCTGCATAATAATCCTTAGCCAGATCATGATCAAAAGAAATAAGCTCTGGTAGCTCACCATTGATATATCTCTGACTAATCTCACTTACAAACTCGGGGTAGTTTGTAACTACAACCCATTCTAAGTCTACATACTTAGGGTTTTGTGTATAGAGAAAAGCTTCTCCCGGTTCTCTAATGTCATCAAGAAACAGATTGTATGTTCTTTCTTTTGCCATCTATGTATTTGTTTACTTCGCGTTTAACCTCATACCAATAGGTACTTCTTGTTTCCAAGATCATTTCATCACAAATCTGGTTACATATGTTTCCTATTACAGAAAGCCATAAATCCAGACCTATCTCTAATGGTACACCTGCACAACCTGCCTCAGCAATGAGACTTGTTGCTTTATCTTTAGGAGATATTTCCCGTTCTTGATATTTATTACTTGTTATCATACTAATTCTTCATTTAGTTCTTCTATACTAATACTGTCTAGTACCTCATCTATAGGGGCAAACCGGATAATATTAAAACTAGGTTCCTGTTTCCTACCAAATAGGTCCTTTACATAAACTGGGTTCTTAATCTCCATTAGAGTAATACCCATCTTATCATGCATGTCATAGTACCTCATTTCCCTTACAGTATAAATACTATTCTTTTTAGGTCTATTAGGTATAATCTCCATTGACCTAGGGTCAAAGACATCATCTACACATACTACTTGGTCACCTTCTTTAATCATTGGCTTTTTCTCCTTCGTTAATTCTTTGGTTAATCATCTGATAGATCTCATCTACAAGATTCCATTGCTCCTCAGGTAGTGCTCTATACTTCCAGATTTGCCGGACATCTTCCCTGATATTATGCAGAGCTTCACGGTATGCCTCACCATTGATAGCATAACGGAAGTCATCTCCATCTTCAGGAAGATTAAACTCAAGTATTGCTTTACTCATTTGTCACCTCCCAATAATGTTTACATGTACCATCTTTTTCCAGGGGTATTCCTAAGAAATAACTCTGTCTAAAGCTAGATGGTGTAGCAGTATGTCTGTAACAAGAGTGTTTCAGGGGGCAACCACCCCCTGAACACATTGCAATATCTGGCATCTCAGTTAAAAATTTAAATAAATAAGTACAGAGTAAATGATGATAGGTATAAAAACACATATCACCACTGAAGATAAAATATAGTTACTACCATATCTATTAAACGAATCAAGAAACATCACAGATTTGGTAAATAACCAATCAGAATATTCTTTAAAATTTCTGCAACCCACAAAAAATCCTGTAGTAACTAATAAGAACCCTGCTGTAAAATGATAAGAGTTATTTATCATGTCTAACATAATTACCCAAGACAACGGGATAAGTATGTAGTAGACTATAACATTTATTTGATTATACGTTAGGTTTAAATTTTTAGCCAAAATGGATAATGTATTTTCTACACCTCTGAAAATATCTACACTTATTTTGCGCATAATTTTATTCATTCCAGATAATAGCCACATTAGACTCATATGCAATGAAGAATACATATCCTTCAATATCTACTACCTCACAGTTGGCAAGAGCACTACCAATATAAACTTGGTCACCCACTTTTACTGAGGTACACTCATCACCCACAGCCACCACTTTAAGACGGCTCCATTGTTTCATCATATCAGCATCAAGACCTGCTTGAACATCGTCTCCCAGGATTACAGCTGACTCTTTTCTTACTGGTTTCTCGATAAGAATTCTTTTACCTTTCAATAATGCATTCTTCATAACTACTTGGTTTTAAATTGATTAGTACCCCCATCAGGATTCGAACCTGAGGCCCACAGATTAGAAATCTGTTGCTCTATCCAACTGAGCTATGGGAGCATTGTTGTCTCCTTATAAATCCTTCCAGTGCACTGAACAAGAAACTGGGGAGACTTTGTTTCTACTTATTGTGACTAAAACTTGATTGTAAGAGTCTTGGAAACCAAGTCAATAGTGACATTCCCAAGTATAACTCTTTCAACTGCAGTATTGGTAGTTTGCTCAATCACTTGTTGAATAATACTCTCACCGTTTACAACAGTAGTTTTAGGTTTTCTGACTCTAAAACCCTTTTTCTTCATAGCCCATCTCTTACAATAGATAGACTGCTTACTTCTACCAATTTGGGAAGCAACTTGCTCATCACTCAAGGACATGTCCTTAATGATTTTTAACTCTTGTTTTGTGTAATGCACTTGTTTAAATTTTTAATGTTTAACTTACTCATCACCCTCATGTTTAACTTTACGAGTTACACACTGTAGAAGAAATCTATGAGCATACCGGGTGTAGTATCTCTTTTTACTTTTTGATAGGTTTAATATTTCTCTTGATCTCATACAACAAAAATAATAAAAGGGAAGTGATATTTCTACCACTCCCCCGTTATTCATCACCAGTAGTTCACAAGAATGCATAAGAACCCGTTACCATGACAATGGCACCAAGCACATAGTGCAATATTCTAATTGAGAACGTAGCTTCACTGATTACCTCCGGACTTGTTTCGTGTTGTGCACCCCTAGGTTGACTAGTACGCTAAGTTGCTAAACAAACTTGAAATCTGCCTCGGGACTTAAGTCCATCATTACTGAGCATTTCAACTCTCCCTCTTATGCTACTTACATAACTGTCTTTTAATCTGTAAAGAGACCGTCCAATACCTAGGTACATCAATTAGGATTACTCCCACCACTTGATTTGTGCATGTATAACATTGTCACTTCATTGCAAACCTTTCCCCATAGAACATGGTACATGGTTATCACAACTCATTGACCGGATTACTATTCCAGTTATACACATAACAAACTTAACTGTATTTCTACAGCAGTGTAATCAACATACTTCGCGTAGTAGGCATTTACTAGCTAAAAGACTTTCATTATATAAGTCTTGTAAACTATATCATTACTTGATAACCAATGACTTAAGTGTCTCTGGTGTATCAAGACCATAATGGAACTTGAACAACTTCCCTTCCATCTCATGTTGTCTTATAGTGCTACAACCGCAGTTGTCACCATGTTTGAAATGAGTACAGAAGTGGATATTATATCCTTTCGGAGGTTCTCCATGAGTTCCACCACATCCCTGAGTAAAAACAAGAACAGTCTTTCCCTTAGGTACATGTTTCTTCATATGATCCCAGTAATACTTATCATCAAACCTCAACATCCAACTGGAAAACACATGTATACCCTTAATCTTCTTAGCCACATTCACCATAGTATGGTGGAATCCATTGTCTTTTTGGTTATAGCCAACAGATGCATCAACATACAGGTATAGTTCTGTCTTTTCATCAGGTACTAACCGCTTCTCCTCTAATGCCAAATGAGGCTGAGATAGAAGCTTCATAAAAACTCTGGGATAATGTAACTTATCCTCTACCATTACTTCAGTAACAGCTAAACGCTTAAGTTCTCTCTCAATAAGAGCTTCCTTATTTATCTGTTCTACTGTCCTGTCATCAAATCCTGGAGCACCAACACTGCTAGCTTTACCTTTACCTCTTACAGGTCTAGCCTTACTTGGAGGTGGTGGGTACAGTTTTCTGAGTCTGGTGGACACAGATTGTATAAGCTCTTTGTTAAGTGCATTTACAATATTAGGCGTAATAGTATATTCTATACCCTTATAGGTATGAGTAAACTTACCCTCTGTCTCCTTGAAGTGTCTGGTAATCAATGGGTCTTGTCTAAAATGCATAGTTATAAGGATAAAAAGAGAAAGGGGGAACCTACCAAGAACCCCCTTTCAAACACTTAAACCTAAACAAATGCTCTCGTTAGAGCATAGAACCTACATACTGGTTTGTATTCTTAGAAAACTTACGTCCAAGCATATTCTTAAGCTGTCCTTGGTCTGCCTCTTCTTGAGACATCTTCCATAGTAAAGCTCTATACTTCATCTCATACGCAGTTTTTCTACCAATTGGTTGTGTACCAATGAAATACAACTCCTGTATCAAATCAGCTATCTGATTCTGACTAGGTTTCTTGGATACATCCAATTTCCTATAGTCTAGAACCAGGTCAATGAGGAAGTTAAACTTGCTCTCATTGTAGTCTACATTCAACATCATCTTAACCTGTTGTATGAGTTCATCCTTCTTAGGGAACTTAAACTCACGGATCATACTAATCCTACGGTCAAGTGCATCCTCCAAGTCACGTCTCTTGTTAGAGGTAAGAACAATAAACAAGTTATTCTTATTACCCTTAACTATACCCGTGATTGGGTCATTCAGCATACACTCCTGCATATAACTAAGCAAGAATGTATCAACAGAAGGCTTAGCTTTATCCACCTCATCAATCAACAGCACTACCTTCCGTTCACAGGACTTTCTAAGGGCTTGTAAGAGATAGCCATCTTTCATAGCTTCTCTACCCTTTGTGGCTTCATCAGTCATAGCATCCACCAGAGTCCCCAAATCCCAATTGTACATCAACTGATCTGCTGCTACCCCATCATAACAGGGAGCAAAGATAAGTTCTGCCTCCAATTCGGTGGCAAGGTACTTAGCAAAACTAGTTTTACCAGCACCCGGCTCACCGAATAGAAGCATACTAGGTACACACACAGTGGGATTA
>Ga0181364_1000014_pt1 | contig 33834 bp, 41 predicted proteins | sample Fa13NDMM110SN_FD_130108 | JGI IMG/M metagenome (GOLD analysis project Ga0181364, IMG submission 130108) | Freshwater viral communities from Lake Michigan, USA - Fa13.ND.MM110.S.N | ecosystem: Environmental > Aquatic > Freshwater > Lake | place: USA: Michigan | collected 2013-09-24
GTTCGCAATTCCCGATTGTCACTTTCTCAGCCATCATCACTCCGTAGTTAAGTTTTGCCTGCTAACACGTCGCTCAACACGGACGCAGGCAATAAGGCCGCCTGCGCCGGTTAGCTAGGCGTTGGGCTTCATGCGAGATAGCGCCGCACGGTCGCGCCACGCTGCCCACAGTTGCCGCGTCATCATGGCGCGTGGGTCCAAAGCCCCGCCTTGTTCGGCATCGCTGGTGTACTGCGTGCCGCGCCAAGTGGCGCATAGCGCCCAGCAGTGGCCGCGCATCCATGCCTCAAATGCCAAGCGCTCGCCCTCGTGAATGGGGCCGCCCTTGGCTCCCATTGCCTCGGCATCATCAATGCGTGGAACGTCGCACCAGCAATGCTCCGGGCATCCGTTCGGCAGGTCGCAACCAGCGCAGCGCACGGGCGCAGGCCGCCCAACTGCTTGATCGAGCGGACCAACAACAGCGGTCCGCGTTTCAGTGTCATTCATGGGTTTTCTCTTCTGTTGTGGTCCGCTCACCGCGTGTGTTGGGCGTGCGCCTTCACAAACGCATCAGTAGCGTCGTCGTCATCCGCTCCACCCACATCAGCCTCAAACGCAGCCACCGTGCCATCAATGGCCGCTTGACGCTGCTCTGGCGGTGTCAGCGTGATGCGTGTCTCGCTGCCGTTGACCTCGGCCAGATAGATGCGGTGGGGTGTTGCCATGTTCAGTCCTCAAAGGCCATAGTGAAAGCCTGCTGAACCTGGGCAAACTCAGCGGGCGGGAGGGTCTTCAGCGCTTCGGCTTTGATTGCTTCCGCTGCGGCCTTGTCGGGTGCGCTGTCGATCTCTTCGATGAACTGCTTCGCCGACTTCGTTGCAGCCTGCTCGGCTTTCTTCGACGGCTTGGCTTGTGCGGTAGCGGCCTTTACTGCATCAATGGCTGAATTGGCCGGTGCGTCAGGCTCGATGTCGAACCAGTCAGAGGCCACGCTCATCTCATCACGCAAGCTGGCGTAGATGCGCTTCAGCGTGACCACCTGGGCGGGCTGGATGGCATCTAGGCGGCGCTGAATTCGCTTCTCGATGTTTTCCTTCTTGACCCCGTAGGCCTCGAAAGCTGTGACCATCTTCTGCATCGCCTCTGGGCTGGTGTCGGCCTTGGCGTGCAAGGTGGTGTTCGCTTGTTCCATAGCTGCGTCGATCACATCACCGGGAACCATGGCCAGGATGCAGGCGCGCACCCGGCGCTGTGCTTGGTTGGCGATCAGCTCGTAAATGTCGCGCTCGTCTGTCAGCTTGTAGCCGCCTCGCTTGGTGTCGCGCCAGTGCTTGACGATGAATTGCAGGCGCTTGCTGCTGCGGCTTTCCAAGTCGGTGCAATAAGCCTCCACCTCACTGAACGGAACGCCATTGGCATCGAGGCCGCGAGACAGTTCGCGGAAGCCTTGGTCGAGGTTTCCCCATTGCTGGGCCACTGCTTCAGCAGCGCGGATGCTTGGGCCGCTGATGTCCGAGCCACCGCGTGCAAACTGGTATTGCGCTTTCTCGGCCAGCGTCGGTCTGGTAAAGGCGTTGAGGATGCGGTCCATGTTCGCCACAGCGTCACGCGGGAAGCGCTGAGCCATCAGGTAGCGCACCTGTGTTTCCGCAAGCTCGCGCGATTGGGCCTGCTGGGTGCCGGATGTCATGGCCTGGACGTTGGAAGCCCCGCCGAATGGTGATTGGACAATGTCGTTCATGGTTTGCGCTCTTGCTGATTACGCCCAGGCGGGCAGGTTGATAGATTGAACTTCTTGGGCGTACCCCGGCCATGTGTCGGCGTCGAGGCATGCGGCGTACTGGTTGAGCAAGCGGTGGCACTCCGCGCGGCCCTTGCTGACGCTGTCGTCGTCAAGCATGTAGGCCTGTGCCACGTGGGGCCATCCGCTCTCGACTGCGCCAAAGACGAAGCCGAGCACGGTGTCGCCGGTGCACTGCGTCCAGCCGTCCATGTACCAAGGGGCCTGCATGTGGTAGCCGTAGCGGGCGCAGGACCGTGCAAAGGCCTCTGGGCTTGCGTCCTCGGTGGTCTTGAGGTCCAGCAGGATCACGCCCGCATCGGTCCTGAACACCCAATCCGCACGGCCTTTGCAGGTGATGCCTGTCGCTGGGTCGGCCCAGAAGAACGAGACTTCAGAGGCACCGGCACCACCAAGAAGCGCAGCAATCTCAGGCACTGCGCGCAGGTTGTGGGCTTGCATGGAAGCTGTGCGGACCTCTGCGGCGGTGACGATCTCAAGCCCAGCCTGCACGGTGTCGCGCCACGCCTTGCCCTCCTTGGTCGCAAAGTTCATTCCGTCAGGCTTGGTGGCATAGCGGGCCGTCATCTTCTCGGGCTCCAGCGCCAGCGTGTGCAGCAGTGAGCCACGGCGAAAAGATGGCTTCTGCTCGGCCTCTGGGTTGTCACCGGCCAGGAAGTGCGCGGGGCTCTTGCGCAGCAGCTTGAGCCCGCTACAGCTCATTGCAGGCGTTGCAAGGTACTCAGCGAAGCTGAGCCCATACTCGACCCCGTTGCAGCCTTCGCGGCGGCCTGGGAGCTTTCTCACAGCGGCCCCCTGATCGACAGAACAATGGCGCGCAGAGCACGAACCAATCGCATGCGCAGCGTGACCGAAACGGGCCGGGTGCGGCGGTGCGGGCCAGTGATAGCTCCGGTCGCAAGCATCAGGTCGGTGTCGATGCGGATCTTTGAATCGTTGGGGTGGTCTTTCATGTGCGGCAGGCTCCAAGGTTCAATTTCATAGCACTCGATCACAGCGACCACTCACTGACGGCCAGGCCGATGACCACCACGGCGGCGATGGCCAGGGCCAGAAGGCGCCATGTCCACGGCGGGTCGCACAAGTCCGAGGCTTGGCGTTGGTAGTCGCGTTCGGTCATGCGGCCTCCGCTTTTGAAATGAACGCCATCACATCGCCGCGACGAACGCTCCCTTTGAACTGCCACTTCTTGCGGCTAGGCCAGTAATCAAGCCGCTCACCGCAGACATTGCGGCTCCAATGAAATTCGGTGTGCTTTGTCCACTTGCCGTCATCGCCAGCTTTGGCAGCGTCAAGGAAGCGCTTCCGATCAGCGTCGAACTTCTCTTTTGAGTGGGCCTTGAGCGCGTCCCAGAATGGATCGCGGTCGCTGCTCATACAGCCCCCCGCTTCGGAATCCACGAGTAGCTCCCATCGTCAGGAAGCCACGACAGTTCGACGAAATCCTCGAAGTGCGCAGACAGCGCGCGTAAGTTGCTCAGCTCGTAGGCCTGAAGGCCTTGGTAGATGACGGCGTCGCTCATAACGGCTGCTTCTCCAACGTCTTGCGCGCACTCAGCAGGGCCTGCAGCACACCGTCGATGTCACCGTCGCTCATGCACTCGATCGCGGCCTCGACCTCAATCGCAACAAGACGGCCGGCGGCCAGCTTGGCGTCGATCTCTTTGACCTTGGCGTCAAAGGCATCCTTGGCGGTGGTCCACGCGACCAGCTTCTCGCCTACTGAGTCGCCACGGCAGGCGACGAATTCGCCCATCGCGCGCATCGCGTCCAAGGCTGTTTGTGAGAGTGTTGACATGCCTGGGGCTCCTCAGCAGTAACGTGCTTCGCGCTCTTCGGCCTTGATGAAGGCCTCTGCGGCGGCTTCGCTCAGGTCGTAGGGCATTTGCTTGACGGCCATCACGAAGAACCGGCCGACTGCTGCGGTGGCTTGGTCCTTGTCTTCACCGTCCGGCAGGTTGGCCGCGATCGCGGCCATCTTCATGGCTTCCTCAAGGTGGCTGAAGCTCTCGTGATCGCTGCCCCAGATTTCCCCGAGGTCGTTGTCGAGTTCGCGGCCGTCCGTCTCTTCGTATGTCTTCAGACGCTCTGCGGCCAAGTCGCAGCGCACCTTCTCGAAGTAGTCGTCGGCCTCGTCTTCAGCCGCTTGGCTGTTGAGGTAGTCGCCCAGGTGGATCGACGTTGCGCAAGCTGTAGTGCCCATTCCCGTTCTCCTTACCGATCAATGTGTCGGCGTTGGATGTATTCTCACGAACGTGAATGCTCTTGTCAACACGTTTGTGAGAATTTTTGTGAGAGGGCGCAAAAAAGCCCGCACGCGGCGGGCTGTGGTCTGGATCAGTTGGGGGCTACTTCGGGCGCGTCCTGCACCCCTTCATGTCGCGGCGGGTCTTCTCGCGGTGGTCATCGACCGGCAGCCATTGCAAGTTGTCCACCTCGTCACGGCCACCGCACACAAGGGCGTGCACGTGGTCGATTTCAAAGCCTGGGCATGGTCCCTTGTGCTCCCCGGTGATGGGGCAGGCGTGCAGGCGGCGGAATTCGGCCTTGACTTCACGTTGGTGAGCGCCTTACACTCACGAATGTGAGAACCAGCAGAGAACCCAATGAACGCTTTAGATCGATCCATTGAAGCCCTCGGCGGCGTAAGCGCGCTTGCCAGCGCTATCGGAGTGGCTGCAAGCCTCCCCAGCATGTGGAAGAAGCGCGGGAACGTCCCGGCCGAGCACTGCCCCGCCATCGAGAAGGCTACCCGCGAGCGCGGTGCCCCTGTGCTGTGCGAGGAGCTGCGCCCCGATGTGGCCTGGGAAGTCCTGCGGCTGCAAGCGGGCCAAGCCCAGACAAGCGGAGCGGCCTGATATGCGGCGCCCTAAGTTTGTGGTGGTTGTCCTGCCGCTTCGAGGATTCCGGCGGATTGAGCAGCTTGACCGGCCGACTGTGAGGGCTGTCGCATGAGCGAAACATTGCCACGCCCAATGGTCCCGATTGAAGTCGATTTGCGAGATTTTGGATTCATGCCGCTCGATGTTGTTCGACTTCGTGACTCAGGTTTGACCGCGAAGGCCACAGGCGACGAATTTCGGGCTGCAGTGCTTCTCTGGTGCGCTTCGTGGCACCAACAGCCTGCGGCGAGCCTTCCTGACGACGATCAGGAGCTTGCGAATCTCTGCGGATATGGCCGCGCACCGAAGGAATGGAAGAAGGTCCGTAACGGTGCATTGAGGGGTTTTGTCCTATGTGGAGATGGGCGCCTATATCACCCGATGGTGGCAGAGAAAGCGCTTGATGCATGGCAGTCAAAGCAAGCACAGCGCGCACGCACAGAGGCTGCGAGGAGAGCACGCGAAGAACACCGACAGAGACAGCAACAGTCTCAGTCACAGACGACAAAAAACTCTGTCACAGAGATTGCCACTGAATCCAAGGGACAGGGACAGGGACAGGGACAGGGACAGGGACAGGGAAATTTAATACCAAGCAACCTGTCGGTTGCTCCCGCTTTTCCCGAACCGGAAAAGCAGCAGGAGCCCACAGCCAGCCAGCAAAAAGGCCTGCCAGACTGCCCTCACGGTGAGGTGCTTTCGCTCTGGGCCGAGGTCTTGCCGCACCTTCCGCAGCACAACCCGGCGATGTGGGCAGGCACCAGGGCCGACCACCTCCGAGCCCGTTGGCGGGACACAGCGCGGCTGAAATCCTGGGAGTCGAAGGCCGATGGTTTGGCCTACTTCCGCAAGCTTTTCGCCTATGTCGGGTCATCCCAATTCCTCACCGGCCGCAGCGCTTCAGCACCAGGAAAACGCCCCTTCGTGATCGAGCTGGAATGGCTCGTGAATCCGACGAATTGGGCCAAGGTCCACGAGGGCAAATACCACCAGGAGGCAGCATGATCCGCAACGCTTTCGACGAACGCCGCGACCAGAAAGTCGCCGACGACTACCTCGCCAATCACCTCCGCTGCCACTGGTGCGGAACGATGACCGACCGCGAGACGCTGAGCAACCTCGGCGCCCGGTGCGATGCCTGCTACGCCGAGTACACCGGCAAGGCTCAGGCTCAGCAGCAGGGGCCCATCACACGCGAGCAGCGGGCCGAACTCCTGGCCAAGCTCCGCAGCATCGGCCAAGGCCATCCGAGAGCCTGGGCACACCGGCTGCAGTGGCTCGTCGACAACCGCGACGCCATGCTCCCGCCGGTCAGGCACATGGGCCGAGTGCAGCAGGCAAAGCGGCCAATGACCGCGTTTCAGCTCAGCGCTTTGCGCGACGTTTTGGGTGGGAAATCGATCAACTGCGAAGGGGGAAATTCATGAGCTCGACAGAGTTGCGCGCGCATTTGCGCAAGGTCAACGGCAAGGGCTGCAGGACGTTCGAGGACATCCGGCTTCGCTGCCGCGTTGACGAGGTTTCTGGGTGCTGGCTGTGGTCGCTGTGCTTCGAAGACAACAAGACGCCCAAGGTCGGCATCCCTGCGGGTGTGCTGGGTGAGCGTAAAGCGACGATGTCGGCTGCTAAGGCGTCCTGGCTGCTGTCCGGTCGCAAGCTGGCCGAGGGGCACGTGGTGTGGCGCTCGGTGTGCGGGGATTCGCGCTGCGTCAACCCTGCGCACTGCACGGCCCTTCCGCGTGCCGAGATGCGGCGCAAGTGCGGCGAGAGCAACCGCGAGAAGGGCGACTTCAAGCGCATCGCGGCAAGCGTGGCCAATGCCGTGCAAAAAGCCATCAAGCCCGATGTCGTGCAGGCAATTGAGGCACGGATCAAGCGCGGCGAAAAACAGCGCGACATCGCGGCGGCTGAGTCTGTTTCGCTTTGCACGGTGCACAGAATTTCATCCGGTAGGCACGTGTTCTCAGCGGGGCGCGTTCAGCCCCTTCTGCGCGCTGCGAGCGTGTTCACCTGGGGGCGGCCGGAATGACGACGATTACCCTCACACTGCCGTATCCGATCTCCAGCAACAGGTACTGGCGCAGCTTCGTGCCCAAGGGCCACAAGCGCGCCATCGTGACCCTGAGCGACGAGGCGAAGGCGTTCAAGGAGCAGGTCAACCTGATGGCCTGGCAGCAGGGATGCCGCGAGCCCATCGAGGGCCGGGTGTCGGTGCATGTGGCGCTGTACCCGCAGCGTCCGCTTGATTGGGCCAAGCGCGCCAAGCGCGACCCGCTGTGCTGGGACGACACGGTGCAGTGCATCGACCTCGACAACGCCCGCAAGGTGCTGTACGACGCCCTCAAGGGCATTGCGTTCGACGATGACCGATGGGTTCGCAAGGACAGCGCCGAGCGCATGGAGCCCGACGAGCACGGCGCCCGGGTGGTCGTGACGATCACGGCCATGGGCAAGCCGGTGAGCCCTCAGGCGTCGCTGCTGGAGGCTGCAGCGTGAGCGAGGTGCGGCCACTGGCCGCCATCGACTGGCCCACGGTGCTCGACGAGATCGCCACAGTCCTGGGCGACATTGACCCCGCGACGGGGCGGCGCGTGCCGGTGTCCGTGGTGGTGCTGGCCGAGTCGCTGGGTGTGGCCCGGGGAACCCTGCGCGGCTGGCTTGACGGCTCAGAGCCCAGGCACCAGGACGGTGAGCGCCTGCTTGACCGCTGGTGCACGTTGACCGGCAAGGCCAGGGCATTCGCTCCGCGCGACGTCCGACCGCTGCCCGCTACGGCCCGGTGAGTGGCTGGAATCCGCCACAAGCTGTGCCCGACCATCACGACCCATTGACCCCCATCAACCCCACAGGAGCCCGCAGCATGCCCCCTCGCACCACCGCCCAGCCCGTGCAAGTCCCCGGCGACACCACCGCCCAGCCCGTGCAAGGCGATGAGGCTGGCGGCGCATCGGTCGACGAGCGCATCGCACGGCTGGAGGCTGCCCTCGCTGCCCAGCAGGCCGAGAACGAGCGCCTGAAGGCCGAAGCAGACGGTGACGCGAAGCTCCCGAGCGTGGTCTACGAGCCCACCACCCCACACGGTGCGGCCCGCCTGCGCGAGAGCGAGACCGGCAACATGACCACGGCCCAGGTGATCGCCGCCATCGACGCAGGCAAGCTGCCCGAGCCGGTCAACTCCTACCTCTGCCGAGACGGCTACTACGCTCGCCGCACGCATCGCGGGGGCTAAGCCATGCTGCTGCGCCAGGCCCTGAGCGATGAGCGCGCGGCCCATGGTGCGGCGCTTGATGTGCTGCCAAGCACCCCGACAAGGGAACAAATCGAGCGGTTGGAGGGGCACCTTCTGGACGCCGAAGCAAGCGGCGACGGTGTCCATATCGAGCCGCTTCACCACTTCGCCGATGGGCAGGTATCGCGCACGATCCTGATCCCGGCCGGAACGATCCTCACCGGCGCAGCCCACAAGGGCGAGCACCTGAACGTGTGCTGCGGTGACATCACGGTCTGGACCGAGCAGGGCATGAAGCGTCTGACCGGCTACCACGTGATCCCCTCGAAAGCCGGGGCCAAGCGGGTCGGCTATGCACACCGCGATACGTGGTGGACCAGCATCCACACAAACCCCACGAACGAGCACGACATCGAGGCGCTTGAGCGCCTGATGGTCGAAACACCCGAGGCCTTGCAGTCCAACCGGCTGGCGGGGCCTCAGTCACAGGAGAGGCTCCCATGAGCTTTGTCGTCACAGCCGTAGTCGGCTCCATCGCGGTAACAGCCTACGGTGCAAGCCAGCAGCGCAAGGCAGGGCGCGAGCAGCGCGACGCCATCGCAGCAGCGCAAGATGCCGACGCACGCAAGGCCGCCGAGGCTGAGACTCAGGCGATGGTCGCAGCCAATGCCAAGACCGCAGACGCCAAGCGTCGCCGCCGTGGTTCTGCCCTGTCGCTGGGTGGTGAGGCTGAAGCCTTGGGCGGCACGCCTGCCACTGCGCTGGGTGCTGTGCCTGCGATGCGGTCAGGCGGCGGCGGGATGACAGGCCTTGCGGCCACTGCGCTGGGTTCTGCCATGCGCTCAACGGGTGGCGGCGCGGCTGGTGTGGCTTCTGGTAACGGTGCTTACCGTCCTAGCAGCAAGGTGCAAATGCAATGAGCGCAGCAGTCGAAGCCCTGGCCCGTCGCCTTGGGCGCCTCAAAGAGCTGCGTCAGCCTCACGAGCCGGTGTGGCGCGATTGCTTCGATCACAGCTTCCCCATCCGTGGCTCAGGCCTTGAGGGTGGGACACCTCTCAGCGCTCAGAGCGCCATGGATCGAAAGGCCAAGCTTCTGCACAGCGCGGCCACAGATGCAGGCCGGACCCTGGCCGCTGCCATCGTGTCGGGTGCTACCCCCTCTAGCTCGATCTGGGCTCTGCTGGATGTCGGAGGCGCGGACGGTGACGGAAAGCGCTGGCTTGACGAGAAGGCCAAGCAACTGCACGAGGAGATTCACGCGAGCACGTTTGATGCGGCTGCGTTTGAGTGCGCAATGGACCTTGTTGGTGCGGGATGGTTCGCGCTCTACATCGACACCGACCGCGAGCTTGGCGGGCTGACCTTCACGCAGTGGCCCATCTCGTCGGTCTACTGCTCAAGCAGCAAGTCGGGCGGCACGGTGGACACGGTGTTTCGTGAGTACACCCTGACGGCTGAGCAGGCTGTCACTGAGTTCGGCCTGACCGCTGTGTCGATGGACACCGCCAAGAAGGCCAAGACCGACCCTGACGCCAAGGTGACGATCTGCCACGCCATCTATCCGCGCACAATCTACACGGTGCGCGCCAAGCTGGCGAAGAACATGCCGGTGGCGTCGTGCCACTTCGAGACCGAGACAAAGACTCTGCTGCGCGAAAGCGGTTACCAAGAGATGCCGGTGATCGTGCCGCGCTGGGCTGTGATCCCTGACACGGTCTACGCAGTCGGCCCAATGTTTGACGCGCTGCCAGATGCCCGCGAGCTCAACGAGTTCCTTCGCATGGATCGCATGAACGCAGAGCTGGCCATCGCTGGGATGTGGATCGCTGAGGATGACGGTGTCCTCAACCCTCGCACGGTCAAGGTGGGCCCACGCAAGGTGATCGTCGCCAACAGCGTCGATTCCATGAAGCAACTGAGCGCCGGGGGCAATTGGCAGCTCGCTGATGCCCGCGTCGCTCAGTACCACGCAGCTATCCGAAAAATCCTGATGGCTGACCAGTTGCAGCCCCAGGACGGCCCAGCGATGACCGCGACTGAGGTGCATGTCCGCGTCGGCCTCATTCGCCAGCTTCTTGGCCCGATCTATGGCCGCTTGCAAGCCGAATACCTCGCCCCCTTGGTCGAGCGCTGCTTCGGCCTGATGTACCGCGCTGGAGTGTTCGGCATGGCCCCTGAATCGCTTGGTGGCCGCAACCTGCGGGTGAAGTACAACAACCCGCTCGCGCGTGCTCAGAAGCAAGAGGACGTTGCAGCCGTCGAGCGCATGACCGGCAACCTGACCGCCCTGGCCAACCTCGGCGCCACTGTCCCGGCCGCTGCTGCCGCGCTGGACAAGGTCGATTTCGACGCGACCGTCGATGTGATGGTCGAGGGCTTGGGTGTGCCGATGAAGGTCATCCGCGACGCCGAGCAAACCGAGGCCTTCCGCGCCCAGCGTGCCGAGCAGCAAGCCCAAGCACAGCAGGCCGCACAAGCCAGCGAAATGCAAACCATGGCCGCAGAGACTGCAATGCAGCGCTCTCTGAAGGCCGCCTGATTCTGGAGAGATTCAAATGCCTGAAGTGCAACCCGGCCTAGCTATCCTGACCCCTTCCGGTTGGAGCGTCACCGAGCCAAACGAGGGCGGCAAGTTCGGCCCTCAGTTCGATTTCTCCGGCCGAGCAATGACCGATGCCACGGCAAAGAAGCTCGCCATCATCGGCGCCAGTCAGTACAGCCGCTGTGACACAGAGGTTCGCGTCACGAGTGCTCAGATCATCAAAGAGGTGCTCTACATCACGCACGCGGCCACGCTGTCGGGTGGGTATGTGAATGGACAGATCGCCTTCTGTGCGGTCGATGGTCACTTCGTTCACGGCCCTATCACGGTGCTGACGGACACAACGCTCACCATGCCTGCCCCGGGCGAGCCCAACACAGCGCCCAACACTGGCGGGACGCAGTTCTTGCACTTCCTCGGGATGCATGCCTCTGCGAGCTGGGTGCGCTACCTGCAAGCCCGTTGGGGCCTGGGCATTAAGTTCGTTGGCAACCTCAGCCAGCACGGCGCCAATGTCGGCCAGGTCGCGGCGCGCATGCGATCTGTGCTGCGGTTCTTGGGCCAAGAAAGACCCGATGTCGTGATCTGTGAGCCCGGATGGGGCAACAGCTTGAACGAGGGCGCAAGCTGGGGTGCGACCATGACCGCCGCGCTGCAGAACCTTGACCAAGTGTGCCCGGCCGCTGCTACTGTCGTACTTGCCACGCTGCCACCCCCGGCCCCTGGTGCTGCGGGCATCACGGCTGAGAAGATCGGCCACTTCCACCGGCTCAACAACATGCTGTTGGGTGGCTACTTTCAGCAGCGCTACCCCAATGTGATCGTCGTCGATTGCACGCGGGCGCTGATGGATTACTCGCGCACGGACATCGGCTCAATCCTCAACGTCCACACCGACGATCTGCATTGGAACCACAACGGAGCGAAGATCCTTGCAGATAGCTGCTTCGGCCCTGCTCTCGACCGCCTGTTCCCCGTCATCCCGGTAGGCCGCTCCGGTGCTGGCCATGTGTGGGCCAATGGGAATAATCAACTGTTCCAAGGCCTGACCGATGCGGCGGGCTATACGCCAGCGGTCGTCGGCATCACAAGCTCAGGCACCTGCGACGCAGCCTTTACGGTTGAAAAGGCGGGCGTCGGTGCGGTGTCTGTGGCCTTCACAAAGACCCAGCTTCCGAACCTGCTCTACAAGCAGACCGTCGCGATTACCAACATGGCCGCGACAACCGTCATGACGCTGGGGATTCCCGGCGCAGCGGGGTCGTTGCTGAAGGACAGATTCGTTGCAGGCCGCACCTATCGCGTGATCATCCGGGCGGCCATCACAGCCATCACCGGCACGGTCAAGTCGTTCAATGTCGTGTTGCAACTCAGCATGACGGGCCACCCAGGAACGCAGCCCCGCACGATCTGGGCAGGGCGCACACAGTTCGGCGAGGTTGAGGGCACCTCCAATGCTTTCAACCAGATCACGACCGAGACGGCGATCGACTACATCGGGGTGGACATCACTATCCCGGCCGGTGTGACCATTACGGACGCGCGTGCGCTTGTCGCTGTGGGTTCTGGCTCCAGTGGCTTGGCCTGCACCTTTGACATTGAGGATGTGACAATCCTCGACGTGACCCCATGAGAAACAGAGATCAGGTAGACGTGGGCGCATATGCCCGCATCTTCGAGGGCCACCCCGACGGTGTCGCCATCCTGAATGACTTGGTCGGGCGCTTCGGTGGCTCGCTGTTCGTCAAGGGTGGAGAGGAGGGGCGGCGCGAAACCGATTACCGACTCGGCCGCCGTGCGGTGCTCGACTTCATCGTCGGGCAGATCAACCAAGCGAACGCGGCCCCACCACCTGACGATGACGATTCCCAACCGGCCGCCTAAGTGCGGCCTTTTTCAACTGTGACGAGGTGACCATGTTCAAACGGAGGTTCTTCCATGTTCAATGCTGAAGGCGAGGGCTCAACGGGCGGCGGTGCTGGAGACGCAGGCGCAGCGGGCGGCGAAGGCGCTGCAGCAGCAGGCGCAGGCGGCGCCGACCCTGCGTCATCTGGTGCTGGTGCAGCAGCTACTGGCGGGACTGCCCTGTCTGCAGGAGGCGCAAGCGTTGCAGGTGCAGCAGGCGATAGCGGCGCGGCTGGTGCAGCTCCCGCTGCCGGTGCCACCGAGCCCACGATCCCCGAGAAGTTCCTCGTCAAAACAGCGACGGGCGAGATCGACCACGCGGCCACAGCGCTGAAGATTGCCCAGGCATACAGCCCACTTGAGAAGCGCATGGGCGGCGGGGATGCTCCTCCGCAGTCGGCCGAGGGCTATAAGGTCAACGTCCCCGAGGCGCTGGCCGAGAAGATCAGCGCTGAGGACTTGGGCAAGAGCGAAGACTTCAAGGGCTTCCTCGGCAAGATGCACGAGCTGGGCCTAAGCCAGAAGCAACTCGACGGCGTGACGGCTGAACTGCTCGAGCGCTCCATGAAGCTGCAGGAAGTGGCTCCGGCCATGGCAGCGGCGGACTGTGAGGCCACGCTACGCCAGGTCGAAGGCTGGGGCTCAGACAACGAGTACCGGCAGCAGATTCGCTCCGCTTTCACTGCCGGAAAACAGATCTTCGGCGCTGACTTCGACGCACTGGTGCAGGACTATGGCAACGACCCGCGATTCGTCCGTGGGCTGGCCACCATCGGTAAGGAGATGGCCGAGGACATGCAGCCGAGCCCAGAGGCACAGGCCCAGATGCAGGACAACATCGACAGCCTGATGGCGTCCAATGCCTACCTCAACGCCAACGACCCGCAGCACGCGGCCACCGTTGCCAAGGTCTCCGCACTTACGACCAAGCTCGTCGGGAACCGACCCGTAGGCAGCGGCAAGACACTCAGCTTCCATAGCTGACCGCATTGGCTGGAATCCGCCAGCCACCCCGCACGACCATAGCGCCCACACCGGCCCGCTGTGGCGTGCGGACAACCGGCCCCAAATGCCCGCCAGGGTTGACACGGTAGCCGGTGCAACCCCGCGAAGCGAAGGCCCCGCAAGGGACAACCTGATCAGGCGAACACATCCCCGTTCACTTTTCAGGAGTAAGCCAAATGAGCTTCCAAATCCCCGAGAACATGGTCGTGCAGTACGGGAACACGTTCCGCGCGATGTACCAACAGAAGGTGTCGCGCCTGCGTCCCTGGTGCCAGATTGAAAGCGGCATCGTCGGCGCTTCCAAATCTGTCGAGCGCATGGGCAAGGCCGAGGCCTACGACATCACCAGTCGCCACGCCGACACCAAGTTCGTTGAAGTCCCGCACAGCCGTCGCTGGATCGACCTGGCCGACAAGGGCTGGGCCGAGCTGATCGACAAGCTGGACAAGGTTCGCTTGCTGGTTGACCCCGCCAACGGCTACGCCATGATGGCAAATGCAGCCCACAACCGCGCCATGGATGACGTCATCATCAACGCGGCCCGTGGCAGTGCCCGCACCAATGCAGGCCTCAGCGTGTTGCCATCGACCCAGAAGATTGCAGCCGGTGGCACGAACCTGACTCTGGCCAAGCTGCTGACCGTAAAGGAAATCCTCGACTCCAACGAGGTGGACGACGACGCCAGCATGCAGGCTGATGGCCAGCGCGATACCGCTTCGCGCGTGATGGTTGTCAACGCCAAGATGCTGACGAACCTGTTCGGCACGACTGAAATCAAGTCGGTGGACTACAACAGCGTCAAGGCGCTGGCCGAGGGCTCGATTGACACCTTCCTCGGCTTCAAGTTCATTCGCGTCGAGCGCTTGCCCAAAGACGGCACCGCAACCACCGGCTACGCGCTGGCCTGGTCCAAGTCGTGTGTTGCTCTGGGCATTGGCCAGGAAATCAATTCCTCGGTGGATCGTCGCCCGGACAAGAACAACGCTTGGCAGGTCTTCGCCGACATGAGCATCGGCGCTGCCCGCTTGGAAGACGAAGGCGTCGTCGAGATCGCTTGCGCCTAAGTCTCAACCCACCACATTCCAGGAGCACATGAAATGCCCAACTTTCTGAGCAACGAGCAAACCGATGTTGATGCCGGTCGGCGCATCAAGGCCAACAAGCAAGGCGGTCGCCTCCGCGTGTTTGAGGCAGTTGAAGTCGTCCCGGCCGGTGGTATCGCCATCGCCGACAAGATTATTTGGGGCAAGCTGCCTGTCGGCGCTCGCGTGCTGGGCTACCTGTCCCGCTTGCGCTGGTCGGCTGGTGCGGCATCGTCCACCCTGAACCTGGGCGACAACGTCACAGCGGCCCGCCACTTGGCAGCCACGGCTGTGACCACTGCAGGCAGCGCAACGCCCGATGTGGCAGACACCGGCGGCGCCAGCTTCGAGACGTCCAACGACAGCGCCAACGCAGCCAACGGCTATGTGTCGGCGACTGACAACTGCACGCTGATCAGCGCCGTCGCCGGTGCAGCGCTGCAGGCTGGCCAAGTCATCACCCTGCGTGTGGTCTACGTCTGCGACTGATGGGCCTGGCGCCACCCAGGCGCTTTGATTCCTTGATCCGGGGGGCCTGCGTGCCCCCCTTTTTTCTTTCTGAGGGTATGGCATGGCCACTGAAGTCAGCATTTGCTCTAACGCTCTCCTGATGGTTGGCGGGCAACCCATCAACGCGCTGAACGAGAACAGCGACCGGGCACGCTTGGCGGCGAATCTCTTCCCTGCGGTGCGCAACTATGTCTTGAGGCGCCACCCTTGGAACTGCGCAGTGAAGCGGGTCACGCTGTCGCCGGATGTCGAGACTCCGGGCTTCGATTGGGCCTTCCAATTCACACTGCCCAGCGACTTCATGCGCATGCTGTCGGTCGGCGAGCACGGCGCCGAGGAGGACTACAAGATCGAGAGCGGCAAGCTACTCCTCGATACGAACGTCGCCCTGGTGCGCTATATCTGGCGCAATGAGAACGTGGGCACTTGGGACGACATGCTTGTTTGGGCGATGACCATGAGCATGAAGGCAGTGTTCGCCTATCCAATTACGCAGTCGGCCAGCATGGAGCAGCTTGTCGAGGCTGAGCTCCGGGATGTGCTCAAGCAGGCCAGGGCCGTGGATGGCCAGGACGATCCGCCTGAGACGCTGGGGGATAGCCCCCTATTTGCTGCACGGCTGGGGGCTCGCTGATCATGGCCCGCGTCAGTCTGCAACAGACCAACTTCACGGCCGGTGTGATCAGTCCGAGGCTTGTCGGCCGAACGGACATCGACCGTTACGCCAACGCAGCGCGCAAGCTGCTGAACGCTCACCCTGTCATTCACGGCGGGGCCAAGCGGCGAGCAGGGACGCGCTACATCGCGCCCACCAAGAACAGCGGCGCCAAGCGCTCCCGTTTGGTGCCCTTCGTCTTCAGCCGTGACGATGCCTACATGCTGGAGTTCGGCGACGGCTATGTGAGGATCTGGCCCAAGGGCGGCGGCGCGATGTCCGCAGAGATTGCCTCCCCCTACACCGAGGCCATGCTCGCGGGCATCGACTACACCCAGGGAGAGGACACAATGTTTCTCGCTGAGACATCGGTGCCGATCCAACGGCTGCGCCGGTTTAGCTCCTCGTCGTTCGACCTCTCGGCCGCACCATTCACGACAACCCCATTCGAGGAGCAGGGCCACCGCTTGGCGGCGGATGTGACCCTCTCGGCGGGTACTGTGGGCACCGGGCGCACGGCTACGGCCAGCGCTGGTGTGTTCTTGCCTAGCGATGTCGGCCGCCAGCTTGTGAGCGGTGCAGGCCTTGCCACCGTGACCGGCTACACCAGCGCGACGCAGGTGACGGTGTCGATCAGCATCGCCTTCACCTCCACAGCCCTGGCCTCCGGCGCTTGGTATCTGGACATCAGCCCGCAGGCCATCCTGAAGCCCAGCGAGAAAGACCCGGTCGCCTCGACCATCACACTGACCGCATCACTCAGCAGGGCGGCCACGCTGACCCTTTCGGCCAAGACCGGCAGCATCACTGTCACCGCATCGACCGGCATCTTTACCGCTGGCGATGTCGGGAAGTCGATCTGCGCTGACAGCGGCGTTGCGCTCATCTCGACGTACACCAGCGCGACCCAAGTCTCAGCCACCACGAGCAGTGACTTTGTATCGACCTCCTACGCCTCGGGCGGCTGGGGCATCACAGACAGCGCATGGCGGGCTGAGGATGTAGGCAAGTACGTCCGTGTCAACGGCGGGCTGTGCAAGGTGCTGGCGGTCGATTCCGCAAGCTCTGCGCGCGCTGTGATCATGACAAGCCTAGAGGGCACGGTCGCAGCTCCTCCGCTTGCTTGGTCGCTTGAGGATTCGGTGTGGTCGGCCGCCAACGGCTACCCGCGAACCCTGACCATGCACGAGCAACGCCTTGTGGCCGGTGGGTCCACGCGCTACCCGCAAACCATTTGGGGCAGCCGCACAGCCGAGTATCTGGACTTCACCAAGGGCACAGCGGACGATGAGGCCTATTCCTTCACCATTGCGGCGGACGAGGTCAACCCGATCAGCTTCCTTGCCTCTCTGCGCACGATGGTTGTGCACACCTACGGCGGAGAGTTCAGCCTACAGGGTGGCGTCGAGAAGCCCATCACCCCGACGAATGTGCGGATCAGGCCTGAAAGTGCGCACGGCTCCAAGGGGGTGCGGCCTGTCACTGTGGGCAAGGAGTCGGTGTTCGTGCAGCGGGCAGGGCGCAAGGTGCGCGCTATGGGCTACCGCTATGACTTCGACGGCTACGCTTGCCCAGACCTGACCGTCTTGGCCGAGCACATCACCGAAGGCGGCGGCATCGTAGAGCTGGCATGGCAGCAGGAGCCCGACCTTGTGCTGTGGGCTGTGCGCGCTGATGGGGCGCTTCTGTCCTGCACGCTGGACCGTGATCAATCGGTGATTGCATGGGCCGAGCACATCACTGACGGGGCTGTCGAGTCCATCGCCACCATCCCCAACGGCGAGCGAGAGGAAGTTTGGATGATCGTGCGGCGCACGGTGAATGGGGCCTCGGTGCGATACCTAGAAATGCTTGAAGAAACGTGGTCGCCAACGCTGCCCGGTGCAGCCTTTACCGGCTTCCCTCCAGCGCCCAAGGTGGTGAACTACGGCTACACCGTGGATTGCGGCAAGGCCTTTGACAACGTGGGCGGCGCGACAGTGTTCTCGGTGCCGCACCTGATCGGCAAGGAGGTTGACATCGTCGCTGATGGCGCGGTGCAGCCACGGCAGACGGTCTCGGCCTCCGGCAATCTGACCATTCCGCGCACCAGCTACAGGACGTTGATCGGCTTGCCATTCCGCTCTGAGATTGGGCTTCTGACTCCCGAGGTCGGCACAGGCACCGGCACGGCCCAGGGCAACAGCATGCGGACGAGCGAGCTGACTTTGCGCTTCCTCGACACCATCGGCGCCCAGGTCTATGACGCTGAGGGCAATGAGCAGGTAGTGCCGTTCCGGCGCTTCGGGCCTGATGTGCTGGATGAAGCCCCGGCACCGTTCACCGGCAATGTGCGGATTGAAACGCTCGGCTGGGATCGTGGCCGGTCAGAGATGACCATCGTGCAGGCTCAGCCTCTCCCCATGCACCTCCTGGCGGTGGTGCGCAAGTTCCAAGTCAACGACTGAAGGAGATCACCCCATGTCATGGGTCACAGTGGCGGTCGCTGGTGCGAACGCTTTCAACCAGGTGCAGCAAGGTCGATGGGCCGAAGATCAGGCCGGGCTGCAGGCCATGCAATCCGAGTTCAAGGCCAAGCAGGAGCTTCAAGCGGCCGAGACCATGGCCGGGATGATCCGCAAAGCTGGGCGGCGCCAAGTCGGGCAGACCGTCACAGCTTACGCTGGGGCCGGTGTCAAGGTTGGAGAGGGATCAGCCTTTGAGGCAGAGCGCCAGATCAATCAGGACGTAGAGAGCGACGCTTTCCAAACCTTGCTGATGGGGCAACGCGCAGCGACGGGCCTGGAGCTTGACGCCAAGCTGACCCGCATCCAGGGACGTATGGCCAAGCAAGCCAGCTACATGCAGGCGGCCAACACCCTGATTCAAGGCGGCTCCAGCGGCCTGCAGAACTGGCGCACGGGCGGCCAGTACAACTACAACGGCGACGCCTCGGGGGCCATGTACTCCGGCAATGGTGACGCAATTCGCGCACGGAGATAAATCAGATGGCGACCATCCCACTCGGCGGCTTTGGCCAGACAGTAGCGCGGCCAACGGCGCTCAGCAATGTGACCATGGGCAACCCCATCGGGGAGACTGCGGGGCGCATCGGTGCCCAGGCAGCGGGCCAGCTTGCGCAGATGCAAGCCACCCAGCAAGCGGAGATGCAGGCCGAACAGCAGCGCATGCAGGCCGAACAGAGGCGCCTCCAGCTTGAGCAGGAGCGCGAAGCCAAGCAAGCTGCGGCCGAGGCGTTGCGGGCTAAGTCCATGGTCGTGCAGCAGACCGGAGAGGATGCCCTAATCGACCTGCGCGACGAGGTTTCCAATGGGGTCATCGAAGGCCGGTACAAGCCCGAGGAGGCTGAAAAGGTCTACAACGAACGCGCGACCAAAGTGCTCGGCGATGTGGGCTCAGACCTCCCCGATGAGCGGCGCACGCTCATTCAAGGACAACTGACCCGAGTAGCTGGGCGCGGTGGCAACGATGTCCGCAAGGCTGTCACACAGCGCAATAGGCAGGAGGTCACAGCCAGCATCAAGACCACGCTCGAAGGCTTGCAGCGTCGGTATGAGAAAGACCCAGCAGGGGCGACCGCCAACGCGATGGCCTTGCTTGATGAGTTGGGTCCATCCTCCACGCTGAACCCTGAGCAAGTCTCCACGCTGCGCCAGCGCTGGAAGGAAGAGACGCAGTACACGGCGGGTTACAGCCTGGTCAGCCGCACAAAGGACGACCGCAAAGGGCTTGCCCAGGCGGAGAAGGCCATTCAGGACGGCCTGCCCGACCTCGACCCCCAACGCAAAGCAAGCCTTCTCGACCGCATAGAAGCCAACAGGATGAGGCTTGACCAGAAGGCCGAGCTTGCAGCGCAGCGCGCCCAGCGCGAAGCTGAGCGGCGCATGAACAACGCCAAGGCCGAGTTTGACACCTTCCAAGCCATGGCCGACAAGGGCACGCAGCTCGCGCCGGAGTACATCGACCGGGTCATGAACGCGACGGCGGGAACCCCCTATCAGGGCGGCATCAAGCAACTGGCCCAGATGGCGCGCGACACCGGCGGCCTAGCTGCTCAGCCTGTGCTGGCCCAACAGCAGGCACTCGACCAAGTAAACGCGGTGATTGCCAAGCAGGGGCGATCCCCAGAACTGGACAAGCGCAAGGCCCAGATCGAGGGTGTCCTTCGCGGCAGTCAGCAAGACCTTGAGCGCGACGGCCTGCGGGCAGGGCTTGAGCGCGGCGTGATCGAGGAGCTGAGGCCGCTCGACATGACAGGCGGTATCCCAGGGCTGATGCAGCAACTCCAGCAGCGCGCACCCATGGCGCAGCGCGTGAGCATGTGGGCAGGGCGCAGTGTGTCGCCTATGACTGAGGACGAGGCGGGCATGCTGAAGCAGCAGCTTGACTCCCTCCCGGCCAAGGAGCGCAGCGGCATGGTCGCGGCCCTGGCGGCGGCGGTAGGCCAACAAGGTGCGCAAGGGCTGGCGGCCCAGATCGACAAGAAGGACAAAGCACTCTCGTTGGCCTTCGCGCTGTCAGGCTCCAGCACCACCAATGGCCGGTTCACCTCTGAGCTTGTGTTGAAGGGCGCGCAAGCCAAAGCGGACGGCACCAGCACCAAAGGCGAGAAGCAACCCGATGTGAAGGCGGCGGCATGGCGCTCTCACGCTGCGACCGAGCTGGATGGGGTTTTTGGAAATCAGCAGACAACCACGCAAATTAGGGACGCTGCTGAGTTCATCATGCATGGCATTGCGGCCGAGCAGGGCGGCAGGCTCACCAAGGACGACATGACGCGCGCTGTCAATCTGGCCATTGGTGGAGAGTTGATCGAGCACAACGGGCGGAAGATCCCGCTCCCTGCCGGTGTGGATGAGAGTGCACTTCAAAAGCGGCTGTCGTCGGTCAGCCCCGAGGAGGTCACCAAGCAAGCTAGCAGCGGCACTGTGCGCGCTGGCGGCGCTCTCGTGCCTGTGGCCGAGTTCGTCAAGACACTACCGGGTCAGCCCCTGATGCCTGTGTCAAAGGGTCGCTTTGCTGTGCTGGTCAACGGCCGCCCAGTGACGAATGAAGCGGGTGACCCCATCGTGATCGGAGTTCGGTAATGGAATTCGACAACTCGCAAGTCGTCAAGCACCTCGCCAGCCTCCCGCCTGAGCCGCCCAAGCGCGAGGAGCGCAGCGCCTGGGGCGCACCGTTCCGGGCCATCAAGGCAGCCGTCGCTGATGTGATGGGCTCCGGGGCCGACACCGTCAAAGGGATGTCAGCCGGTCGCATGGTGGAGGGCAGGGCGCCCAGCTACATGAATCCGCTGATGGGCATGCCTGGGGATGACATGGGCGCGGTAGTCAGCCCTGGCAGCATCGACCGTGGCAGCATGTTCCGCAGCGATGTCGGGCGCTCGTTCCGCAACGTGGCCGAGGAGCTGCGGCCAGACCCCGCCACTGCCAGCACTGCCGAGAATGTGGTGTTCGGCGTCGTCCGGCCACTTGCCAAGTTAGCCGCGGGCGGCATGTTGGCGGGTCCTGCGGGCCTGGGGCTGGCATCCGCTGAAGAAGGGTTCACGCAGTCTGAAGACCTCGCGCGGCAGGGTGTGGACGTCAACACCCGGTCAAAGGTGGGCACGCTCACTGCGGGCGTGACGGCGGCAACTGCGGGCCTGCCCATGGCGGGCTCAACCCTCAAGGCGACGGCGGCGCTGTACCTCGCTGGCGGCCCCGGTGGCTTCATGGCCCAGCAGGCTGCGACGCGGTCGATCCTGGCCGATGCCAACTATGAGGACCTCGCCAAGCAATACGACCCGCTTGACCCGCTGGGGCTGGCGGTCTCTACGCTGATCCCGTTGCCCTTTGCGGCCTATGGTGCTCGGGCCAACATCCGCGGGATGCGCAAGGCACAGCCCGACGCGACACCCGCACCAGCAGCAGAGCCAGCAGCGGCGCCGGCGCGCACCCAAGACGACATTGACGCGGCCATGGCCCATAACCTCACGCTGCGCGCTGATGTGCACGAGGCGGCGGGCAAGTCTCCGGAGGTGCTTCAGGAGCTTGCCCGCGTTGATTCACTTCCAATACGTAATACAAACGCGCCCATGCCGGAAGAACCAACGCCCGGCCCAATGAGCGACGCGCGGAAGGGCGTGAATCTGGGTGATCCCGTCGCTGACGGTTACGTTCGCCTGTACCACGGTGGCAACGCTGGGCTGTCTGAAATTAAAGGCGGTACAGGTCCCGGAAACATATTTGGCGGCTTGTTCACAAGCGGCAACCTTGACGCGGCCAAGAGCCATGGCGATGGGTCTACCTATGCCATTGACATTGAAGCATCGAAGATTCTTTCTCAAGATTTGCTTGACGAGATCGACCAAGCAGACATTGCGGCAGCTCTAAAAAAGGCGATGCCGTGGCTTGATGATGAAGACTTCGACACAGCTTACAAAGCCGTTGTGGATGATCGTTCGCATCGTGTAGACGAAGACGAATTGATGCGGATTTTCAGAGAAGACTCTGTCGGTCAAGCATCATGGGAAGCTCAACGCGTTCGCGGAGAACTTGCAAAGCAACTCGGGTTCAAAGCTGTTGAAATGAATGATGAGCACGGCACAAGTTTTCTTGTACTGCCGGGCTCCAAGGTGTTACCACTGATTGAGCGATCAACGCCTGAATCTGTGGGCGTCGCCATGGATGCGGCACCACCCGCAAATGATGCGGCAGTTCCAAAGGACGCTGGGAAGCGATCCGAGCAACTGACAGACAAGCAGATCACAGACACCGAGCCCGCAACGATCAAGCCGTCTACTGACCCCATGCTTGCCTCAATCGCTGAGCGTGTGGCCACTGTCGAGGCTGCGGCCGGTGACTTGGTGGTGCGGACCACCGAGGACGGCAGGCCAGTGACTGTGGCGGATGAGCTTGCAGCAGTCCGGCGCGAGGCGGCCGAAGGCACTGACGCAGAGCTTGGGGCGCTGGATGCGGACCTCGTGCGGGTCGCTGCAGAGTGCGCGCTGTCTATGGGCTCAACATGATGCAGCCGCGCACGCTGGCCGAGACCAGCACGGCGACCAGCACCAAGGCGCCCACGTGCTTCAGCCACGTTTTGACGTAGCGCTTCGCTCCGCGCATATTCCCAGCAGCACCAATCCCAGCAAGCAGGACGACGCTCAGGATGCCCATGAGGCCCAGGGCGAAGAACAGGAAAGGACGGATAGTTTCCATGGCGATGAACCCGAAATGTGCCACAGCCGTAAGGGCAGCGGCTGGCGGCCGACAGATCAGCGAGGCCAAACTCGCGGCCATCGAGGACGCCATCAGCGGCACCATGCGCGAGCTGGCCAGGCGCGACCGGCAGCGCTGGCAAGGCCTGACCCGTGATCAGCGAATGGCCGAAGCGATGACGGCGGCCATGGAGCAGATCCAAGCCGAGGCGGCGATCAAGGAGTACCGGGCCAGCTTGCAGGTACTGCGCACAGCAGAGGCTGAAACGCGGATCACCGAGTCTGCGGCTTTGTCTGGGCTCACCCGCTCGGGCGGTTTGATCCGAGACATCGAGCAGACCTCGAACTACATCGACGCGGTGCGCAATGAGTCCATTTCCGGGCTGGCCGACATGATCGACGCGGCCGAGAAGCGGGACGGGACCGGCCTCCTGCGCAATCTCGGGATGCGAATCTTTGACCTCGATAACCCGGCCATGACCGCCGATGTCATTCGCGAGGTGTTCCGCAACGCTGACGGCCACACCGGCAACAAGGCGGCCATCGCTGGGGCTCGGGCTTGGCTGGATGTCATCGAGGCCATGCGTCAGCGCTTCAACGCTGCGGGCGGCTCCATTGGCAAGCTGGGCTATGGATACCTCTCCCAAGCCCATGACGCAGTGAGAGTGAGCGCGGCGGGCGCTGACGGCTGGGCACGGAAGGTGCTGCCTATGCTGGACCGCGAGCAGTACGTCAGGGCTGACGGGTCGCTGATGAATGACGGCGAGGTGTTCGACCTCCTGCGCGGGGCATGGCAGACGATCAGCAGCGAGGGCGACAACAAGGTGGCGCCGGGCCAGTTCAAGGGCACAGGCGCACGGGCCAACCGGGGCAGCGAGCATCGGGTCTTGCATTTCCGCGACGGTGAGGCCTGGATGGGCTACATGAACGAGTTTGGTGAGGGCTCTCTCTATGACGCGATGGTCGGCCACGTTGGAGCTATGGCGCGTGACATCGGCCTTGTGGAGCGATACGGGCCAAACCCAGAGCAGCTTTTCCGCGTGCAGGACGACATCGCGCGGCGGGCGGATGGCCAGGGCACCATGAAAAACCGCCTGGGCGGCAACAGCCCGCAAGCCTATTGGGACTTGATCAGCGGCAAAGCCACCATGCCGCAGAACCTCACGACAGCAGCAGCGGGCCAGAACCTGCGCAACATCCAGACGGCGGCCAAGCTTGGCGGCGCGGTGCTGTCATCCACAACCGACATCGCCACGGTGGCCACGACGCTGCATTACAACCGGCTGCCTTACTTCTCCATGCTGACCAACCTGGGGCGCCAGTTCAGCGCGGATCAGCGCGAATTCCTGCAGGTTCACGGCATCATTGGCGAGGCACTGACCAGCACCCTCAACCGCTGGACCGGCGACCACCTGACGCACAGCCTGACCGGGCGTGTCGCGGGTAGCGTGATGAAGCTATCCCTCATGAACGCCTGGACCGATGGCCTGCGCGGCGCCTTCTCGGCCACGATGATGCAGAGCTTCACCAAGAAGCTGGGCAAGGCCTGGGGCGAGCTGGATGAGTGGGATCAGTATCTTATGCAGCGCAAAGGCATCACGGCGGACGATTGGGCCGTCATCAGCAAGGCCACCACCACCGAGCGCAATGGTGTTGCCTACCTGACCGGCGACGGCATCCGCAACATCAGCGACGCAGACGTAATGTCTGCGCGCTCCGGTGAGATGCAGGCAATCAGCGACCGCATTCGGGCGCAGACCGCAGAACTTTCAGCTAGAAACGCACAGGATCAGCAATGGATTCGCGGGCGCATCGATAAGTTTGACGAGGCGCGAGACGCCATGAACCGCTGGGTCAAAAGTCGCCAAGCGAAGCGTCTGCTCAAAAACGAGGCCGCCACCGGCCCGATGCTAGAGCGCATGGCGATGCTTGACGCTCAGCGAGAGCAAGCGCAGATGCAGGCAGACATGGAGGCAGACTTCAACCGCTTTGCAACTCAGGACGAAATGCGCGCCTTCCTGAACGCGGTGGAAGATGGTGCAAGCGCTGACCTCGTTGACGTTGGTGGAGATTTTGGGCGAGGTGGCGCTAAGTCAAACGTCCGCCTTGGTTTGCAGTCGGCTGAAGCGATAGGCCGCCGCTACGGAGAGGCGAAGGGCAGGCTAGAGCGGCGAATGCGAGAAATTGAAAACCGCATCAGCCAAATGGATAGAGAGTCTGGCAGGGCAGCAAACGCAGACGCAAAGGCCATCCAAAAGAAGGCCGAAGAAATGGCGAATGATTTGGCTGACTTTGTGAAGAGAAGCCAGGAACGTCAAGAGAGGCGCAGATTTGTGATTGATCGCCTAATGGCAGAAGAGGGGCCAAGTATTGCCGCAGAGGCAAACCGATTGCGCTCACAAGCCGCCACCAAGTGGCTCGCCTTTGTCCAGGACGAGGCTCAGTTCGCGGTGATCAATCCAGACCTTGCGACCCGGGCCATCGTCACGGGCGGGGCCATGCCGGCCGGCACGATCAAGGGCGAGGCGGTGCGCTCCTTCATGCAGTTCAAGAGCTTTCCCATTGCCATGCTGACGCGGCACTGGCGGCGGGTGTTTGAGGCTCCGCAGGGGCTGGAGGGTGCGCCGGTGGGCTTTGGGGCTGACAGCGCTCGACAGGCGGCCTTCAACCGCACGGCGGTACTGGCGGGCCTGAATGTCTCGCTAATGATGCTTGGCGCGGTGGTCTTGCAGAACAAGGCACTGGTTCAAGGCAAAGACCCCTACGACATGACCGAGGGCAAGTTCTGGATGCGTGCGCTGACCCAAGGCGGCGGCCTAGGCTATGTCGGAGATCTGGTTTTCAAAGACCCGACCGAGCAGAGAGCCAACACAGCAGAGCAGACCATCGGCACGGTGCTAGGCCCGGGTGCTGGGGCTGTGGCTGGCCTTGTGGGGGATGTCGGCATCGCCAATGCTTGGGAAGCGGCCAAGGGCAAGGACACCAAGTTCGTCGCCGAGTCGCTGCGCTGGGTCAACGCTCAGACCCCCTATGTCGGCCTCTGGCAAGTCCGCGGAATCTGGGAACACTGGTTCCTCCACAATCTGCAAGATGCTGCAAATCCGGGATACCTGAGCAGAATGAAGGCCCGTGCGCAAAAGGATTGGGGTCAGGGCTACTGGTGGGAGCCCGGAGAGTTCGCCCCAGACCGCGCCCCAGACTTTGAGCGAATGACAGGAGAGTGACCCATGCGACAGGATCAGTTTGAGCGGCTGCAGCAGCTTGAGGAACGGCTGATCGATGTGGCCATCGAAGAAGCCGACCCTGACCAGTGGCCGGGTAAAGGCGTGGCGGTGGCCGCCATGGACCAGCAGACCCGAGGGGATCGGTATTGGGTCAAGAAGAACGCGGTCGCAACGATCAGCCTTGCCCAGCGCGTCGGCGTGCTCATGAGCAGCGTGCAGGGCTTCGGCACCACGCCAACGGCTGAAGAAGGCGACGATCAGCAGCAGCATGACCACCTCGATGCAGAGGTGAAGGCGGCAGAGAAGGAGGCCCAGCGCTTGCTGAAGGCCTTGCAGTCAGGAGAGGGGAAGGCTCAATTCGACAAGCGCGTGCATGGAAAATCGGCCAGTTGATTTCCTGACGTTCTTCATCGTCTGGGCCCGGCTGCAAGGCTGGGCCGTCCCTCTGCTGCATGTCCGCATTTGCCAATGGCTGGAGCACTGCCGCGACCCTGAGCGGGTGCTGATGGTCTTCCGAGGCGCGGGCAAGTCCACGATCTACGCGATTTACAAGGCCTGGAAGCTCTACCGCAATCGCTCGCATCGCTCCCTCGTCTGGTCGGCTGACAACGAGACGGCGGGCATGTTGACGGCTGACACCATCAACGTGCTGCGCAACCACCCACTGTGCCGGGGCATGCTGCCCTCAAAGCCTGGGGCTAAACGCTTTTGGGTGACGGGTGCCAAGGACGCGCGAAACGCTTCTATGCGTGCGGTGGGTGTGACCTCCAACGCTACCGGCGCACGGGCTGACGATGTGGACTTCGACGACATCGAGGTGCCCGGCAACATTGAAACCGCTGAGGCCCGCCTGAAGCTGCGGCAGCGGGTCAGCGAATCCACACACATCGCGGTGCCTGGGGCTCAGAAGACCTACAGCGGCACCCCGCACACTCATGACTCCATTTACAACGAACGGATCAAGGGCGGCGCGGCCGTGCTGAAGATCCCGCTTTTCGAGCACTCGACTCGCTACACCGACACGCTGAAGCGCACCCGATACCCTATCAGCGCACCGGTCGGCGCTGATGGCCTCTACGTCATGACCGGCATCCACAAGGGCGCCAAGATGCTGAAGGAGGGCGTCGATTACTTGGTCGAGGCCGACCATGTGGTGTTCCCCAAGCCTCCCGGCGTGGTGGTGGACATCTGCACCATGTGCGCCTGGCCTGAGCGCTTCACCCGCAAAGAGATCGAGATTCGGCGACAGGAGACCCTGACCCTCAACGCCTGGGATTCTCAGTACGGCCTAGAGGCCAAGCCCCTGGGCGAGCAGCGCCTAGACCCTGGGATGATGAAGCCCTATGCCGTCGAGCCTGTCATCCGATCGGCCAACGGCGAGGTGTCCATGTGGCTGGGCAAAGTGCGGATTGTGGCCGCCTCGCTGCGCTGGGACCCGTCCAGCGGCAAGCTCAAGAGCGACGTCTCGGCCCTGGCCTTGATCCTTCAAGACGAGATGGGGCGCCGGTACTGGCACCGGGCCGAAGCGCTGCGGGGTCGGGTGGCCGAGTTTGCAGACGATGGCAAGACGATTACGGGCGGGCAGGTCGCCGAGATCGTCAAGATGGTCAAGCAGTTCCACCTGATGCGGGTGACGGTCGAGACAAACGGGATCGGCGGGTTTGCCCCTGATGTGCTCAAGGCGGCACTGAAGCAGGCCAAGGTGACGGGCTGCGGGGTGACTGAGGTCCACAGCAGCGCGAGCAAGAACAGGCGGATTCTTGAGGCATGGGAGGACCCGCTTGCCTCGGGCACCATCTGGGCTCACACCTCAGTCATTGACGGCCCAGCCTGGGAGCAAATGCGGGACTGGAACCCAGCGGTGACAGATCAGGCTGACGACTACATCGACGCGGCGGCCGGGGCCATCACCGAGACACCCGAGCGGATTGGCAGGGTGGCAAGCGATTCCGTTGGCTGGAATTCGCCACCCAAGGCGCGGGACGATTGGCGCCCATCGGCGGGCGTGCATGAGGTTGAGCTAGAAGGCTAGAGCGCCCGCTCACTCAGCGAGGCCCGCTCTATGTCCGTCAATGTCGAAATCCCCGTCGCGGTCGCTGTGGCCAATGGGGCAACAGGTGTATTCCCCCACTCCTTCACCGTGCTTTCACCGAGCGACCTCACGGTTGAGGGTGAACTCAATGGGGTAGTGAGAACCTATGTCTTGGGCACTGACTACGCCCTGACAGGAGTCGGCTCCGGCAGCGGTTCTGTCGTCTTCGGAACCAACCCGGCAAGCGGCACCATCGTCAAGCGCTACAGGTCTATGGCGCTGGAGCGTGACACCGACTACCAAGACAATGGCGATCTGCTGGCCAAGACTCTCGATGACGACTTCGACCGCATTTGGCTAGCCCTGCAGGAGCTTTTCAACGGCGCGAAAGGTGTGCCGGGTTCGCTGAGAGTCCCTGCCGGTGAGACCGTTGGCTCTCTCCCCTCAGCGACTGGCCGCGCCGGTTATCTGCTCGGGTTCAATGGTGCGGGTGAACCGATCATGGTCCCCGGGCAGTCTGGTACTGCGTCGAGCTTGGCGCTTGATCTGGCAAGCGCATCGTCAGCCACCAAAGGCGCGGGAATGATGGGCTATTCCGCCCAGATCACCTACCCGTCATCCAGCGTCGGCAAAGCCCTGCGGATGCGTGGCGCATCGCCCAAGGACTACCCCTATAACGCTGTCGGCGATGGCGTGGCCGATGACACCGAGGCGTTGCGGCAATGCATGGCCGATAACCTCCACGTTGACCTCGGAGACGCGGACAACGTCTACAAGGTCACGGGCGTTCTGTACTGCCGGAACAAGCACACGATCACGGCGCACGGTGCGGAGATCGTTCAGGTCACGAACAACACCGAAATCTTCAACGCGCAGAACAAATCCGACCTGCTCTTCACGGGCATCACCTTCCGGGGTGTCGGGACTGACTTCATCGACAGCGACTCCGCGCGCTCAGCGGCGATCTATGGTGGCGGCAGCGGGCGGAACATTCACGCTCACTTCTGCAAGTTCTACAAGTTCGCGTACGCGACGCTGCGCGCTCAGGCTCAATCGAATGTTCACTTCACGCGCAACTACGTCGAGGGGCCGGGCGCCCCGACGCTGACGGCGGTTAGCTCTGGCCGGTGCTATGGCGTCCTTGCAGATAGCGGGTGTTCGAATGTCTTCATTGAATCCAACGAGATCACGAAGTGCGCCCAGGGCGTGCGCATCGAGCAGGTGGCCACGTGGTCGGCCAGCTTCAACGACATCCACGACATCATCGGCCAGCACGGTCTTTATTTGGGCTCTGGCCTGACGGACGGCTCGGCTGTCGGCAACCGGATCAAAAACGTCTCTCTGATCGGCATCAAGCTGCAAGCGCAGGACACAGCCACGGACAATCGCCGCATCGTCATCGGGCATAACACCATCGTGGGCGCTGGTGATCAGGGAATCCTGACTTGCAACGGCGGGGGTGCAACACCGTTCACCGCCAAATGTCGCCGCGTCACTATCGTGGGCAATGTGCTGGAGGACATCGGTGGCTCTGCGATCAACATCCAGAACACCATCGGCGCCACGATTGACGACAACAGCGTGGAAAGTGTTGATCAAGCGGGGATCTTCTTGTCCGCGTCCAGCCGCATCACGATTGGCTCCGAGAACGAGATCCAAAACACGCAGATGTCGGCCATCCGCGACGGCGCTCCGTGTTCGGAGATCATCATCAACGGCGTGCAGATCCGCGACTGTGCTCGCGCGGCGTCCTCTGGTGATCGGTACGGAATCTTCGCGCAGGACATGACCGACTGGACGATCCGGGACGTCATCATGTCCGACACCTTCGCAAAGATGGAGTACGGCATCTACTGCGCTGGCGGAGATCAGACCAAGGTATCGCTCATCGACAACCAAGTGCTGCACGCCACGGGCTATGGCCTGCGCATGAAGAACGGCACCGACGCAGCGCGGGCCTACCGGGGCAACATCTGGAACGGCACGCTGGGCGCTACCTTCTCCGAGCCCCCACCGCCAAGCGTCGCCTCCGCGGCCACGTTGGTGCTGCCCATGACTTCAGAGACGTATCTGATCACCGGCACGACTGGCATCACTTCGATCACCCCCAACGGGCACAGCGGGCGCACAGTGCGCCTGATCTTTGGCGCCTCGTGCACGGTGACAGACGGCGGCAATCTCAAGCTCGCGGGCGGCTTCTCGGCCACGGCTGAGGATGTGCTGGAGCTGACTTGCGACGGGTCCAACTGGTACGAAACGACGCGCAGCGTCAACTAAGGAGTAAGCATGGAATTCATTGCAGGGATCGTCGTTGGTGCTGTTGTCTTGCGGGCTGTGGCAGGCCTGACACGAGATGCAGCGCCTGGCAGTATTGCCAACCGCATCCATATCGCAGTCGTCGGCCCATGGCGCCCGAAGTGAAGCGCTCGGTCATCTTGCTTGGATTGCTCATTGCCCCGGCCTGCGGGGCTTTGTTGCTTCCTGACGGGGCGCTGGCTTGGTACGTGCTTGACGCTGCCCTTGTGGCCGTCTTGCTCTTTGTGATGCAGCGCGGCCGACCAATTCCTGAGCGGGTGGTGTTCTGGTTTGGGATGCTGGTGCACATCGTCGCGGCTGGCTATGGCCTGGCCACCGAGTCGGGTGCTGTGTCTGCTGCTGGCCTTTGGCTGCTGCTGGTTGCCTTCGCTGTGGCCGCAGAAGCTGCAAGCAGGGGTGAGGCATGGCAGAACCCGTAGAGCGCCGCGACGGCATGCGGCAGATTGAAACCCGGTTGAGAGTGCTGGAGTCTGGGCACGGCCACATCAGTGAACAGATTGCGGAGCTCACAGTGGAACAACGCGAGCAGACGGACAGGATCGAGGCGGCTGTCGAGCGCGGCATCGAGAAGGCTGTCGACAAGCTGATCGAGAACCTGCAGACCAAAGCAGCGGAGCACACCGGCCGATGGCTGTGGGGAACTCTGAAGGCTGCCGTCACGCGCTGGCTTGTGATCGGCCTGATCGTTCTGCTGACATACAAGTATCTCGGCGGCGGTGCTGCTGGGTCGCTGCTGGACTCTTTGACAGGGGGTAAGAAATGAGCGGCATCCTCTCATTTGTCGGAGGCACGGCCTTTCGGTGGCTGTTCGGCGAAATCCTGGGCTTTTTCAAGGCCAAGCAAGAGCACAAGCAAGAGCTTGAGATGTTGCGCCTGAGCCAAGAGCACGAGGCCCAGCGTGCGCAGTGGCGCAAGGATGAGATTGCAGCCCAAGCGGTGGCAGGCGTGCAGGTCATCGAGGCCAAAGCGGAAGCGGATGACCGAGGCTTTGCCAATTCCATGACTTTGGAGGCGCTGCGCCAGATCGGCCAGAAAAGCGGCATAGCGTGGGTGGACGCTTGGAATCAGGCAATTCGTCCAGCACTGGCAACGGTGGCCATCATCCTGATCGTCGGCAATGCCATTGCCCCGGCCCATGTTGTTCTGAGTGGCGTGGTGCTGGAGGTGGTCTGCGGAATCCTTGGCCTGTTCGTCGGCGGTCGCATCCATGCCACCGGGCGCTGACATCCAGTCAGAGGCTTGGGGCCTGCTGAGGCCCTTGCTGCTGCGGTTTGAGGGCTTGTACTTGCGCCCCTACCTATGCCCGGCCGGGGTGCCCACCATCGGCCTGGGAAGCCTGCGCTATCTTGATTGGCGGCGGGTGACGATGCGGGATAAGCCCATCACCTCAGAGCATGCTTGGATGCTGGCGCGGCATCAGGTCATGACCGAGTACATGCCGCAGACCTTAGCGCTGTGCCCAGGAATCAGCACGGCGCACCAGTTGGCGGCAATTACCGACTTTGCCTACAACCTGGGATTGGGTGCCCTGCGCTCCAGCACGCTGCGCAAGCGGATCAACTCCGACAGGTGGGAGGATGTGCCGCGCGAGCTGGCCAAGTGGGTCAAGGGCGGCGGGCGCGTTTTGCCGGGTCTGGTGGCGCGCAGGGCGGCTGAGGCTACGCTGTTGAGCGTGCAGTGATGGCCTGCCCGGAGGGACTCGAACCCCCGACCTATTGCTTAGAAGGCAATTGCTCTATCCAGTTGAGCTACGGGCAGATTTAGACGGGACGCTATTTCTTAGACAGTGCTCATTGGAGCACAAACTGCTTAGAAGGCAGCTATAAAACCTAGTGTTTTCAAGGCTTGCAGCGCGATATGTCTAAATTCTGCGGCTGCATATTGGTGGGCTTTTGCCCGGTGCTGATTGGGCCTTTTAGACACAGATTTAGGCTATGAAAAGCCGGGATTTTCATTGTTGCTTTTTGGTCTTGAGCTGGAAAAGCTCCCAGAAGGCCGGGTCCATTTGCCTGTTGCCAGCCTCCCACTCTTGCCAACCGCGCAGGGTCTTGTAGATCACGGCGGCGGCGGCGGTTTGGGAAAGGCCCGCAGCTTGGCGGGCGGCTTTGATTTGCTCAGGCGTTGGGGTGACTGCCTGCGCGGCAGTTTGGTCGGTCATCACGAGTAGTACTTTTTGATGAACGCATCCGGGGTCGGTGGAATAGGCCCAACGTAATCAGCCTCAATGAACATTGGGTCAGTGTTGGTGAGGTTCTCGTGCAGGTCCATTGCTACCGCATACCTGCGCCACAAGTATTCTTGTTTTGAGTGGCTGATAGACCCAAGCAGTTCAGCGCGGTCTGAGTCCGTCAGCTCGCGGCCCTCTCCGCTGAATGAGATGCAAAGCCTGTTGTCAATCAACTGAATGGGCATCACAGCAAAGCCGCCTTCATCTTCTTCTGCATTAACATAGGGCAAGGCCCACGCTTCAGCAATGGCTTTGTTTGCAGGGAGGGCCACAAGGAAGCGGCGGGTGCCTGTAAGTTGATCGTTGATTTGCAGATCAATTGTTTCCATAGTCATCTGAGTCTCCCGTTGAAGGTTGTTAAATGCCAAGGGCGGCGGCAATCTTGCCATCAGTGTCAATCTTCGATTTGATGCCGTCATCAAGCATCCAGACATTCGCGGTCATGTCGAAGTAGCCACCGGCCTTATTGAAGTAAATGCGGGCCTTGCTGCCGTCTTCGGCTGCCCAATACTTGCCATCAGCGCGGGCAAGCAGAGTCTTGCGGAACACATAAGCCGGGTCTTGCATGCGGTCCCATTCAGCATTTGCAGCGTTCGTGGCGGCCTCAACGCTCAGAGCCTTGCGGCCCTTGCCAGCGTTCTTCGCAACGTAGTCGGCAATGAATTGTTCTTTGCTCATGCTTGTCTCCCGGTTTGCTGAACAGCCCCTTGCTGTCCATGGGCTCAATTATGCACGCATTGCGTGCATTGTCAATAACCGCACGAGATACTCAGGAATCCGATCACCGCGCCGGTTATTCCGTCCTATACAGCCATCTCGTAGCCGCTCGCGCTCTTCTCTATCTCGCCGTCCACGATGTCCCGGAAGTGTGCTGCGATATTCCAAACCTTGTACGCAGGGAACCTGAATTGTCGCAGCGGCTTCCCGTCCTTGAATATCTCAACGAGCGCATCCCTTGCGTCGGGTTCCTTCAGGTAGCTCGCCCGTACTGTGTAGCCCCTGTCCGGTTCTTTGCTCTCAAACGCCAGCTTGTCGATTTCCATGCTCTTTCTCCTTTAATCCGTGCCGCCGAACCCGGCGCTCAAGCGGGACGCTCGCTATGCTCGCGCCCCTTAGCTTGGTCGTTAGCCAGACACCAATTCACCCGCGCTTCAGCCCGAAGTCTTTGCCCTTGATCTTCACCATGCGGCCGTCCGGGTGGTGCCATACGATGCCCTCGATGTCCTTGTTGGCAAGGTAGCTGCGCA
>Ga0181364_1000019_pt1 | contig 30563 bp, 26 predicted proteins | sample Fa13NDMM110SN_FD_130108 | JGI IMG/M metagenome (GOLD analysis project Ga0181364, IMG submission 130108) | Freshwater viral communities from Lake Michigan, USA - Fa13.ND.MM110.S.N | ecosystem: Environmental > Aquatic > Freshwater > Lake | place: USA: Michigan | collected 2013-09-24
ATGACGGTCGCCGACAGGATCGCGGCGATGAACCAGGGCACGACCGGCGCAGTGAGCGCGGCCATCGGCGGGGAGCAGGCCAACGACGCAGCCCGGCTGGCGTTGATGGAGAAAGTGCTGATGAAGCCCAAGTCTTTCGGCCAGACTCTTGGCGAGCTGACCAGCGCGATTGCGCCGATCGCTGCCCTCTTCGTCGCCTGAGCCATGGCTTCCGTTGCAACCTCCACAGGCTCCACTGGCCAACCCTACGGGGGCAGCATTGCGGCGTCGATCTACGACCGGGCCCAGTCGGGCTTGGTGAACCTGGCCAACAAGTACGCCGGCAACGAGACCCTGGCGGGTGTCGCAGTCGGCAAGCTGGCGGACTCCTTTGGGACGTCGATGAACACGGCGGCCCAGATCGAGTACGACAACGCCTTCCTGGGCTCGCTGACCCGGTACCAGCAGAGCACGGAGAACCTGCGCAAGGGGAACACCCTGGAGCTGCTGGCGGCGGAGACCGGCTCGAAGAAAGAGATCCTCAGCACGACCGCTGAACTGCAGCGGGGGCAGACCGAGACCGAGGGGGGCCAGCAGCGGCTTGCTATTGGTGCCACCGGCGAGCAGGACCGGCTGGGCGTGGCCGCCCGCGGCGTCGAGGACCGAGAGGGCTACCGGGTGCAGGGTGAGCAGCAGCGGCTGGGGCAGGACAACGCCAGCGACAACACGATCCGCCTGCGGGAGCACGCCAAGGGCAGCATCCGCCAGCAGGGGCAACGGTACTACGCATGAACACCGCCGGGGTGACGTCGGTTGCCTCGTTCCTGCGGATGCTGGAGGACGCGGACCGGGAGCTGTTCGTCGACACGGTGGAGACGGCCACCTCGCCGATCGAGATCTGGACGCTGGCGACGGTGATGGGCTATCGGGGCTCGATGGGGGATCTGATCGCCTGGGCCAACGAGCTCTACCCGCGCATGGACCGCCGGCAGACCCTGCTGGAGGAGGCCACGAACCTGAAGCAGGACATCGAGAACGCCCGGGTGCTGATCACGACCGGCGCCCTGGACGCCAAGGAGGGGTACTCGCGGATCGCGTTCCTGTCGCGAGAGCTGCGCGGGCACCTCAATGAGGCCGACAAGATGTCGAGGACGCAGGATCGCCGCGGACTGATCCTGGCTGGGGCCGACCGGGTGATGCGGGAATTGCGGGGGATCTTTGCGGGGAGCAGCGAGATGGAGTCGGCGCTGGCGCGGGCGTTCAAGGCGGTGTGGGCGGTGCTGATGGACGAGCGCTGAGCGCGCAAGACACATCCAGCGCCAGGTCTCATGCGTCTTGGCCTAGTCTGACGCCATGCCTGCCGCCTCTCGCGTCCTCGCCTATCGACGGGCCGCCCGGGAGGCTGCGACCGAAGCGATGGCCGCTGCCGCCACCTGTCAGGTCCCGCTGCTGCCGGACGCCCTGCCCGGGGAGGATGTCGACGAGGAGAAGGTCCCAGATGAGATCCTGGCGGCCCGCACCGATTTCGCCGTCTTTTGTGCGCGCCTGGGCAAGCCACCGGCGCGGCACATGCGCGATTGGTACAAGGTCTTCCTCACGGGGACCAGCAACGACCACCTGAGCTTCATCGCCGGGCCCGACACAGCGCTGCTCAGCCCCAGAGGAAGCGCCAAGAGCACCTTCGTGGCGATGCTGCTGGCCTGGCTGATTGGCAAGCATGCCCTCGAGCACAAGCTGCTGCGCATCCTCTACGTCTCCTACAACGTCAACGTGGCGCGGGCCAAGAGCGCCGCGGTCAAGTCGATCATCCACTCGGACGACTACCGGCTGATCTTCCCGAACGTGCGGATGAGCCGGCAAAAGAAAGGCGATGAGCTGTGGTCGATCGACTTTGCTTTTGCGGGGATCGACGTGCGCGGCGAAGATGCCTTCACCCTGGCCTGCGCCGGCCTGCGGGGGGCGATCACCTCGAAGCGGGCCAACCTGGTCCTGGTCGATGACTTGATCAAGAGCCAGAGTGACATCGCCAACCCCGACGTGCGCCGGGAAATGGAGCACAACTGGAACGCGGTGATCTCGCCGACGCGCTTCGAGGGCGGCCGCTCGCTGGTGCTGGGCACCCGCTTCCACTTCGACGACATGTTTGCCACCACCTTCGTGCCGAAGTTCGGCTGGAAGGTGATCACCCAGGCGGCGATCGAGTACGACGACAAGGGCACCCCGCGCAGCTACTGGCCGGAGATGCACAGCCTCAAGTACCTGCTCAAGCGCCAGAGCGAGGACTACGTTTCCTTTGCGTACCAGTACCTCAACAAGCCGGTCTCGACCACCGAGCTGGGGATCAGCCCGTCGCTGTTCCGCCCGGCCGAGCTGCCGGAGGTGTTTGATGCGATCGGGGTGGGAATGGACCTCTCAGCGGGCCTGACCGAGCGCCACGACTGGACCGTGCTCACCCTGGCCGGCCGGCTGGGGGACAAGTGCTACGTGATCGACTTCCGGCGGCTGCGGACGATTGGCAACCTCGAGAAGATCGATGCCCTCTGCGAGCTGCTGGTCGAGTGGAACCTGCTCCGGGAGAACGACGACGGCCAGCTGTTTGCGACCACCAGCGAGGTGGCAATCTGGCCGGAGGCGGTGGCGTATCAAAAGTCGTTCATGGGGGACTTCCAGCGGATCTGCCACGAGGAGCGCTCCTTGACCAATCTGCGGCCGCTGCCGCTCAAGGGGCTCAAGGGGGACAAGATGACCCGGCTGCGGGGGATGATGGGTCTACTGCAGACCGGCAAGGTCCTGTTCAACAAATACCGGGATTTTCAGGTGATGGTCGACGAGGTCGTCAACTTCGGGCACTGCACGCATGACGACTGCGCGGACAGCCTTAACATTGTGGTTCAGGCGCTGATGCGCCGGTCACCGGCGGAGGTCGAGTACTGAGATGGTGGCACCAAAGTCCCCCCGGTTCCGCCAGATCCTCGAGGCCGCCAGGGATCGCACCGCCTCTGGCACCTCTGACACCCTGGTGGTGGGAGGCCACCTGGCGCAGCAGCGGATGTTCATGCTGCGGCAGGGCATCGAGTTCTACCCGAAGCAGGACACCTTCGGGCATCGCAAGATGTTTCTCCAGAACCTGATCGCCGAGAACGAGGTGGATCAGCGGCTCGAGGGGGTGGCTGACGATTTCCTGCTCGACGGCAAGGGGCTGTGGTTCTTCCGCCCAGTCAAGGACAGCTACCGGCTGATGTGGTTCCCCAAGGCGGACTACCGGGCCTACTACGACGCGATGACCGAGATCGAAGAGCTGCACCTGGTGTACGCCTTCGACGTCAAGCCCGGGGCGGCGCTGTCGGCCAACCTGGGTCCGGGCGGCAACCAACGCCAGTGGGTGAAGCTGGTGGTGCGGCGCGACGCGATCCGCGAGACGATCACGGCGGCGCGACCGAACCTGGACACCGCGTCGCCGTTCATGGGAGAGCCCTTCGGCAAGACCCGGACGGTGCGCAACTCCCTGGGCTTCATCCCGGCGGTGGAGGCCTTCAACATCATGAAGTCCACCGGCATGGACGCCACCGGTGACTTCGACTGGCTCGAAGACCAGCTGCTCAGCCACGACGAGCTGGTGGGCAACATCCGCGAGAACATCCGCTTCTTCGGCAACCCGACGCTGGTGTCCTCGCGGCCCAAGAGCGACATCATCGAGGCCACCACCGGCTCAGCCCCAGCCCGGCCGACGATCGCCTCGCAGGCGGGCTTTTCAGGTGAGGGCTCCCCTTCAACGCGCATGTCGCCGCCGGCTGGCATCGGCACCGGTCGCGACCGGGGCTTCAAGATTCCGCGGCTGATCGCCAACCTCGAGAACACCGACCGGGTGGCTTACATCACCCCGGACTCGGTGTCTGGGGACCAGAACCTCTACGCCCGTCAGTACCGCGAGGAGCTGCGCGGCGCCCTGGGCGGTGTCGACGAGCTGGGCGTCAGCAGCGGGGCGACGGCCTACGAGATCAAGAGCCTGTTCGGCCGGGCGGCCACCACCGCCGGGCGGAAGTGCCGCGGGCTGCTCACCTACGGGCTGTGCAAGCTGCTGGCGCTGGTCCTCTACAACGAGGAGCGGGTGTTCCGCGAGAGCTTCGCCGCCGCCATCAAGCTCAAGAAGCCCGAGGCGCCGATCCAGGAGCAGCAGCCGGATCCGGCCAAGTTCCGCAAGGAGGCCGAGGCCTTCGATGCGGCGATGGCCAAGTACGACGCCACGCTGGAGGAGAAGATCCGCAAAGCGGTGCAGGAGCAGAGCATGCCGCCTGGGGTGATGGGACTGATCCCCGATGGCGACCGCCAGGTGGATTGGCGCTGGCGTGGGCCGGTGTTCGAGGATTCGGCCGAGGACATCCTCAATAAGTCGATCGTGGTGCGCAACCTGCAGGAGCTGGGTGTTGCATCTGTCGAGGCCCTGCGTCACCTGTTCCCGGACAAGACCGACGAGGAGCGCAGTGCAATGTTGAGCGGCTTCCCGTTTAGGATGGCGCAGCAGACTCAAGCCAGTATTGGGACGTTCCTGTCTCTGATTGCCCAGATGCAGCAAACGCCGCATCCCCAGGCTCCCAATCTGCCACTCCTGGCAGACCCTAGACTGGACATGACGCCCTACCTCTATCGGGCCTTCGACTTCCTCAAGCGTGAGCTGACCTATGCAGGGACCTACCGTGACTCCTCAGGCTCCGGCGATCCCGCAGGCCTCAACGCCTTCGAGCGCTCCCGCCGGGATCGAGGGCTACCCGCAAGCGCCGGTAGCGAGCAACCCATCTTCCTACCCGACAGCTCAGGCGCCGCAGGCTCCAGCAGCCCCCTATTCCCCTCCGGCGCCCCCGGCGGGCAATCCGTGGGACTCGGCCCTTCAAGGGCTCTACAACTCTTCGACCGCGACGCCCAGCTACCAGGGCCAGGCTCCGTCATGGCCTCAGACCCAACCGGTCCAGGGCTATTCGGCTCCAGCCCCAGCGGGGGTAATGGCGCCGCCGGCAATGTTCCAGCAGCCGGTTTACAGCCCCTCGCCTTACCAGCAGCCGCAGGTGGTGCCCCAGGGATGGGCGCAAGCTCCGGCGCCGCTGCAGGTTCCGACCCCTTCACAGCCGGCTACCGCCGCACCAACGGGCGACCGGTACCTGGAAAGCCTGAGCGGCGCAAGTCTTGAGGTTCTCCAGCACTTCGGCCCTGAAGCGCCGGCGCTGCTCAACCACTACTCCTGCGTGGTCGAGGACGCGCTGCTGCGTCAGGCCCAGCAGACCCTTGAGCTGACCTCCCAGGCGCAGCAGCTGCAGGCCAACCTGCAGAACGCCCACACCCTGATCACCGCGGCGGCTGAGGACAACGCGGCGTACCACACCGTGCTGAGCTCGCCCCCGCTGCTGCACCAGTACGCCACTGAGTTCTTCGGCCCTGGCGGCCCTGGCGAGCAGCCCGCTGCCCCGGTCGAAGAATCGCCCCGCGACCGCCTGGCCGCCGAGGTGGCCTACGGCGAGTCCAGCGGCCGCATGCTTCCCCCTCGCACCGGAGCCCGTATGGACCAGTCCTTCCAGAGCGCCCCTCAACCTGAGGCGCCCCAGGTGCAGGTGCCCTACCAGCGCCCCCAGCTGGAGATGCAGTCCCCCGGTCAGGCCGGCGCCGTGGGCGGGGCCGACTTCTGGAACACTTTCTCCTACCTGATGGACAACAACCCCAGGGAAGCGGCCGCGTTCTACTCCCAGAACGTGACCCCCCAGGCCCTGATGTCCCGTCAGCTGCTGGGTGAGGGCTGATGAACGCCTCCCAGTTCACACCCGCCGCCCCCCACCTGCAGCAGCCTGGCTCTGAACAAGCGCTGCGCTGGAAGGACGCCCTCAAGCAGACCGTGCTGGCCCAGGGCGGCGAGCTGCCCGGCCATGCTGGGGTAGCCGCGATCGCCGCTGCCGCGGGGGCCGACATGAATGACCAGGCCTCGGTGACCGCGGCGCTGGCCCAGGCCGTTGGAGCCACGGCCTGAGGGCGACATGCGCGGCCTGCTCCAGGCCGCTGAGCTGGTTCGTCAGACGACGCCCCTGCTGAGCGAAGCGCGTCTCAACGAGTGCGGGGTGGCCGAGGTTGGCTACCGGCTCAGCGTGCTGGGCAGGAGAGGCGTTGTCCTGGGCGATCGCATGGATCGCGCCCAGGCTGACGCCAGCCTGTGGAGCGAGCTGCTGACCTGTGACGCGCTGGCACGGGGCAGTCTGGCGGGCTGGGACCTGCTTGGGCCCTCAAGGCAAGCGGCGGTGCTGAGCTTCCTGCTGGGCCCTGGTTGCAATGACCCCCAGGCGCTGGCCACTGGGCGCGGCAGCAGGCGCCGGCAGCTGCGCTCGATCTGGCGCTACCCGGACGACGTGGCGGCCTTGCTGCCGCAGTTTGAGCGGGACAGCCTTGGTAGAGTTTCGCCAGAGCTTGCAATCCGTCGTCAGCGTGAAGCAGCGCTCTGGAACTCCGAGACGCCCATGACTCAGATCCTCAAGGCCAAGCAGGACACGTTCCTCAAAAAGGCCCCCATCGCCAGCAACTACCTCTCGACCACGGGCAAGGTGAAGGTGGCCGCCAAGGCGCTGATTCGCTGCTCCTCGATCGAGGAGGTCGCCGGTGATGCTCACGACCTGGTGACCCTCGAGGACCAGGCCGGCCAGTGGTACCTGTACGGGCCCCACTTCGGTCCCGAGACACCGGCTGCGCCCGCCAAGGGGCGGATCACCACGGTGGACTGGAGCGACCTGAATGCACCGGTGGGGCGGTACTTCACGGTGAGTGAAGTGCTGCGGGGCGATCTGCGGCGCCGCCCGGCTGCAGGTTCGCCTGAGGAGAAGAACATCTTGGGCGTCATCCGCGACGCGGATCTGATCCGCGAGCACTGGGGCGGGCCTGTGCTGATCACCAGTGGCTATCGGCCCGAGCCGTTCAACCGGGCCGTGGGCGGCGTGAGCGACAGCCGGCACGTCGCCGGTGACGCGCTGGACATCTTCCCGGGTGACGGAGACCTCAACGGCATGTTTGCGTGGCTCAAGGGCCGCTGGAGCGGCGCCCTGGGCGACGGCCGCCGCAAGGGCTTCCTGCACATCGACAAGCGCAACGGCGGTGGCTTTCACCCCAAAGGCGGGGTGTCCCCCTGCGCCGTCTGGGACTACTGATCGCGAGCCACCGCCAATCCTTGCGGGCTCAGGGTGGCGACAGGCTGTAGACAGCCGCAAGATGGTGGTCCTCCATCAGCTCCTGAAGCTCCGCTACGTGCCCAGCGGTCAGCGTTTCGGCAGCGGCCTGCATCACCAGGAAGATGCAGGCTTGGATGGCAGCAACATTGGGGCGACCTTCTTTCGCGTCCTGGAACTCAGCGATGAAGGCAGTCAGTGCGGTGTTCGCCGGCAAGCTGGTCATGGCAAGTCCCAGCAGCTGCGCGTAAGCCGTGCTTCCTCCCAGCGCGTCCCAGAAGTTGATGTAGCCAGGGACTGGCTCCGGCGGGGGTGGTGTTACCCACTGCGTCCCGTCCCATGTGGCGGTGGGGTCGGGCTGCTCAGGCAGGATCGTCCAGCCCTTGCGCTCAAGATTGGCGGCTGCTTCGCCCGTTTCAAAGCGGATGGGTTGGCCGGGGAGGGAGAGGTGGGGCATGGTCAGATAGCACTCTTGAAGGAATAGGCATAGTGTTCAACGATGCGCCGATGGAGCGAATCCGAGAGGGCCACGGGGAATAAGCAGCTTGCGTGATGGGTTCCCGTCCTGAAGTCGGCTGGAGCGTTGACTGCTGTTTCCCGCAGCGATCCCGATGAAACCCTACTGTTGATAGCTTCCCACCTGTTTCTTGACTGCTGGGCTGTTCCGTTCTGCCGGATACTGAAGACGAAGCCGTTTGTTGTAGGCGTACTACTCAGGAGTTGAGAGGTAGAAGTTGCAGGGTCTGAATAATAGATATGAGTACCGACTCTTGTGGCAACGTCAAGCCCCCCGACTCCGCTGTCCGTGAAGGTGCATCCAATCCCAGTGTTGTTGGTTGACCCGCCTATCCCCTTCTGGACAAAGGTGACCAAGTTGGAACCATTAGTGGAAAACTCCACATGCGTCCATGTCGTGGATCCCGATGCGAGTATCTTGGGGTTGGTGCTGATCAGTCTCTGCGAAGAAGTTCCCAAGAAGGCAACCCCCGGCTGATTCGCAGCCGCTGCGACCGATGCCGAGAACGTCGGGTAGTTGCTGGCTCCCGTGAAGTCAAACGTCTTCCCTGGCCTGGATGTCCACGACGTTACGTTGGCTCCGTTACTGAGGCCCGACAAGAACCGTGCATCAATGGCATAGCCTGCGCCAGCATGGACGGGGTTCAGATGCCTCACTCTCCGTCCCATCACGTCACCTTCGTCAGCATCACGCCGATCACCTCAAGGTCAACGCCGAGTGTGTCGGAGCCGTTGGTTGCATCCCGGTAGATCTGCAGGGCACAGGGACGGCCATCGGCAACAGTGCCTCCTGGGGTGATGCCGGGAGTGGCTGCGCTTTGGTGATGGATGTTTACGCCAAGACCGTTGTCTGTCACCGTTTGAGCCGTGCCAAAGGCGGTATCTTGCGCGGTGTTGTCCTCGTACAGTCGGGCCTGTGCGCCCATCACCCAGTTACCACTGCCGGTGGTGTACTTGCAGAAGAAGATTGCTGAGAATGTGTTCCAGCCCGTAGGCCATGCAAACCAGATCTGGGCGTGTTCTTGGGTGCCTGCATCGAACAGCAGCAGGTCGCGGTTCACCCGGTTGGTGGCCGTTTCGTCGCTGTTGACCCCGCAGCCGGCCGTGGTGCGCGGGATGAAGTCTGCAGCACCGAACCAGCGGAAGGCATCGCCACCGCCACCGCTACCCGTGCTGGCGATGGTCACCACTCCCGCGCTGCTGGTGCCGGTGGTGGTCAGGGTGATGTTGGCTCCCTCGACGAACTGCACCGTTCCACCCGATGCCGAGAGCGTGATCGTGTGACTGGTCGCGTCGGAGGTGCTGGCGATCGCCTGGTCGCCCGTGTTGGTGCCGGTGGGCAGCGTTGGCAGCCCCGACAGGCTGGAATAGGCGATCTGCGCCCCGTCGCCGCCGTTGTGGTCGTGGCTATTGCCGTTGGTGACCCCCTGCGCCGCAGGCGCGTAGTCCGTTGACGCTGTCGCTGCTGCAGTGCCTAGCGTGGGGCGTCCACTCAGGTCTCCATAGGCCCCGGTTGTGGCAACTGTCGCCAGTCCCGTCACGCCAGTCGCCGGCAGCCCTGTGCAGCTCGTCAACGTGCCGCTGCTGGGGGTGCCCAGTGAGCCGCCCAGCAGCACCGGAGCGCCAGCGCTGCCAGCGTTCACCGCCAGGGCCGTTGCGATCCCTGTTCCCAGACCGCTCACGCCAGTGGCAATCGGTAGCCCTGTGCAGCTCGTCAGCGTGCCGCTGGCGGGGGTGCCGAGGACCGGTGCGATCAGCGTCGGGCCGTTGTTGAACACGACCAGCCCTGTGCCGGTCTCATCAGAGATGACACCGAGGAACTGCGCTGATGTGGTGGCCGCGAACTGGCTCAGGGGGTTGGCCGTCAGGGCGTCGCCGCCACCTGCCAGCGTGAACCATTCCGTGGCGTAGTCGGTGTTGCTGGTCTTCCTGAGCACCTGATTGGTGCTCCCGCCTGCGGGTACGCCTGGGCCGGCAAAGCCGGAGCTGGTTCGACTGGAGCCGAGGTAGAGAGGTGCCATGGTTATGCGAAAGCGATGAGCCCGGTTACGTCGCCGAGTGTCACGGCGCCGTTGTTCGTCAGTCCCTGGCCAGCAGTGACTGCGACGTTGATGGCGGTGGTGAAGGCCAGGCCGCCCTCAAAGGTGATCGTGACCGGCTGATTGGTGGGCAGCGCCACCTCGAATAACGCCGCCGTGGTGCCGAGCGTGATGCTGCCGGATGCCGTGTTCCACACCTTCAGGTACCGCGCTGCCGCGTTGGTGTTGGTGATGACCAGGCCCACCAGCCGCCCAGCGGCGGCCTTGATGCTCTGCACGGCCGGCGTGGCGGGGCAGTTCACGTTGGCAAAGGAGGAGGCGCCGGTCGCGCTGGCGCGGTACTGCACGCCAACGTCCCCGATGGCGTTGGTACCCGCCGCCAGTGCCGCCATCGTGCCCTGGTTGGCCGTCACGGTGCCGCTCACCGCCTGCGTGCCCAGGTTGCCGCCCAGCACCTGGACCGGCAGTGCATGGGAGCCGACCGGATCGCTGCTGGCGATCCGGACCTTTTGGCGCCCCTGGTCCTCGACCTGAAGGAACCCGGTGGTCAGCGTCGTCGTACTGGCTGGCGCGGTGCTGCCGTTCTGTACGACGATGAACAGGTACATCAACACATCAGGGTCGTAGACGTTCTCGACCCTGCTGGCGCGGTTGAGCCACTGATAGCCGGTGTTGCTGGCGACCAGGGAGTCCGAGAGCCCGGCGGTTTGGACGTCGTAGGCGATCTGCGCCACATGCCCCGGGCTGGCGGTGGTGTTGATGGTGGCGGCGGTGTTGCCACTGTTCCAGCCGCGCCGCTGTGCGTCGAAGCTGGCGGTGGTGGCGGTCGTGCCGCTGTACTCCAGCTGGACGTGGTTCCAGCCGTACAGAGTCAAGGTGCCGCTGCCGGAAGCCGGCCAGGCCGCGACTGTGAAGGTCACGGTCAGGCCGGAGACGCTGGCGATGGCGTAGCGGCCGGGGATGCCAGCCGCGCCTGTGATCAGGGAAAGGCGGACGCTTTGGCCGACACTGGCCGCCGTGAATGGGTTGGTCGCCGGGAAGGTAACGGTGACGCTGGTGGCGCTGTTGATCGTGTAGGACAGCGCAGAGCCCACCAGGTCGGCCAGCTCGTAGCGGAAGGTCTGGTTGGCAATCCGCTGGCTCAAGATGACCTTGAAACGAGTCATCAGCGAGCCGCTGAAGGTCTTGATCGAGCGGATGACAGTTTCGGCGTTGACGGTGGTGCCAGTGGTGATGACAAGGTTGCCGCCCGACTGGTTGACGGCCATGCCGCTGCCGGTCTGCAGCAGGGTGAACTCATCGGCCGCCTTGCCGACGATGCCGCTGCCGACTTCGGCGAAGCCTGTGCGGACGAATGGCGTGGAGCTGATGGTCGTGGGCACCGTGGCGGCGCCATCCTCGACAAAGATCAGCAGCCGATCACCGTTGGCCATCCCCGCGGTCGAGCACGCCAGCGTCAGCACCGGGCTCGACCACGTACCGGTAAGCAGGGCCCCTCCTTGCGGCTGGAATAGCAGTGTCCCGGTTGTCACGTTGGCAACGTGCAGGATGCTCTCGAGACTTGCCGGCACAAGCCCTGAAAATGTCACCGTTTTGGCGACGGCGTTGAAGGTGTAGCTGGTGGCCTGAACTTTCATGGTGGTTAGCCGAGTGCGATGGCAAGGCCGGCGGCAAGGGCGAGCGAAGCGCCTGTGGATGGTGCTTCATCGCCGACGACAAACAGGGTCGTGGCGTCATCGGCGAGCACGGCGCGAGTGTTGTACTCCGCCTGCGTGAGCGACACGATTTTGGTCACTCTATCGGCGCCAGTCAGCCCAGCGGTAAGGCTCAGGACAGCTGTATCTCCGAGGTTGGCTTGAGTTACCGCGCCGCCGTCAATCGTCCAGGTGGCGCCACTGCCTGAAACGGTGATGTCACCCTTGTCGCCATCAGTGATACCGGCTCCTCCCCCCGTGGCAGACAGGACGCCAGCGCTCATGCTGAGTCCTGAGCCGATGCTGATCTCTTCCGCTGCCCCCGCTGCCGTCGTTGTCCGCCCAAGCAGCCGGGCCGTGGCCATCGTCACGCCAGCCGCCGGCAACCCCGAGCAGTTGCTCAGCGTGCCGCTGGCGGGGGTGCCAAGGACCGGTGCGATCAGCGTCGGGCCGTTGTTGAACACGACCAGCCCTGTGCCGGTCTCATCAGAGATGACACCGAGGAACTGCGCTGATGTGGTGGCCGCGAACTGGCTCAGGGGGTTGGCTGTCTGGGCGTTGCCGCCACCGCCGGAAGCCGCCCAGGAGACGTCGGCGGCTGCCCCGCCTGACTGCAGGACCTGTCCAGTCGTGCCGGGACCGAGCGCAACCCACCCGGAGGCGCCGCGATAGAGGATCGAGCCCTGGGTGCTGCTGGACCAGTCGAGGAGCTGCGAAAGCGTCACCGCCTCAGGGACGCCGCTGCCGGCGGTGTTGCGGCCGATTAGGGTCTGGGTGGTCAGGTTGGCAAGATCGGCCAGCGTCACGACGCCGCTGTTGATGCTCCAAGTGGCGCCAGATGCGGACACCGTGATGTCGCCCTTGCTGCCGTCGGTCACCCCGCCTCCCGTGGCGGACAGCGTCCCGGCGCTCAGCGTCAGGTTTGAGCCAATGGCGATTTCCTCTGCCGCGCCTGCCGCAGCGGTCGTGCGCCCCAGCAGCCGGGCAGACGACATTGTCAGTCCGGCTGCCGTGAAGTTGCCGGTGACGGTGGAGCCGGCTTGCGTGCCGGTATGCGTTGAGCGATCCCGAAGCTGGGCGTCGCTGGCGTTGGCGGTGGCGCCTGCCGCCACCCCATCGAGCTTGGCTTTGTCGGCGCCGCTCAGGAATCCGGCTGCGCCGCTTGCGACGGCATTGGCGTGGGCCGTACCGCCGCTGCCGACGTGGGCTGTGGGGGCATAGGCGGCGTTGCCTTCTGCTGTTGTCAGATAGCCGGGATGCGGGTCTGCCGCTGCTTCGTGCGCCGTTACAGCTGTGGTGGCGGCCCCGAGAGCCTCTTTGCCGGCCAGGGCCGTCGTCAGCCCCGTGACCTGCCCCTGGGCCAGGGTGAGCTCGTCGGCCCCACCGCTGTTGTGATTGGAGGCGTGGGCCGTCGGCGCCCGGTTGTTGGTCAGCCTGGTGTCGCCCTCGAGGACCGGAGCCGCGCTCGATTGCCGCAGCAGCTTGCCGGTGGTCCCACTGAAGATCGCCACCCTGCCGTCGACGCTGCTGGCCGGACCGACAACGTCGCCTGAGCCACCGCCGCCGCCACCACCGCCGCCGGGGATGTCGACGGTCGTGAAGCCTGCGTTGGGGTCGTCGGAAGCAGTGACGCCGGCGCCGGTGAAGCGGATATTGCCGCGCTGCGGCAGGCGCTGCGTCTCGTCAAAGAAGGTGAGGCGCTCCGGCTCCTGCAGGTCGGGGCGATCGTCGATCTGCCCGCCAGGGACCGGGTAGGGCTCGAGGAACTCGACCCTGTTGCGCGCCCGGTAGTAGGGCTTCTGGTCCCCGCCTTGCAGCAGCAGGTGATCGTCGTCGTGACCGCTGATGATCTCGACGATCTGGCCGGTGACGAGGTCCCTGACGAGGGGCATGGCGGTTTCAGCGGGAGCGCCAGGGTTGCCTTGGGTGCCCTGTCTCGCGCCAGTCTATCTGGGTCTCACGCGAGGCAGCCCCGTTCAGCGCCCCTGGCCGCGACTGAGCTTGCGTCCAGGCTTCGGCTTGCTGCCCTGGCCGTTGCCTTGGGTGGTCTTGTGGTGGACGGGCTCCTTCTTGTCTCCCTGGACCCAGGTCTTGCCCAGACCGGTCTTGGCTTTGGCGGCCATCAGACGCAGCGAACGGAGAAGGTGGAGGGGTCGAACTTGACCAGGTCGCCGAACTGGATCTCGGTGACGACCGAGAGGGCGTCATGGAACAGCAGGTTGCCACCGGAGTTGGCATCCCAGAGGGAGGCGTGGCTGGCGAAGGCGCTGGAGCCGTTGACCGCGCTGTTGGTGATGATCACCGCCGCGCTGTTCAGCCGCTCGAAGCCGCCACCGCCGACGGCCGTGACAGCAGCCAGGTCGAGCTGGGGGATCTGGATGCGGTTGCCGTTGCCGGTGACGGTCGAGGTGATGTTGGCCGCCGAACCGTCGTTGGTGGGGGTGGCGCTGTGGATCGTGATGTAGAGGCCGGTGGGCACCGACGGGAAGGCCGTGCCCTTGACCCAGTCGAGGATCTTGGTGGCCAGGTACTGACTGAAGGGCATGGGTCAAGTGAGAGCCTTGGCTGACATTCTGGCAGACCCAGCAGCCTGACTCAGCCGCTCAGCAGGGTCGAGCCCACGAGACGGCCCTGGCCCCCAAGAGCCCCATTCAGGGCGCGGACCGGGGAGGTATCGCCGCGCGAGAGGCCCCGGGTGACGCGGATGGCGTCCATGTAGCCGTTGTAGAGCAGCAGCTCGGCGCCGTTGGCACCGGTGCGGCCGATCGTGAAGCTGCGGTTGGTGAGGGCGACATTGTTGACGAAGGGGGTGCCGTTGGCGGTGCCGTTGATGGCGTGGCGCCAGAGGCCGTTGAGGTTGCGGGTGAGCCTGATCTCGCTCCAGGCTCCCAGCGGCAGGGCCGCATCAGTGCTGCCCCTGTAGGCGCCATTGACGTACAGGTCCAGCTTCATCTGGTTGGTGAGCACCCACATGAAGCCGTTGGTGTAGCTGGCGGCGTCGCCGATGGCATTGGTGCAGAAGAGAACGGCGTTGGTGGGCGGCACCGTCAGCGGGTAGATCGCCATCTCCACCGTCAGTGCCCCGGTCCCAAAGGAGAAGAAGGTGGAGCGATTAGCGGATTCCCCAAGGGTCAGGTAGGCGTCGCTACCGGCGCCAAACAGAAAGCTCTGGGAGCCTTCGAAGGCCTGAGCGGTGCTCTTGGAAACATTGCTGTTGATGACCACCAAGCCCCGCGGGCCCGTGTCGATGGCACTCGTTCCGGGCGATTCAGCCTGCAGGCGGAGCACCACCTTGTCGAAGTTGGCGTCGCCAGGATCGGTGGGCAGCGGCAGGAAGGCCAGCCGCTGGGTCAGCTGCCCTGCTGTTGGTGCAATGCCGGTGACGTGGCCCAAGGTGCTGAAGGTGGTCCCGTCATTGGAGTGACTGAGGCTGAAGCCGGTGGGCATGCTCGGAACAGAGCCCGCAATAGCCAGCCGGAGGGCGTCGGCATCGACCGATGCGCCGGCATCAAGCTGGATAAAGGCGCCCAGCTGCTCCATTGAGGAGCGGAGCCAGTTGCAGTTGATGGTGACGCTCAGGTCCTGGGTATTGGTCAGCAGGCCGCTACTGGGTACCGGCGAGCTGCTGGCGGTGGTCCCAGGCAGTCGATTGCGCCCCCGGTGCAGGGCCAGCTCCGAGAGCGCGTATTCGCTGAAGCCGCCGAGGCTGAACGAGGAGCGGAAGTCGAACAGGCGCCAGTAGCGGGCATTGGCCGTCGGCGGACCGGCCCAGGGCGCAATCGGTGGGGTGAAGCTACCGGTGTACAGCGCCTTGCGCAGGATCCGGACGTCGTTGAGGTTGCCGTGGAAATGGCCCATGTCACCGCCCCCGTCGGGGAAGCGGGCGCGAGCGATCGTCCAGGTCGTGGCCGTGTAGTTGGTGGCATTGCCCCAGGGGCTGCCGACCGGGACCCCGTTCATGTAAAGGGTGAAGACCCCGCTGCGGCGAACCAGGGCGATGTGGTAGCGGGTGCTTGTCACCATCGGCACGCCCAGGATTCGGATGGCGCCATTGGCGTAGAGGGCCAGCTGGCGGCCGGTGGCGACCCGGTTGACGCGCAGGGCGATCTGCGCGGAAGGCTCGGCGGTGCGTGAATCGATCAGGTACTGGAAGGTCTCAGGCCCCTGGCCTTCACCGATGCGGGTGGCCCATAGCTCGATGGTGAAGTCGCCGGCGCCCAGAGCCAGGGCCGGGCTGGTGACGACGTCGATGTAGTCCCCGAAGGCATCGAACACCCCGTGGTTGCCGGCCCACTTGCCGCCCGCGAGCTGCTGGGCGTTGCCGTAGGGGACCAGGCTGTGGGCGTAGGGGCCGTCATCGAAGAAGACGTTGCTGCTGCCGTTCATGCGGGCGAACAGCAACGTCTCGTTGAAGTTCAGGTCGGTGGTCGGGCTGCCCGATTCCGCTGGCTCCGTGCCGGCGGGCAAGCTGAGCGGCGCCCCGGCTGGCACGTACTGGATTGGCGCCCGGCGGGGCTGGAAGTTGCGGTGGTAGCGGGCCACCCCCTGGGTGATGCGGATCTCTTGCATGTAGCCGGCAAAGTTGGGCAGGGATCCGCCGAATCCCACGTTGAGCGGAAAGCAGGCACGACCGATCAACAGGGCGCCGGCCGAGAGGTCCAAGTCGTAACGCCAGGAGGACGATTGGGTCTTGCCATTGACGTAAATCCGCCAGAGCTGGTCCTCCCGGCAGATCGCCAGATGCGTCCAGACGCCGATGGGCAGAGGTTGATTGAAGTGGTTAAGAGTGAAGTTAATGCGTATCCCGCCTAGGGCGTAGAGGAATGGATAGCCGCTCGGGTCCAGGTAGACGTAGAAGCTATTGTTGTGAGCAGCAGGATCGCCTATTGGGCTGTTGTCGAACAGCATGCGATTCCATGCTGTCGGGTAGACCCAGGCTTCAATCGTGAAGGGTTGAGCTCCAAAGCGAAAGCCCGGTGATGGGTTGTAGACGATGGCGTCTTCCTCGCCGTCGAAGCGGATGGAAGTGCGCTCAAAGAATCCCCCCAGGTCTGGGAACTTGGCTTGCTCGATCGAGTATCTGACGTTGCCCAGGGGGATGGCCTGGTGGTTGAAGTTGGAGTAGTCGGTAAAGAATGTGCTGTCAGCGACACCCGTGCCTGGCAAGTGCAAGCTGACGTAAGGCTTGAGCGGATCGGGCTCAATCGCCGGGTCGGGCTTGGTGACCAAGGCGGGAAAGCCACTGGAAACGCCGCGACGGATCGCGCTGGCTTGATATTCGTAAGTGAGCAGCGTGCTGGCGTCAAGGAAGACCGGGTTCCAGCTCGGGGTGCCGGTGTTCAGCTCGATGACCGGGGAAAAGAAGAAGACGGGTCCGACGCCGCCATCAAACACTTCGCTCTTGCGCTCGACAATGGCTGGAACGACCTGAGTGGCGCAACGGGATTCCTGACGGGTCCCGATCGTAATGCTGTAGCCGGTGCCGCTGACGGTGGTTGGCGCCATGTCCAACTCAAAGCCAATCGTCAGATTGCCAAGGCCAGCGCCAGTGCCCTGACCGGAGGTCGAGACGACGCCCCAGCGGGTGGACATCTTGAACCAGGGCCCGGGGCGGCGGGTGGAGGCCTCGTCTATGCGGCCTGGGAGGCCGCTGTTATTGCTGGCGAGGTTTAACTCCCGGTAGGTGATGTCGCCTTCGTAGTCACGGGAATAGAAGCCGCCTCCCTCGCCGAGGTGCAGGCCGCCATTAGCGTCGGTGACGAGCTGGACCCCGGACTGGCCATTGGCGCCGGGCAGGGCAGTGACGCGCCGGCGAATTGTAAGGTCGGGCGCGAGTTGCAGAAAGACGTAGGCCCCAGAGAAAGCGCCCATAATCGTGACTGAATTATCCGCGTGCAGCACGGCACTGCTGTCAAATACAAGCGCAGTCCCATCGGTGTATTTGTAAAAGGCGTTGACAGATGTAAAGAATGGATCACATTCCACGACCCAGGTGTAGGCGGGAGTGGCGGCTCTTTTGCTGCCGGTAAGAATCATCCGGCTGTCAAACTTGATCAGCGGAGCATTGATTGTCATGTTTCCGCCAAAAGTAAAGCCGGAAAGCAAAGTGCCGCCCGAGAGGTAGTAGGAGGAGTCGTAGGCGCCGGTGTAGGGATTTAGCAGGACATAAAGCGGAACGACGTCCCCCATCAGACAGGCAAAGATCAGACGATCTCGGCTCGGATGCCAGGTCGCATCGAGAACCTGCGAGATGCCGTTCTGCCCGGCGGCTTGACTTGGGGTTCGAAGATAGAGCTGCCGCTTCCAGTAAATCAACCCATCAAGCCCCATGCGGAACACGAACAGCCCGAACGCGTTAGCTCCGAAGGCCCCCTGGCTGCGCGAGTAGAAGATGACATCGCCCTGGGGCTGGGTCATCAGCTGCCAGCCATTGGTGTCATTCGTGAGTACAGGGATGTCGGTGATGCGAGTCCAGAGCACCTGGCCATTGGGGGCCCGGTAGACGACCGCCAGCCGCCTCTGGCTGGGGACGCCGCCTGCTGGGAGAAAATAGAAAAGCTGAAAGCTGTAATCAAAGGCCGTCAGGCAGGCCCCTGCTTTCGGGTTGATCTCGTTGAAATTGCCAACCTCGGTGGGGGTGGAGAGCCTGGAGACCCACATGCGGGGACCCAGGGCGTTGGAGAGCAGGGTGGACTGGCCGACTGAGCCGCGTCCGGTCAGGAACATCCCGGGCAGCGCGGTGAGCCGCTCGCGAACCGAGATCGTGCCGGTGAGGCCGCCGCGCCCGGTGAGGGGGCCTTCGCGCAGGGGGCGGTCGCGACGCCCAGCAAACAGGCCGGCGCCCGGGCTGCCCAGGGAGCCGCGGCCGCCCACGGAGCCCTCGAGCCTGGCGGTGGCGATGCGCAGCCGGCTGGCATTGCCCAGCCCGCCACGGCCGGTGAGATTGGCGTAGAGCCGCGTGGTGGGGTTGACCCGCAGGATCAACCCGAACGGAGTGGTCTGCCACTGGGAGCAGCCCACCACGACGGTGTAGCGCCCGGGCGGAAAGAGGGTTAGGGCCTCGTCGACGTCAGAGGTGTTGACGATGTCGATGCCGCGGGCATTGCCGCGCTCGTCAAGGCCAATGGCGCCGGTGTCGCTGCGCAGGCCGACCGAAACAAAGCGCCCGGTCCACTTGCTCTCGGTGATTGTCTGGACCTGGATGGCGCCGGGCACCAGCAGGGTGAAGGAGAAAAAGAGACTCTGGCTGCCGGCTTCGGCGCCGATGAAGCCGGAGAGCTGGGCCTTGATGTCGGTGATCGGGCCGAGATCCTTGCTGTCGCGCAGCGAGTCGTAGCGAACCAGCGCGGGGCGATTGAACGACGGGGCGCCATCCTGCGGCCGAATCGACATAGCCCACAGCACCCTGGCGATCAGGCCATTCTGGCAGTGATAGGGCGTGCGACTCGCTTCAGGTGGCGCTCAGCGTTCCGCTCAGGCCGCCGCCGCCGGCGACATCGACCAGTGGGTACTCATTTGGCGGCTTGGAGCTCAGCCAGGGGCGACCCAGGCCGCCCCGGCCGCGCAGGTTGGCCGGAGGCCGGTTGAACCTCGAGGCGGACAGGCTGCCGCTCCCTGTGAGCCGGCAGCGCAGCAGGCGCCTGACGATTCGCAGATCGGGCTTGACGCTCAGGCTGGCCCGCAGGCGCCCGAACCCCTTAACCCGGCCCCTGGGCCCCCAGGCCAGATCAGCCAGCAGCCGGCCGTTGCCGCGCATGGGGGAGCGCAGGTAGCGGACCTTGATGGCGACAAGCGCCCCGAGCGCCAGGCCGCCACGGCCGCGCAGGGGCCTGGGGCCGCCTGCATTGAGACTGCCGCTCTGCGGCTGCACTGGCGCGGCGGTGGAGAGGTCTTCATCGCCAAAGCCCAGCTCCTGCAGTTGCCCCCGGCAGTAGGGACCATCGCCCCAGTCGTAGGCGAGCAGCAGCTCGGGGGATTCAGAGCGGAACAGGCGCAGCTCCGGCATCACCAGCCCCTGGGCTGCCAGGGTCCAGCGAGGATCGGCCGGACTCACAGCGGTGGAGGCGCGCCCGGGTAGGGGGCCGCCCCAGCGGGCGTAGCGCAGCAGCTGGGGGGAGGTGGCCTGATAGGCGGTGCTGGCCTCTCCGTCGAGGGCGTAGGCGCCGTCCCGATACCAGGGACTGAGAACGGGCAGTCCGTCAGGAAGGTCCGGCAACTGGGAGACGACGAAGCCGGTGGCCAGCGGGTCGTAGCCCGCCGCCGCGGCAATGGCGGGGAAGTTCTCCAGGGTGGAGAAGAGCGCCGCTGAGCTCATCGTGCGATCGGCGGCCAGCAGGCGGGTCATGCCGTAGCTGAGCAGCAATCCGGCGGAGTCCTGGCTGGGGTCAGCCCCAAAGACCGCATCACCGGGGCCCGGCAAGCGCTGCTCGGCGATGAAGTCCGGGTAGAGGAGGCGCAGCGACGGCAGGGCAAATGAGGGCCCAGGCACCCGGACGCCAGCTTCGACGAGGTTGTCGATCAGGGGCGGCAGGGCCGCGTCGAGGCGGCGCAGCAGCTCGCCTGGCGGGTTCTGCAGCCGGCGCACCAGGGCGCCATCAGTGACAAAGGCGGTGATACGGCGCTGATGCGCCGAAGCGCGATACAGGTTGCGGGCGCTCAGCTGAGAGGTGGCCGGCTCCAGGTCCCGGATGACGTCGTTGTTCCAGAGCAGGACCTCATCGAGGTGCAGGACGATCAGGCGCTCCCCCTCGATCGGTAGCCCCAGCAGCACCTCGCGGTGGTAGCGGCCGTTGGTCAGTCGCAGAAAGGGGACACCAGGGGTGTCAGGTGATTGCTGGCCAAGCAGGACCGCTTGGGCCAGGCCCAGCTCGGGGTAGGCCCCGTAGATGTCGTAGGCCCGATCCGAGAAGATGACGCGCCGGCCTGGATTGGCCCGGAAATCAGGGAGTGACAGCCTGGTGGCCAAATACGTCGGCGGTGTCTCTGGCAGGTCGACCGTGGCCCAGCTCAAGCCGGTGGCGCCACCAACGCGCAGGAGGCTGGTGTTGCCCCGCAAGCGGATGAACCAGGCATGGCCAAGGCCGGCCAGCGCCGGCTGCTGGTAGGAGGGGATGACCTGCAGGCCCATCCGCAGCTGGCCGGTGCCACTGGCACGGGCGACCAGGGTTTCGGTTGGCTGCAGGGAGGCGCGCAGTCCGCCCCGGCCGCGCAGGAAGACTTCCGGGCGCAGGGTCGAGAGCTTGGCGCGCAGCCGGCCCCTGGATTGCGGCGCGAGGCGGGGCCGCTCGAGGGCGAACACCTGCAGCTGCAGGGAGAAGGGAATCTCCTGCCACTGGCTGGTGCTGATGACGACGGTGTAGTCGCCAGCCGGCAGTCTTTGCTGCGACTCATCGGGCCCGGTGTTGGCGACATCGACGCCAAGGGCCCGGCCGTCGTCGCCCAGGATGATGGTGCGACCGCCTGCGCCCTGCAGGGCGGCCGCGACGTAGCGGTCGGTAAAGGGCGCGACCGCCAGCAGCCGCACGAAGACCGTGCCGGGCACGGCCAGGCTGAAGGTGAGGCGCAGGGTGGCGCTACCGGTCCGCTCGCCGATCTCGCCGCTGTAGGTGGCGCTGCTGGTGCCCACCGGACCCAGGGACCGCCAGAGCCTGCCTCCTCCCTGGTCAGCCATCGATGGCGGCGGCGTCACAATCCAGCGTAGAAGGTACGCGCTCCAATGCCTGGCGCCCTGAGCCGGTGGGCCATGCTGCGGTGGGTCAGGGGCCGCAGGGCGCGGATCAGATCGTCGGCGTGGCGCTCATCCCAGCAGAGGGTGGGGTTGCGGTGCGGCGTCGGGCGGGCACGGGCCACAAGGCCAAGGGTCTCCACCCACTCGAGCACCTGGGGCACCGGCGCGGCCGGGCCGCACAGGCGCAGGCTGGCCAGTGCCTGTGTGCGGACGCCGTCATCCATCCAGGCGGCGGCCAGGCCGCCGATCCCCACGGTGTAAAGCACCTCCTGGCTCAGCTGCCGCTTGTCTCGCGGGTGGAGCAGGCGGTAGGCGCCCCAGAGCTCTGGGCAGGTGAACTCAGCCACCAGGTCGTCGTAGACGGCGTCGGCCGCCAGCCGATTCCAGTGCACCTTGAAGGGCTCGCCATCGTGCAGGCGCCGCAGGGTGCGGACCTGGTGGTCAAGGTAGGTCTTCTCCAGCTCGGAGCGACGCAGCTGCAGCCAGGGGCGCTGCTTCTGGCCCCTCAGGCTCAGCCGGCCGCGGCTGCCTGTGCAGTAACAGATCACGCGGGTCGCAAACGGGATCGAGGTCATTGAGGAGCTGCAGAAAGAGGTGCCGGCGAGTTGCGGGGCTGTAGTCGAGCAACTGCTCGGCCGCCTTGGCGGCATTGCTCGGGTCAAGCAGCAGGGCGGGACGCCGGCCGCGCAGGCGCACCTTGCAGGTGACGCCGAGGATGGCTTGCAGCCACTGGGCGACCAGGACGGCCTCTTCGGTGTTGCGCACCGCCGAGCGCAGCTCGAAACCGCCGGGGGTGCGGCGGCCGTGGTCGCTGAACAGCCAGGCAATGGCGCGTGCACCGCAAAGCTCCAGGCAGGCCGAGGAAATCCGCTTGGAGCCGCGCGGGACGAAGAGGTTGTACAGGGGCCGCAGGCGGTCAGAGGTGATCTTGAAGCGCAGGCCTGGGTAGAGCCTCTCGCCTTTGTGGGTGCGGTTGCGGGTCTGGGTGACGCCAGCGGCTGTCGGAAAAAAACTGCGGATCTCGGCGACTTTTTCGTGGAAGAAAGCGGCCTGGCCCTGGGAGCCACTCCAGACGATTTCGATGTAACTGACGGTGGGGCGGCGCAGGAGGCTGAGGCTGCCGGTGGAGACCAGCACCGAGGAGAGACCGCGAGCCTGGTCAGGCGTCATGCAATGTTTTCCCGATTCGTGCGTCCTAGATTAAGACACGTCATGCGACACGGGAGACTCCCCGACCATGTGGATCGATAACGACTTTCCCAAGCTGCTCGGGGTTGAGCTTCACCGCCCCCATCCGAGCTACATCGTCGAGATGGTCTCGGCGCCTCTGGTCGTCTGGGATTGGGGCAAGTCCCCCGGCCAGACGGTCCAACTCGACCGCTACCGCTTCTGGGGCAACCCCGGCACCAAGGATTCCCGCGAGCGCACCGCCGACCAGACCCTCGGCACCGCCTCCAGCCGGAACATCGTCAAGGACAAGGTGCTGGTGACCCTCAAGGAGTACACCGGCCCTGCTGACCCGATCGACCCCGCGGCTCCCTCGACCTTCAAGGTCTCCCGCGAAACCCTGCTCACCGGTCAGCGCCTGCTGCTCGACTACGGGAACATCAATATGTTCCACCAGAGCATCGGTTCGATGACCATGCTCGACGACTACCGCCGCTGGAAGGACCGCGTCTTCTCCGACGAGCTGTTCAAGGCCGAATCCAACGGCGCCTCCAACGACACCCGCGGTGGCTACTACTACCCCGGCGCCAAGACCAAGGCCGGCTCGGCTCCCTTCTTGACCTACACCTCCGGCCAGAGCGGCAAGTTCTCCGTCAAGAACGACCTGCTGCCTGTCATCCGGGACCTGAACAAGCGCAACGCGCCTCGCTTCGATGACGGCTTCTACCGGGCCATCGTCGATCCGACCGCCATGCTCCACCTCCGCCAGGACGCGGACTTCAGGGAAATCGCTCGCTACCCCGGCAACGGGATGATCGATCCGATGAACCCGTCGATGCAGCCCAACGCCATCAACTTCCTTGGCAACGGTCCTGCCTACGGTCAGTCCGGCTCGATCAATGGCCAGATGAGCTCGCCCACCGGCTTCCTCTTTGAGGGTGTCCGCTGGTTCGAGTCGACCAACCTGGCGGCCAAGAGCCTGCAGGTCAGCATCGCTGATGCGAGCATCACCAACGCGGTGACCACCGCTGCTCCGATCCTGTTCTTCGGACCCCAGTCCGTCGGCGTCGGCATCGGCGGCAAAGACGCTCAGATTCTTCTGAGCAATGACGACGACTTCGGTCGTTTCATCATCATGGTCTGGAGTCTGTTCGGTGGCTTCGAACTCCTCAACAGGGATTTCGTCACCGTGGCGTATTCCTTCGCCTACTGATTCCTCCTACTCATTCAACCCAACCTCTGTAGGAGAACTTCCTCATGGCCAAGCGTATTTTCCCCGGTAACTTCACCAACCGGCTCTCCGGCTACCAGACCCAGTGCGTCATCTCCGAGCCCGGTCGGGCCTACTACTCGATCGTCGGTTACGCCCTGGTCACCTCCACCGGCGCCACCTCGTTCCCGATCACCATCCCCAGCCCGGACTTGCGCTCTGACGACAAGCCCCGCGCTGACCGGGTTGGCCTGACCGTTCCCATCGGCGCGGCGGTCTACTCGGTGGGCATTCGCGTGCCCGACATGCGCAGGGAGCGTGGCGTCGGTACCGCCTTCAGCGGCCTGGTGGGGACCAACACCAACCGCCTCAAGGTCGCTGATGCCATCGCCAACGACGCCAGCATCACCACCGCTGTGATTGCCAGTCCTTCGGCGTCCCTGGCTGTCGCCAACACCACCATCGCCCCGGGCTCTGCTCGCCAAAGCCTGCAGACTGCGGCGATCCTGGCGGCTGCTGAGACCCTGCAGGTGTTCGTCACCGACTCCACCGGCACCGCCGCTGGCGCCAACCTCACCTCCACTGTGGCTGGTGGCACTCCGATCATCGTCGAGGTCAACTACCTCCTCGATGACGACGTGGCTGACCTTGACGACGTCCGCCTGCCGTTCCGCGTCGAGAACTGAGCCCTGGCTCAGACTCCGTAAGATAGGGGTGCTCGATTCGTCGGGCGCCCCTTTTTTCATGCCTTCGATCACCATGGCACTTGTCAAGGACACTTCGACCGGACAGGTGGTCGAGTTCATCGGTCACCACGACGTCGACTTTGCGATGGTGCGCGACACCACCGGCCGCGTGTACTACCCGCAGCTGAGCAAGCTGCTGTTCTTCGAGCCTGGCGCTGGCACCTCCACTGACGGCCCCCAGCCTCAGAAAGCTGGCTCCGCGGCGGAAGAAGAGGAGCTGAAGGCCTCGGCGATTCCGCCCGAGACGCGGATGAATGTCAACTACGCCTCCGCTGAGCAGCTGGTGTCGCTCAAGGGAATCGGCTACGCCACGGCCAAGAAGATCGTCGAGCTGCGCAACTCCCTACCCGGCGAGCGCTTCAAGAACCTTGACCAGCTGCGCAGCATCGAGCGGGTCAGCTGGGATGAGGTGTTCGCCGAGGATCAGTTCTACATCGGGTGACCCCTAGACTGGTCTCGCACCCCACCCGGGGCCCTTGGAACTCTCCAACCTCGACAAGTCGCGCTGCCGCTTCCACCTGGGCATGAACTCAGGCGGGCAGATTCCGGCCGGCGATCTGTCGCGCCTGGAGGAAGCCATGGCACGCATCCCAGACTCGCACTGGTACGGCCGCATCGTCGAGCACATCGACCGTTGCGATCGCGCCTGGAGCACCTCTGAGGTGTACGGCAGTCCCGATGGCCCGAGGCCATCGCGGATTGAGCGCTTCACCGGTGACACCGAGCGGGCGATCTACCAGTCCGATCCGATCAAAGCCGATCAGATCGCCAGGGAGATCTACCTGCGGGAAGTGGACCGGCTGGCCGAGAGCCTCTACGTGGCGAACTATCGCCGCGAAGAGGTGCGCCGCTATGCGTTCTCGGCCAGTGGTGGTGAGTTCGTCAATGCCCTGCCGGGCCCGGCCGATACCTCGGTCGTCGACAGGGTGACTGCCTACACCGGATCTCTCAACTGGCGCTGACCATGAACCCCTTCGGACTGTTTCAGGGCTTCGGCCAGATGAGCCGCAGCGACTTCAAGCCACCTGCTCCGGCGCCCAGCCGGGGGACCAACCCCTACAACAGCGGCCGAGGCAACGGCAACACCAATCCCTACGGCGGCGGCCGAGGCAACGGCAACACGGATCCGTATGGGGCTGGCCCCCGGGTATCGAGCCCGCCGCGCGGCGCGGGCAACAGCCGGGTGGTCCCCACCGGCCCGAGCGTGTTCAAGCCCATGCAGGCAGCCGACTTCGGCGGCGGCCCGCTGGGAGCCATGCGTGCTGCCGACTTCCGCGGTGGCCGAACACTGGCGGCCGCCCCGGCCTACGAGCGCCCTGCCGCTGTCGCAGTCAGCGGCGGCAAGATTGAAGCGGACTACCGGGTGCCCCCCGGCCAGCCCCGGATGCCGTCGGTGGCCCCTTCGCTGCCTGCAGGCAGCACGGCCAGTCGCGCCAATGCGGTCATGGCCCCGATTGGCGCTTCGCGTAACTCGGATCTGGTGCAGGCGGCTGGCAATGCCGGCATGCGCCTGGCTGATCCGGCCGCCTTCGCGATGTTTGCCGGCAACGGCGTCATGCCTGCGACCTCGGAAGACACCAGCCGCCGGATGCTTTCGGAGTTCGGCAGCGGCAGACCGGCCCTGGCTCCGACCGCAGCTTTTGACACCAGCAGCGAGCTCGCCTCGGCGGCCATCTCGCCAAGGACCCTGGCCACGGCGGCCTCTGCTTTTACCCCTGCCGCCGCCGGCGGCGATCGCTTCTCCAGCTTGCGGCCTGACATCGCCGCCTGGGCTCGCGCCAACCAGGGTGCCGCCAAGAGCGTCAACGATGGCATGAACATCGTCGATCGCTTCATGGCCAAGCAGGGCGCTGCGATGCCCCTCCCTGGGCCGTCGACGATCGGGTTTGCTGACGGCCGTCAGGTCACCGGCCCCCTGCCGGAAGCTCCGCTTACCGAAGAAATGTCCCTCTCCGGACCATCGACGATCGGGTTCGCCGATGGTCGTCGAGTCACCGGTTCCCTGCCGGCGAGCTCGGTCCGCACAGTTGCGGATCTGGACCGCTCGCCTGGGATGCAGAACCAGACCGTGGACCTGTTCGGCACCTTGACCGATCCGAATCTGACCAATCCAGGCCTGACGCAACGCCTTGGCGAGGCTTTCCGCTCAGGCGCTACTGGTGCCCTGCCGACCAGGGGCGCCAACATCGGTTTGAGCGCTGAGCAGCAGTCCCAGATCGGTCAAGACCTCTCCCAGCCCCCCTCGCCGGCGGCCGGGGCCATCCTGGAGCCCGACACCGACATGGTGAGCCAGGTCCAGAGGATGCGGATGATCCGCAACAACTCCCGTCCCGCTCCCGGCACTGCCGGGGTTCGTCCCTGAGATTGAGCCATGTCTTCGAGCTCCACCAACAAGCAGCCGATGCTGGTCGATCGGCCACTCCTGGCCGTCGTCAGCGTCGGTGAGGCCGCCGCCCTGGTCACCGCCACCAACCTGCGCACCCCCGCCCCGGCGGGACTCAAGGAGCTGGTCAATGGTGGCGACAGCGGCTGCTGCATCGACAGCATCACGGCCGTCGCTCCGGAGGCGGCAATCACCGCCAGCCGGATCGTCGTCTTCGCCAGCCAGCAGGCCAACGCGGCCCTGCTGAACAGCGCCAACTGCTGGGCGATCGCCAGCGTCGCCCTGGACTCGAGCGCCATCGGCCAGCGCACCAACATCCCCCTGCTGCCGCTGCTGGCCCCGGTGCCCAATCTGGCCTCACCGGCGGCCACCGTGGCCGCCTACCCAGGCGAGCTGGACAAGAAGATCACTGGCCTGCTGCTGCCCGTGGGCTGGTATCTCTACGTGGGATCCAGCGTGATCCTGGCGACCGGCCTGGGGCCCTCCCAAGCACTGGTAGTGGCCCAGGGCGGCTACTACTGATCCAGTGGCCCGGGGCAAGGGGTACGGCGGCGACTTCGGCTTTCCCCGCCCCCGCGGTGGTGATGACGTCTCCCGCCCCGCAGCGACCAAGGCCAAGGGGCTGTACGGCAATGGGCGTGAGCGGGGCGGCATCCGCGTGCCGACCCTGGTCGAGGCCTACGAGCGCGACAGCGACTACCGCCGCTGGCGGGCTGGCATGGACCTCTGGTTCGGCGGCAGTGACAGCTGGGCCGAGGTGCAGCTGGGCTGGCTGGCTCGCCTGAAGAGCGGGCCGGTATCCAGCATCATCCCGTTGACGACGACCCTGTTCCCGTCGCGAGGCTCAGCGGAATCGGCCTGGCATGTCACCGCGCGTCCGCGGGGGGCGATCCTGCTGCCTACGGCGATCCAGGCGCCCATGATCACGCTGGAGCGCGACGACCCTGACCCGGCCAAGCACCGGCTGATCTACGACGTGCGGGGCACCTTGAGCCGTGCACGCCTGGCGGTCTGGCTCAATTTCGTCGGCGACCAGTTCGAGGACTCCGCAGAGGACGGGGACTACCCCGATGGCCTGATCGAGGATCCCGTCGATGCGGTCGCGCTCACCCTGATCGAGGTGGACGTGTCGAGGTTCCAGCTGATCTTCGATCTGTCGCGCCCATGTGTACGCAGAACGGTCGGTTCGCGTACCTATTGGAAGCCGATGCGCTACGCCTTGGCCAGCCCGCTGTTCTGGCGCGCCGACGGCAGCCGGCACCTGGCCTCTTCGCCCCGCTTCGAGTGCAGCTGCCCGGACTACCAGGGCCGCAGCGTTTCCAACCTGCAGGGGGTCCGCGGGCCGCTGAGCGATCGCTTCCCAACACCGGCCGCCGGACGCGTGCCGGAAGGCCCCTGGGAGCAGCAGGCCGTGGGCTACGCCAAGAAGTGGCGCGACCTGGACCCTCGGGCTGATCGGCGGCGGGAGTGCAAGCACATCCACGCGGTGCGCTGGGCGGCGGGGGTGCCGTTCGATGAGCCCACCGATTCACCCTTGCTGTCAGGTCGCCGCGTTGACACCTCCCTGTCTAGGCGCCTGCTGCCCTTTGCGGAGATCGGCCGCTTCTACGGCGAGCAGCTGATCACCTTTGACCGGCTGTTACTGGGCGTGGCGCCGCTGGTGGGCTTGAACCTCGACGCCGATGGGGAGCTGCGCGGGCAGACGCCAACCTTCCGGCCGGTGAACCAGCCGATCCTGTGGAACGACCCGGTGATGCCGGAGTATCCGTGGTGCCGGCAGAACGACTGGTGGCTGCCCCGGGGGACTGACCAGGTGTGGCTGTTTGATCCGCCCTCGGGCGGCTTCGTGCAGCAGCTGGGCGGCAAGGACGTGCTGGAGCGGGTGCCGATCACCGGCAGCAGCCTGGACATCCCGGTGCAGATCGGGCCGCCCCAGCAGCGACTGGCGTGGCGTGTCACGACGCTTGGCTCGCTGGTGCTGCGCCTGGGCGTCCGCAAGCAACCGAAGGGGGCGCTGCTGGGCTCTGCCGGCCTGGGGCGCTCCCGGCTGGTGATGGACACGAACCTGCAGTTGGCGCTGCGCGGCACCGGTGGGCTTGGTTCGTCTGTGCTGTATGCCCAGCCGGTGGCTGACCTGCTGGGCCCACTGAGCGGTCGCGGTCGCCTGGGACTGGGCGCCTTGAGCGCCACGCAGGCCCGCATCTTGAACGGCCGAATCGCCGGCTCTGGCGGCCTGGGGGCCTCGGCACTGGACGAGCCGGTGCGCCGCCGGATCGAGACAGACCTGAGCGGCACAGGCGGCCTGAGGATGACGCTGAACAGCCGGCCGAACCGGGCCTTCTTCGGCGACTGGGCGGTGCAGCGCTTCGGAACAGAAGAGCTGGGGCTCATAGAGTGGTGGGGAGGCTAGGTACCGATGGCAGCTCCCAACCTGCGAGATCCAGCGGTCGTCAACGGCAAGACGGTCGGCGTTGCTGTGACGACCTCCTTTGCGGACGTCCTGGCGAATGGCGCCAGTAGCGGCAAGGTGTTCAAGGTCAACGCGGCCTATTGCGCCAATGTCGATGGCATCTTGCTCGCAAAGGTCGACTTGGTCTGGCGGCGCTCTGGCACGGATCGCTACCTGGCCAAGCTGCTTTCTGTGCCAGCCGGAGCCACCCAGATCCTGGTGGCGCGAGAGGCCTACATCTACCTGGAAGAAGGCGACAGTCTCAGGGTCAAGGCTGATACCGCCAGCATCCTGGAGTTGATCATCAGCTACGAGGACATCGGCTGATGCTGGGCTTCAATGGCGGCTTGATCGGGGTCCGAAGGGCGACGTCAACAGGCATAGCGACGGGACTGTGGCTGCCGAACGAACAGGCCGCGGCAAGACGCGAAAATACCTGGCCGCAGTTCAACGATCAGTACCTGTCCCAGGTGAGACTCTTGCTGAAGATGGAAGGGGCGGACAACGGTACGGTATTTACCGACAGCAGCGCGCTTAGTCAAACGATCACCAGGATTGGCAGTCCAGTTACGAGTATTGCTAACAAGAAGTTTGGCAACTCAAGTTATTTTGGTAACACCAGTTCTTGCCTGGGGTGGGCAGGCGATACGTTTGCCGGTGACTTTACGTGTGAGATGTTCCTAAATCCAAGTTCGCTGAGTGGCCTGTGTGGCTTTCTCGGGTGCACTGATGGCAACAGGCAAATGCGCCTGGATCCCGGTCTGTTTGTGTACTACGACGGCGTGGTTCTTTGCGGTCAAACACCGAGCAACGGCGCTCCCGTGATCGGAACTTGGTACCACTTTGCCTGGTCACGAGAGGGCACGACCAGCCGTGTCTTCTGGGATGGAGTCCTACAATCCACGGTCAGCGGCTTTAGCCCAGCCGTGTTCCTGAACAGAGTCGGAGCTGCATACCAGGGAGGTGACAGGTGGCCCGGCTACATCGATTCAGCGCGTTTTACAGCTGCCTGTCGTTACACGAGCAGCTTTACTCCGCCGAGCGGGGAGTTCCCCGGGTAGCGAACTCCGGGCACCTGCCCGTGCTCAGGTTGATCGGCGGAGCGATGTTGTTGCACCACTCATTCCAGCAGTGGCCGCGATCGATCGAGACAGGCCAGTGGCGGCGAGCACAGGCCTGGCAGGTCGGGTGGGTGGTGCCGGTGCAGAGGGCTTCGTCTGCGAGCATCAGGGCCACCAGGAGGTGAGCCGGTACAGCCAGGGCGGCCGGAACCGGTAGCGCCCCGGCAGGGCGGCGTCGAACAGGTAGAACTCCGGGCAGGTGTTCCGACTGGCGCCAGACGGTGCGCTGTGGCGCTCGACGGGCGCACCGTCGTGAGGGGCGGGGCTCGCTCGCTGGCAGAAGCGGCAGATCGGCTGACCGCTGCCGTGGCACTGGTACCAGATGCCGCTCATGCGAACCCC
>Ga0181364_1000020_pt1 | contig 29833 bp, 58 predicted proteins | sample Fa13NDMM110SN_FD_130108 | JGI IMG/M metagenome (GOLD analysis project Ga0181364, IMG submission 130108) | Freshwater viral communities from Lake Michigan, USA - Fa13.ND.MM110.S.N | ecosystem: Environmental > Aquatic > Freshwater > Lake | place: USA: Michigan | collected 2013-09-24
CACAATCTTGTGTGTGCATGATTCTGTACTTTCCTGTATAACCCCTTGAAACCCAGAATGCAACTCGCGATGCTGTCTGTGCTTTAGCCGAATGGAAAGGACTTGGCATATACGCAACGGTTTCGTTGTTGGGTTTTCTGCCGCCTTTCCACACCCAGCATTTTTTGGTGTCCAAATCTTTTGGTATAACAACCTTGTCCCAAAAACTACGGACGGTCCAATATTTATCAAAAGCAAAAGATTTAAGATTTATTTCACATTTCCCTTTTTCTATTTCTTCCATACAGGTCAAGCACTCACCCATCAATCCAAACTTACCTTTATGCCCCCATATGCATTCAATGTTTGAGTAGTCCATTACATCCTCTTCTGTAATTTCAAGGGATTCAGAGCTAACGCCTAGTTTCTCTGGAACTATAACAAGCTTCTGTGCTGTTGGACTGGACGGTAAGTAAATACCCTTGTTACAGATTCCACGTATAACACTATAAGAAAGATGGAATTCATCAGAAAGTTTTTGATAGGTGTAACGCTGAGGGTCATTATTTCTTAAAGTCCTAATTTTTTTAATTGTTTCTCTTGACAGAGAAGTTCCGTTACGTCTCAACCGCTCCAACTGAACATCGCTTCTACTCCCCCAGTAGTAATGGTTAGGGTTGACACAGTAATAAGAAGAACAGGAAACAGTCCTTACTACAACCTGCCCAGGTTCACCATACCTACCAGCAATAGCCAGGATTAAAGCCCGTGCATCCCTACCTCTATATCGCGGTCTACCAGTAGAGGCCTTAGACGAGGCTGAGGGGTCCTCAAAGGGGTTCTTCCTCTGGAGGGTAAACCCATGGAAGAAGGCGTGGTTAATCTTGTCCAGGGGCCAACAACAGTCATCTGGTAGGCGCTCCTTCAGCAATTTTAAACACTTAAGGATCCAAACCAAGTCTTCGGTTCCTAAACCACTTTCAACAAAAAATTTTCCTGTTTTTTTAGCGTTAAGCAAGTTGATAGGGTTCCGCGCTGACTGACAATAGCCTGCGCTGCAGTAGATGTCAAGGATGCCTCCACGTAAGCTGAAAAACTAAGTCCTCTCTTAATTACTATAAGAAAAAAAAGGGGTAGTGCCTAACAGACACCATAACAACCCTATCGCTGTGTGCTTAGCACGACCTCCTTTTTTCCCTATAAGAGTTAGGAGCGGCGACACCTTATTACGGATTAACTGACTCGTCAGCCAAACCCCCTGCACTGCAACCGACTGTCACCCAGTGTCAGAACCCTATCAACTCACCTTAAGAACTTTTGTACTACTAACTTTAGGCTCCTGGCCACGGTTCCCCTCTTTCAATAGTGTTTAGATTCTCCGCATGTGTCGTTGCAATATATAAAGAATCGGAACAAAGGCAAATATCACCGTTAGGTTTACAGGTTAAGTACACGTCAAACCCCTCGGTCCCCTTGGTTTTAAATATTTTCACACCGGTATCGTATTTTTGCACGAGAATTTCTGACATACAAAAGTTTTTGGATAGTATTATTGTAAGAAAGCTAAGTGTAATGATTATGGGTAATAATGAGCTTCTTCAAGGGTTTAAAAAATACGCAACAGAGCAAGCTGCAAATAAATATCTTTCAGAACGGTTCCCTAGCAAACCAACCCAAGGATTGCCTTCGTGGGCAGCAGGTATGACTACCGGAATTAATGCTGGTAAAAATATGATGTCCCCCGAGGCTTACGGATACGTAACCAATAAACTTGGCGCATTAAGGGGACAACCAGAATTAAGCCTTATGGAAGGCGCTAAAAGGATTGCTGCTACTGAAGCTGCTAATAGAATGGTTACTGATGCCTTTAAAGGTAATTTCAAACAGCCAATGCAAGCCCCCAATATGAGCGGTGGAACTGGATTAGGAGCAGGCACTGTGCCTATTGTTCTAGGAACAAGGGATGGCGTTACTGCAGACCCTACACAAAGTGATCAATACAGGGCTGAGCTTTCACGTTATATGAATACAGTTGCTGGACCATCCAAAGAACAATTAGGACTACAGATGTGGGCGCAAGCAAATCCAGGTCTTGCAGCCAAGTTAAAACCCGGTCAGTCTGGTTATGATCAGTCAGCAGATTACTTCAACAATAGGTATCGTGATTACGGAGATATGCCATCTACAGGTGCAATTGGAACGTCACCTTTAAACCAGATGCCTTTAGAAGGGCAGCAGCCGGTACAAATGGCTCAACCAGAGATGGAAGGCGTTGCTCCTGAAAGCACTAATGAAAGAGTTCAAAACTTCCTTAGAATGTTGACAGAGGTTGGACAAGGCCAATGATGAACCAGCAGTGCGCCCCATCTGGATTTGACTATAGTCAGATGGGAGTTGTTGACGGAGTGCAACGACAGGGGATGTTACCTGGCGGGTGGTCTAATCAAGGCCAAATGGTGAGTAATCAATATCAAGAGGCTAACCGCGAGGCAGCTAAAAAAATTAATCCCCAGAATGCTGCTTCTCAGATGCCAATAGGGGAGCGCGTAACCCAATTCCTACATACTATGGGGCAATGATGGTTGATAACGATTTCCCTACGGCATATGCTAATTTTGGCGATGTAGCTCAGGTAACGTCACCGGTTAATGAGGATTTATATAACTGGATGCATAAGACATACGGAATAAAACCTGCCGAGTGGTATCGTAACAACCCGGATAAAAAACCAGGAGCAAATCCAATGCTTCCTAGAGGTGCTTATGTTCCTTTAGCCGAAGTAAATACTGATGGGAATGGGGCTGTTGGTTTTCTTCAGCAATATGCACGTGGTGTTCAAGATTATAGTCAAGAGGGTACAGATATTCCTTCATTCAGTTTTGAGAATAGATATGCTCAGGAACAGGGTGGACCTATTGCCAGGTCATTTAAAATTGGACCGAGAACTATAGCTACTCCTATTGACGATGTACCGGTTAGTGGTGATTACTCTTTACCTTCCATAAACAAGCAAATTGAAAATGTAAATCAGTATCGAGGTAAGAGCGGCCTGAGACCAATAACTGCCGGACAATTCATGGGAGGGGTATGAATTTAACACCTAATGAGAATCAACTTATGGAAAGTTTGGCTAAAGTACTCAGGAATTTAGATAGTTACGATGATTGGGAATACGGAACAGAAGTAATACCAAACGATACAACTTGGGGTCAAGCTAAACATAAAATTCCTACTGATCCTTGCCTTCAGGAAGAATAGTAGGAAGGTCCATATAAGCTTGATCAGAAGCACGAATTGCGATACCTTTAAAGAAAGTACGGCCCGCCTTATTAAATACATTCACACCATCTAATCCAAGCTGATTTCTACAACAATCCTGCAATAAATTAACAAATCTTTTTTGACCTACGGGTTTAGATCCTGTTGAATCACAGTGTTCGCAATAACTAGGATACAACTGAGTATGTGTATTGTAATAACGAGTATTACTATCTTTAGCTGCGGGTACTTTTTTACCTACAGCAGAAACACTATTAGCACAAAGTACAACTTCTGATTGTAACCATTCAATTAAATTGTTACTACTAAGAAGAATATTATTTCGCACACGACGTAGTGCAGGAACCATTTCTGTAGTATCAAGAAGGTAACGACGCATTGACTTCTCATCCATTTCAAGCACCCAGTTAACAAGTCCTGGCAAGTACTCTTTCCAGTTACCGCTAATTCGTCCCTTATCAATCTTAATCATATCTTTAGCTTCGCTACTTTTATCATAGAGCTTACGGTTGAACTCAATCGTCAACCTTCTACGTGCCAACCCACTGGTATTATCCGTAGTTTGAATAGGTTCATTAGCTGCAACCATGACCATTCCTGTGTACACAAATGGTTCACCGATTGCTTTTAATTTTTCTTCATAACGCAAAGAATCTCCACCAGTTAACGCTTTAAATATCTGTGCTGAACCGCCATAACGTTCTGAGTCATTTATTAATGTCAACCTCTTATCTTTAATGGAAGATAATTCAAATCTGCTTTGCTCTAATTGATTTAATGATGTACTGGCATAGTTACCAGCACCGACCATGGCGCAACATAGGTTGGCATAAGTGGATTTACCACGACCACCGGGTCCAATAACTTCAAGAAAACGTTGCAATTCATTTCCACGACCAACTAAACATGCTCTTAACCAGGCTCTAAGCACCTGTACGCGATCATCGTCACCGTATTGGGTGCGTGATAACCAATCGACAATAGGGCCAGGTAGAACCTGTGGGTTGTAATCAAAATCAAGTCCCCAGGTAATGTAATTGTTGCGGTTATGTTCTAGGAAGTTACCCGAATCGAGTTCAAGAACACCGTTACGAAAGGAGAGTAAAGACGCATCATCATTCCAGTCTGAATGGGCAAGGTGGCCTTCGAGTAGTCCACAAACATCATTAATAAGGCTATTGCTATAACCACCAGGGAGCGATAAATTACAAAGTGTGAACTGAATTTCGTGTTTGAAGTCCTTACTGTACCCTTGTCGAGACCAGATCCCACGTTTTTCGTCATAGTGCATGAAAACATCGAACCTCGGATCATATAGCCAACCGTTCTTCCTGCAAAGCGGCATAACAAAATCCGCAATCTCAGATGGTGGAGGGTTGCGAGCAGATTTTTTACTATCTTTATTTTTGGATCCAGCTGCATTTAGAAAATTATTTACTTCAGATATATAATCTTCACTTGCATCTTCAAAATATTCTGGATCACCGCCAGATTCTAAATAATCAGCAAATGCTTCGTTATGTTCGGCAGCTACTCTTTTAGCAACTTCCTCAATATTTGGGACAGTAAATCCATGCATATCAATGAACCCATCTTCTTTTGCTTTTGCTCGTAATGTTTTCAAACCCCTTGCTCCTTCAGGGTTTGGCCCACCTGGTAGCCGTTCAAATGACTCCCACTTCTCTTCACAACAACCTTCTTGAAAAGATTCAGATTGCATAGACCATTCAATCCAATCACCAAGAAGAGTATCATCAATTTGATGTAAAGACATACCAACAGCTATCCATTCTTCATAATCATCTGCTCTTTCTGGAGACAAAGCTTGAAGGTATTCGATTACATCTTCAAGAATAGATTCTAAATGATATTGACTGTCTTCTTCATAACTTAAAGTAATATTTTGTGTCAATAATGAACCTGGTCCTGCTGTTTTTCTTCTATACTTACTTGAAGGGTATGCATTACTAATTTCTTTATATAACCAGTCCGGCATTTCCGGTAGGTTCTTAACGTGTTCAAAACCGCCGTGTTTACCGGTGCAATAACCGTTTGTATCAGGGTGTGCGCCCATTAATGCGCCTTGCCTGCTGCGCCAGAGTATTTCCCAGGGTGCTTTATCTAATTTCAGGGTTGCTTTATCTGGCAGTGAATCTATTTTTCCGTTTGGCACACGGAATAACATTCTGGACTTACCAGGCTTCCCACTGGTTATGGTTAAAGTAGGAGGAAAAATAGCGTCAATTGGTCCTCCACCTAAAGCCTCAATAACCGGTATAGCTTCTTCACCGTCAATATCGACCCAGATCAGACCGTATTCATTACAATGCTGACCGCTCAACAAGCCGACACCTGTTGCACGTCCTGCGTCTAGTTCATCTTTAATTTGGTTAAGGGTGTACGGATTGGTTGTCCATCCACCTATGTAAGCTCTTTTACCGTTAAGAGGAGTGAGCGCCCAATCTTTAGGGATTAGCTCTAAGTTTATTTCCCCAGGATCTAATTCCCTTTTGGGTGGCCTGGGCTCCATGGCTGCAAGGGACATATCAGTTTAGTCTACGGACAGTTACTACAAATTTCAAGTTACAGCGCATAAATCTGCCATTAAGTTTTTTCTAGCTTGTCACCATCCACAACTTCCATATCGATTTCATTTTGAGCCGGTAAAATCTCGGAGTAATATTTCGCAACAGCTTCCAACCACTTGGTTTTATATTTCTCAATTGTCCCGCTTTGTACAGCAAAAACTTGTGTACGATCCCTGGTTGCAACAAATATCATTAGGACTTCTGGCACCACTCCTATGGTATGTTCCAGACCTAGTGCGTAGGCGCCCATCTGCAGCATGCATTTTTGGTATTTCATGAACCCAGAACGGCGCATGGCATACTCACTTTTCAGTGTTTCAGGACCTGGCCACCTACTGTAATAAGGTCCATTTGATGTTTTTAGGTCACCTAAAACAATTTTTCCTTTGTATTCGGCCACAATATCAGGAGCACCAGCCCATCCCCAGTTTTCTGTTTCATGTACCCCTGGGTGCCATACGCGACTGATGCCGTCTCCTCCTATTGTCCAAGAAAAGTTATCACCGACAGGGTTTTCTGCCCATAATATTCGCCCAAGCTTGTCTAATTTTTCTGGAAGTCCGTTCCAAAAAGCTTGGATTTCCTCATTCTCAATGACTGGATTTTTATCAATACCTAATAAATAATTTTCCATGAGTCCGTGGACTCTTGTACCCCTAGCTGCAGCAGCTTCTCGTCCACCTGGATTATTCTTTGCCCACCGTTCAAGTGCTACTTTATTACCACCTGTTGCAGATAATATTGTAGTCACAGATGGCAAAGTACCGTAGGGAGTCTTGTAGTGACGGCTCCCATTAATGGTTAATCTAGTGTCTCCGTCGCTTTGGTATTGCAAGAATTGCACATATGGCGCAGTTCGAGAGTACACGGGGTGAATTTTGCGTTCTAAATAAACGCTTTCCAGTACTTGGACCTCGATATCCGTAAAAGCTGCATACATAAAATCTCCCACCTCCTCAAAAGGTAACAGATTTTTTTGCTTTTACAAGAATTTTGGACCTTAGAATAGCTAAAAATGCGTGTGAAAAAAAAGTGCATGAGTTAGCAACCTTAGGACGACACTGCATACTTGATGCATATGGGTGTAATCCACTATATTTAGATGACGAAACTTTCGTAAAAGAAGCTATTAAAAAAGCTGTTACTTGTTCAGGAGCAACTTTGCTTCAGTTGATTGCGCATAAGTTTCAACCGCAGGGAGTTACTGCACTAGCACTTTTATCTGAGTCACATATAGCTCTTCACACGTGGCCTGAATTAAATTATGTAGCAGTGGATGTATTTACTTGCGGTAACCATACGGATCCAGATGCTGCGTGTGCGTTATTAAAAAAAGAATTTGAAGCCGAATCAAGCATAATTAAAGTTTTTGATCGTGCTACAAATCAAATAAGCCTTTAATTAATCCCCATCAACTTCTGGGTGCCGCTCAAAACAACCTTCAATATTGCTTGCAAATTGCATGTTCTGATATTTTGCAACGTGCCCTTGAATTTTACTATAAATATCAAAGCTACTTCTTACCGCGTCTTCTGGACTAATCATTAGTTTTGAATTAGCAAGTAATCCAGCAGTCAAAACACAAATCGCAAGCTCCTGGGGATGATTTATAAATGAACGCAGTGATCTACCATTATCCGTAAACGAAGCTAGGAGATAAGCTATGTCCCCTGCTGAGTTATTTTTGTTTTGCTCTGGTTCTTGGATCATTAGTTTTCTTCTTCTTCCTTAACGTAATAAAGAGTAGTGTAATCCTTCTTAATTATAGGTAGCAATAAACCATGTTCTTTTAAAGCGGACAAACGTCTAGCAATTGTTCTATGGTTACGCTCAAACTTTTTTACAATAGCAGTTACTGGAATCAATACTAGGTGATCGCCTTTATATTCGGTCGCTTCCTCCAATAAGAACTCATGAATCTGGTAAGCCAGATCATCCATGAGTGCTTCATGGTTCATACTCGGTCTTGCCACGTTGTTTATTCCGTAATTAAAGTTACATTTTGATTCTATAGGAGTTTATTCCCTAAGAAGTGTGTGTACAGCTAATTCTCTATATTCTTTGCGGCTTGTTTTCTTGCCTTCATGATTCCTTTTTTAGCGGTTTCAAGATCCATGCCCCAGCATGGCTCCCCATCCTCTAACCTGGGGTAACGATATAGAGTGTGGTTAGTGCTGCCGTGGCGCAGTGATTTGATTTCATAGCCTTCAAAATCAATTGATGGCAAAAGCTCAGAGGCTGTGCCGCGATACTTAAACTTTTTTACGTCCCTCATGATTGAGCTCTGACTGCCTTATCAGCATACTTCCATACACTTAGATGGCCAGCATTGCTCTGGATCAGAAATGGATAGAAAAAAATCCGCCCACTTCCAAGTAAAAGAGGACGGACTGCTTAAATAAATGCACCTTAATCAATAGAGTTATTTACGTATAATTCTGCTTCTTCTAGGTACTTAACTACATCCTTAAGGCATTGTTCATAACCACGAATATATTCATCGGTTTTATTTTGACTAATAAAAGAAATAACATTAAGGAGTAACCGCCTTCTCAACCTGTCCCGATAGAGCTTCTCCATTAACTTCCTCGACGGCTTTTACAATAATAGTACCATCCTTTTGTATTGTAAAATCCAATAAAGTTCCTTCTACCCAGCCAAGCTTATCTATCAGATCGTCCGGCAATTGTAGTACACCTTCTTCATCGCATGTAAAATAGTATGCTGAAGTAGACATTACTTATCTCCTTTTACTTGGAAACATTCGGACACAACCATTGGTAAAAGGTTTTTCATTGTGTTGTAGAATTTTTTATTCTCGTTAGAAACAAGGCAATTAATTTGTTTTTTCTGAGGCTTTGTCATGAACATGATAAAAATTTTGTAGGTGGTACATAGCCAAAATAAAGGACCCCTCACTTTTATGCAAGGGGTTTTGTTATTTCTACATATTATTATGAAGAGATTAAACGCTTCCTGCGTTCGTAGACTAGGCTGTAACCGGGAATTAATTGTGCGATTGCTGGTACTGAACTCCGGTTTGCAAGGATGTCTTGTCTAACCCTATCCTTATCTGGTAACTCTTCTTGTTTAGAATCTAAAACAGTTTCATCTTTTATTCTTACAACAGTTGTTATTTTCTTCAACCCGTACTCTACTCTATCCTGGTCTGACCATAACTCGAAGTTATCTGCTAGCCTTGGTTTTGTAGCTCTTATAGTAGCCTGATATTTTGCACCTGTGGGTGTACTATTAATAAGGTTTTGTTGATAAGCAAACTTAATAATTTTAACAAGATTTTCTTTATTACGTTTCCATGCATCTCTATTGTTTTTTACTTCTTCCATTTCTTTTTCTAATGCTTCGATATAAACATCACACTTCTTTATTATTTCTATAATGTTATCAAATTTATTTTCATGCCTAGATGCAAGGTCTTCAATATGTTTTTGAAGGTATGAACGATCTTCTTCACTTGTGTCAGGAAGATCTTTTAAAAACGAGACGTGTTGAATTGCTTCAGAAAGTTGAACGTAGCTTTGTTTGTCTGACATGATGATAATAAAAAATGGTGATTAAAAAATTAAGATTTAATTTGACCCATTATGTATGCAACAGATTGACTATACTTAATCAATTGATAAGGTGGTACATGTGTTAAAGCCTTAGTAAAGACCTTCCAACAGTTACCAGTTGGGTTATGATCAGCAGTATAAATTTGTTGTTCTTTCCAGGAATTCTTAGGTAGCCAATTCATCTTATCTTTTATACCATCATTTGTTACACGATAAAGTAAACGTCCACTTCTATAATCAAAGTGGTATATACACATATTTAAGTTATATCCTTTCTTTCTTGATTGTTCCTGAACGATATAACGTAAAGTTTCTAGTTCTAAGTTTGCATTATTCCAGCTAATGTGTTTGCAAATTGGTACGTACTCATCCTTACATACTTCATATACTTCTTTTACCATCTCCACCTTGTTGGCGTTTAACTGTACCCAAGAAGGGCAACTACATTCTTGTTCTTTAACCTTAACAAAGTAAATTTTTTGTTCACCATTTGAATCAGTTAAGATCTTTGGCGGCCTACCGATATTAATAGAAATAGTATGGTGTGTCTGATCAGAAGAGTAATCAAGAGCAGCAATAGGAATACCATTGTTAGGGTCTTTAGATTTGTACTTTTTCCATACTGTGTAATTAAAAAATGAAGGTGTCCTAGTCCTGTGGGTTAAAAAATTATTTAGTACATCGCGACGCCCCAATGAAAGTAGGGTATTGTCTACATTACAGATAACCTGAGAACCTTCAAGTGAAATTGAATTAATGTCTGTTGTTAATAAACTTTTAAATTTATCCGGGTCTAATGTATATAAGCAATCAATAATTCTTTTTCGTCCGTAAATTGATTCCTGAGCTTTATTTAATTGGTTTACTAATAAAGGCATTTTAGTTGGGTTCCTAATAGAACTGTGGTGAGCATGTTGTCTTAACGTTTACCTTGACCACGACTAGGTTTTTTGCGTTTTCGTGTCCAAGAACCACGTTTGCGTAGTCCGTTACCAATTGATGTGCGTTTAGCAGTTGATACAACTGTGTGGCTGCCGGAAGTAGCTTTTTTTTGAGTTGCCATGTTGGGTACAAGAACAAGAAGAGTTTAGTCTTTAATTAGGTATTATCAAGTGAAGTTTTGTTTCAACTTGACATTTTAATAATTTGTTCTAAACTGGTCTATATGCTTTAAATGCATGTCAGAATTTGATTTAACAACAGCTTCTTTTTCTGTTGAAGACTTCCAAGGTACGATGGAGGATAAGTTTTCTGTTGCTAAGTTAAAACAAGGGATTGAAAATACTGATAGCAAACAAGAACTAAAACAAATTGCATGTACACTTGCTGAGTTGGCTACACAAAGACAGAGTTTAATTCGTGGCTTGTGTAGACGTTTAGCTAAGTTTGAATCCGAATTGATTTCTAGATCTTATGAAGATAAATTAAAAGCCGCCCATAAGGACGGCTGATAACTATAGGAAATTGTTTAGGTTAGTTCAATTTCACCTGTGTCAGTACTTCTAGCACCGAATAGTGCTTTCATGCCGTTCTTATCACTTGAATCACTGACAGGTGGAAGAGTGAAATCAAGTCCTGGTTTAATTGCATGGAAGCCAATTTCTTTTTCACATTGCTGGAAAAAAGATTTGGCATACACTTCAGGTGGACATGTTTCCCATACTTCTTCAACAAAGTCAATGTCTTCATTGGTAGAAGGGAAGAACTCTTCAATATTTTTAGAAGTTGGTACAACCCAGGACTTGGGATAAGCAATCCAACTTTTTTGTTTGTCACCATATTGTTGTGCTCCAAAAGTAGGAGTAAAGATAGCAGCAGCAGCTTGTTTTGGATCGAAACCGGATCCACCCTTGGAACCAGCATAGTCAGCAAAAGCTGATTCAAGCTGTTCAACAAAGGTTCCGTAGGCATCTGTGAACAAATTAGATGCACCGCCATGTATTGAAAGCAGTAGCGGTTTCTTGTGTACTGGGCTACCCTTCTCATTTACAAGGAAAGTTAAGACAAGACGACGGCGCTTGTATGGGTTTGGTTTGTCCGGGTTGTTTTCTTCCCAGTCATCATATAAGAATGAATCACGTGGATAAAGACCTTCAATCCCGCCTTTGTCTGAATTCTCAATGAAGGTTACATCTTTACGGAAGCCGCAATGTAAAATTAACATGCGGGGTGTTTTAAAGAATACACCTTTATTGGAATCACCGTTGTTATAGGTGTGTTCGTATTCTTCAGCTTCTGGAAACATAGCTGCTGTACCGGACCAGCCGATACGAGCTAAGACAGTATCCTTAAGAAAAAGTCCTGGTTTGGACTTATCGTTGAGGATCTGACAATTACAAAAGTCCCGGAGGACGCCTTGATACCTTTCGGTATTTTGGTAACGATCAAGTACGGACATTACGTTCAGAGGATGGTTAGTGGATTTGTCTCCAGAGCAGGAGTTGCACCCGCACTAGGCACTGGCCTGGAGAAGAAAACCTGTCTTGTAGCAGGCTTTAACTACCCAACACGGCTGACGTTAGAACGGAACTGCATCTTCGTCAACAGAACATGAAATTGTTACAGGAATAGGCTTTTCAGATAACCGTGAATCGGTAGCAGGTGAATACATTTTCTCCTCACTTAATTCATTCTTAACCTTCGCTTGCTCCTCCTTGTTTTTGTTTTTACCAAATACTGAATACATTCCAGCACGTACCCTTACTTGATATGTACCGCGTTGGCTACCGTCCTGTGCTTGCCAAACGTTATATCTTAAAACACCTTCAATGCTTAATTGTCGGCCAACATGAAGTAATGTTGTCAAACGTTTTGCATCATCACCCCATGATTCCATCCTGAAGCTGAGACTATCTTCCCAGGTGTGATTAAGTATCATTTGAGCTGGTGCTGACACCATTGTTGTAAATGTAAGTAGATCCTCTTTTGTTTGTTCTGGGATGAACCCGACACCGCCAGCAAGATTTACACGATTTATTTGTAAATTTTTGTCATTAACAATAGTTATTGCTTGATTTGGAACTAGATACATTTTGTAATCTTGTCGGCTTGGATATAATCTGCCGCTAACAAAAAGTCTTACCCCTGGTTGAAACACATCAAATGTTTCTCCTGCCGCTTTATTAGGTACCAAGTAAATCGGTACATCAGAACCACTTTTGCCTACTTTTGGTAAGCTTATACCCATAAAACGCAAGCCGTTTTCGTGAAACTTCTCTCCTGTAAAGGTCCCAATCCCAATAAAAGAATTCATTGTTCAGTGCAGGTGTTTGTGTGTGCAGATCAGTGTAGCAGGTCAAGGATCAATCGAAATTAAAGGTACCCCAGCTTCTTCTAATAATTTTGCAGATAAAATAAAATTTTCAATCCACCTACTTGGAACTGAATCCCAACTCATTACATAAACATCCTTGATTCCAGCATTGATAAGTGCCGCAGCACACCGGCTGCATGGATGCATAGTGATATAAGCACTACAACCATTGGTACTAACACCATGAATTGCAGCCGTAATGATGGCATTTGTTTCTGCATGGATTGTAAGCTCATATTTTTCTTCACGATCCATTAATCTATTTATATCATCGTTTATGCCTTTTGGGAATCCATTGAAACCAGTTGAAATAATTCGACGTTCTTTTACCAAAACGCAAGCCACTTTTGTTGATGGATCTTTACTCCATCCAGCTACAAGTGCTGCCAACTTCATAAAACGTTGATGCCATACGTATTCAGATGCGTTCATAATTTGTAATACTTATGAATTGTTTACATCTTCAAGATGTTGTCCAATTACTTCTTGAATAATGCTTTGCCTTTGAAATAGAGCAGAAATTAAATCCTCAATATCTTTACTCATTAAGAAAAGTTCTTTTAAGTCCATTTCCTCAAGAGATTTTTTTGTGATTTCGGTTGCAGGATTTGCCATCTTGGTTGTTTGTGGTGTGAAAAGTATACTAGATAGCGGGTTGATGGTTAATGGCTTTCCATCCAATTTTGACCGACCCTTGCTTCGCCGGTTAATGGGCACTTAAGATTAAAGTACTCACCAGCTTTTTTAAAGGAATCGATAGCTAACTTCATATAAATTTCAACGTGTTCAGGTCTAACAAGAGTTTGAAATTCATCATGAATATGGGCAACATAACCCCAGTCTTCACCAAATCTTAACCCAATCGTTTCCAAATCTTCATATAAGATACATGTTGCTTTTTTAACTGTTATTGCTCCAGTTGATTGTAGTAATTGGTTTAAAGCTGAATGTTTAGATCGTATTTGTAATTTTCTTCCATCAACACCAATAAGGTAACCTTTTTCTGTAACTCTTTTTTCAATTAAATCTTTTAATTGTTTAATTGCCGGTAAATTCTTATAGAATGTTTCCATTGTTTTCTTTCCTTGTGTATATTGTTTATCTTCATCTTCAAGCGGTGAAATAATACTACCTACTTTTTTTGCACCTGCACCATAAGCTAAAGCAAATATTAATTTCTTTGATAGATCTCTTTCTGTTTTTGTTATAGGCCGATCACCACTATACAAACCGAACATACGAGCGTTATAACTATGAATATCGCCATTACTGTCACTAACAAGCTTTGCATACTCTCCTCCATCGAAATATGCAAGCCAGGCTCCGAGCGCTCGTAATTCGAGTCCAGATGCGTCGGCGCCAACTAATTTCCACCCATCAGGAGCATAGAAAAGAGCGCGACATTCAGCCCCATAAGCGTGACCAACACTTGGTACTTGGGCCATATTTGGACGTTTATGGCTACAACGCCCACTGATACAAGCATTTGTGATAACTTGTCCATGAATCCTACCGTCTTTATAAACTTGAACATGTTTGAGCCAAGCTTCCTTTCCTTCTGCAATTTGTCCAAGTCGTTTATTTAACGTTTGATATTCAGCTAGTATCTTAGCCTCAGGATATTTTGTTCCTAATTTTTCTAAAACATCATCATCTACTTTAGGATTACCTTTTTCTGTAGAACAGAAGGTAATTTCTGGGTATAGCTCTTGCAATCTTCTTGAAGTTTGTGTTCTTGATCCTGGATTAAACACTTCAGTTTTATTAATTAAACGTTTTCCTGTCTTTGTAGACCATCTTTCCTTTACTAGTGGAGGAAACACTGTTTGTAATTTTTCATTAATTTCATTTCTTTTTGTTTTTAAAGTATTAACCAAGGCATAAGCAGCCTTTTCATTGAAAGGAAAACCAAATCTTTCCTGTTTATCCATTATTAAAGCAAACTGGTGCTCTAGATCTAATGAACGTTTATCTGCTTCCTGGCGTAACATATATTTATATAATTCAAGAGATACTTTAACGTCACCTTCACAGTAATATTGCATTGTTTTAGACCATACTTCCCAAACACTTTTTGTATTATTTTCTTCTTCTTCTTCTTCTTGGATTTTTAATTCAGATTTAAAATCGATTTTATTTACACCAACTCGTTCACCCCAAGCAGCAAGTGAGTGACTACCAAAGTATTTACGGTTTATGTGGCCATATTTTGCGTGATCCAGTGGTGCCAGCTCTGGCCAAAACAATCTACTTGTTATCAATGTATCAAAATAATCACAATCTGTTCTTAATGTAAGTTTTGGATATATTTTTCTTAATGCTGGTAAGTCGAATTTTACTATATTGTGTCCAACTAATAACGTAGCTTCAGATATGTAGTCCAAAGCATGTGCTATTGGTAGGTAACCATCTTGATCAGCACAACTAATAAACTTGTCACTATCTAAATCATAAAGAACAATACAATGAATTTTGTCTAGAGTTGGCAACAGTCCGTTGGATTCCAAGTCAAGAATAAATCTTGTCATTAATAAAAATTTTTATAAAGGGCAGAAATGTTAGTAATTTCAAGCTCTTCATTCATTTTTTCATTTTGAAGCCGTTTAAGAATGTTTTTTGCCTCTGTTAAGTCTGGTAGACACATTGCTTTGTTTAACACTTTTGTGTCGTTTATTGTTAGTAATGTAAATCCATTACCGTTTTTATTAATGCAAAGAATTTTTGTCAATTCTTTATTACAAAGCACAAAACCTCTTTGCATGGCTCAGTCCTTGATACTAGCGTGATCTGGTACAGCCCGCATCAAGAAAAGATCTAGAGCGATATGCAGGAACAGTGGCGCCATTTTAAATGCTTGTGGTGGTAGTCCACCAAACAAAGCAGAAAGTTTGTCACTGAGGTCTGTGCGGTGCATTTCTTCAAACTCAACGCTCAGCATCTGAGCTATATTGAGGATGAAATCACTTAGGTCTTCGTCTTGATGCTTGAGCTGTTCAACAACTTCCCACAATAGTGGGTCGCTTTGAATCATTTTAATCAACTCTTCCATAATGAGCTATCGTATCTGCCGACAGATTAACACCCGTACATTTCAGTGCAAGTCTGGAATTTGTAAAGTTTTTATGGAACCTTGTGAACTGATAAAACAGGGTCATTGGTCTTGGAATTTTGGCTTTGCTGTCGGCAGCTCTAAAAGACAATTAAATGATTGGTACAATAATCGAAATAAAAAAAGTGTAGGTAAATTAAAAAATAAATTTACTGGAAAAGAGGGTGCTACTTTACTTTTAAAAAGTTTTAATCTTTGTTTTAACATGAGGTGGAATATACCACCGGGAGATTTAATTATTGTAAATTGTGAGTCAGGTGAACCAGAAAAACAATTTAGAGTTTATAAAAAACTTATCCGAGGGAAAGGTAAAAGAAACCATCTGGATTGGGTTATAGATGAAGAAAATAAAAAATTCTTTTGGTATCGTCCCCCGTATCCAGATGATTTAATTTGGGAAAGTGCTAAACAGAATAACGTAAGGATTATTTCTGCTGAAGTTCCGAATCCCCTACAAGACTGCCTAACAAGCTTTGCGTACTTTGAAAGTTTTGATATTGTTCAATTGAATCGGAGTACTCATCTACCCAGTGGCTGAAAGCAGATTGCAGAACCCCTGGTTCAATCCACATAGAGAGTTGTTTATGCGCGTATTGAATAAGTTCTAGTGACTCTTTATCATTTTTTGTTACAACATTATCTAACAAACGTATAAGCATAGCTTCTAACCACCTGTTAGGCTGCTCTCTAGGATCTAAGTATTTCATTATGATTTTTGTGGTGTAAGTAATACAGCCATTACAAAAGTAAAGTTAATTATTGCTAGATAAAGACCACTTAACATTGGGTTGAAAACAAAAACAAGAGTACATAAAATCCATAAAATAAATGCAATTAGTCCAGTAAATTCAGGAGTCATTCAATCAATTTCAATTACAATACGACGTAAGTGACCTTTATTATCTCGTTGTTCATAAATATTAAATTCACCATCACCTACTTCTGTATTAAAACTAGCACCAAAAGAGAGGGAAGTACGACCGATAGTACTTGAAAGGTTTTCAAGGTAACACGGGTCAACAATGCAGATACTACCGGAATCACAGCTTACGGAATTGATTTTTCGTGGTTGGCATAAAATAGACATAGTAATTAGGCATAATAAAAAGGGACCATTCCCTCGAAAGAGATGTCCCAGTAGGGGTGTTGTACGTTTATTATAGCAGTTGGGGCGAAGAAGAACCGTTGGCAGCCCCTTTGCTAAAAAGGGAATCAGGATTTTTACGGTTTCCCCTGATTGGTAACAGATGGACCGCGCCGCTGATCACGGTACGGTCCCTCCCTTATGTCGAAAGATTAATTCTTCTTAAATGCTGCACTTGCAATTACTGGAAACTGACTGGTAAAGATTATTTTTATAGTGTCAGCAATAATTCTATGTTCTTTTTGAGTTTCCTCTGCTGTTCTAGCTTGGATATAATGAATCCAGGAACGTAAATTTGCATTTGCATAAAGGGTTGTTTTTGTACATAAAGGCAATATTCTGCGTGCAGTTTCTTTCGCTATATCTGCTTTTATCATTTCATCATAAAGTTCTTTTGTTTTAGTAAACAATTCACCAGAACGAGTTATAAAGTCAGTAGTTACTGTACTATTTAAATCATCAAAACTATTTTGACGATTTTTATAATCTTGTCTCCTAAAAGAAGGGAAGGCAATCTCTTGCGCTTCTGAATATCTAGTTGAGTATTCTTGAAATGATATAGATCTGTGTCTAATAATTTGTGCGGCAATATCACGCTCAGTATTTATTTTTACACACATGTTTGCCATTTCAAAAGGCGACCAATGTTTATGACTAATTAAATATTTAAGAAGTCTTTCTGATGTATCAACATTAGTTGCATTTTCCGGTGAACTAACACGTGCCATTTGCACAATCATTTTTTCCGCATCTGGAGTGATCCAGATAAGTCCTACTGAGCTCATTTGTTTGAGGGGGTTAATTTAGAAATACCTTTTAAGTTGTTTGAGTGGTGTTCATTTGTTCAATCACATCAGTACATTTATATTTTGTACCAAGAAATTGAATGACATAATATCTTTTATTCTTGTGCAATGTCCCGGCAGTAGCGCCGGGAGCAATACGACCGTTTTGTCTTATCCATCTCAGACCACTGGGGGCAGAAGAATCTGCTACCAAGTAGTCTGTAAACTCACTCTTTCTCTGTTTCTGTAGTAAGGACATTTTCTCCATTGGTGAATTCATCTAAAAGGTCTTTTAATATCTCTATAAGAGTTTTTTCAAGTTCTTCTTTTCCCATCGTACTCAAATAATTGTATTCAGGATTTATATCTTCATCCCAACTTACTCTCATCCCTTCGTCATCTATAATGATTTCAAAAGTATCTGGAATTGAGTTTTCTTGATCTTTTTGCGTGAGCATAGATTCTGTTGTCATTGTGCGTAGGTTGTTGAAGAGTTGTTGATGTTTTTAACAAGGGCTCTACGCGCACATGGATAACGCTTTAGAGCTTGCTCTTGTGCAGCAAAAGCAGTTTTTGCTATTACTACAGTTTTTACTGGCTGACCGTTACCGAATAAAACGGTAACGTTATAAGTTTTTTCCATTAGATTGATACATGTTTCCAAGTTAAGTTATTGTCAATTTGATATATGCAACTTGAATTCACTTCGTAACATTTACCAAGTTCTTTATAAACAGCTGATCTAGATGGATAACTATCTATAAAAGTAGTGTCAGATAAAAGCAACTTAATTTCTTTTACTTTGGCGACATTAAGTTTTGCGTTGCTGTTATTTTCTCCTACATTTTTACAAGTTATTGGCATCATTCGCCCTTTTGTACGTCTGTAAGTTCTACCAATTGTAGGAGTTGAATTAACAGTTGTTTGCGTTGGGCGCGGGATAATTTTATCAAGTGGGGCTGTGATCATTATTTTGTTTTCTCCGCGTGTTGCGGTTAGTACCAGTTGCCCATCTGTTACATCGATGGTTGGTTTATCTTCTTCTGTAATTTGTAGAGACTGGATCGATTGAAAAGCAAAGTGGTTCATGGCAGGTGGGGAGCAAAGTTGGGGTTTGAGTTTAGGTACCCCATTGGACTTGCATACTATAGAGGTGATGAGGTAGGATTACAAGTGTGCAAAGGATAGATGAACCGGTTCCGTGCAGGAGGCCGGTTCTTTTTTTTGCATAAAAAAGCCGACCCATTGGCCAGCTCTTCTATTTATTGGTATATATCTATACTATTTACTACTTATATAGTAACTCTGGCGACAGACGCGAGGTAAAGGAGTATTATCTTACTTATCTTCTTCAAATATTAAGAATTTTTTAACCTCTTTATCTGAAGCATTGATTAAGTTTGATATTGTTTTAAGTTTTTTCTCTGCGATTAAAGCCCTGCTGCTCCAGTACACAAGGTGTTGGTTGGTTTTGTTAAGTTCTGTTTCTAAGGCAGTTTGGAATAAAGATGATGGACTTAGATCTAAGTTAGATTCTTTCCATCTTTGATGAAGAGCATCTGGAACGGAGACGCTGACTACTATTGCCATGTATAAAAAAATTGTGCTACCTAAACGATAGCACAACCTCGGTAGCTGTGTATTTTTAAGCGGTTTCGTAGTGCTGTTATACAATACGTGCTGGATTATTTATGTTATTGCTGACTGCACGTCAAAGTTGACAATATAGTTTTTACTAGCAATTACTGGAAGCGGTTCGCTTATTGAGGTGCCATCTGTAATAAGTTTCATTGCGTTGCTGAATTCTTCTGCTTCATCCATGGAAGGGAAGTGGGGCGCAAAGGTTCCCACTCCCTGGTGATGTATTAATACAGTGTAACCAAGAACCGGTAGTTTCATAGAAGTGGTTGTGATGCTGTTTTAAGCTAGCAGAACAGGTCCTGATTTGTAAAACATAGAAGGGTTGTCTTGCACTGCAAGGTCTGCTTCCTCGTAGCTACTGACCACTCTCACGATCTCACTTTTGCCTGTAGTTGTTTTTGTCATGACAGCCCAAACAAGTGTAGAGGTGAAAGGTCTTATCTGGCAATTTGAATCGGTGACTTCTGACGAGTCCATGGCTTATTGATCTCTGGTATCTCATTATGCTAGGCATGAATCTGCACTTTTGCATAGGATTGTATGAGTCAAAGCCATTGGTACCACTACATAGTTAACGCATTTACACTACCAGACAGACATGTAACATAAGTTAAGAGAAAGTTAAGTTGTATCGAATATTACGTTAAGATTTTTAATGAAAGGATGGCATGAAGTTATTTCTGAAATTATTAAGCATTCTTGGGAATCTTTCTATGAGTTGTGCAACTTGCCAGGTCTTAATTACCTTCCAACTTTTATATTTATAGACCTTATCAAAGCTCATAATAATGACAAGAACTGAACTGATGTCATACAGTGTTTTGATGATCATCTTGATCTTGCGATAGATCTTCCAGAACTTACGGACGCTCTCATGCTGGCTATGAATGTAGTCGTGATCGTGAGACTTGTAGAAGTGCTGGGCTTTGGTTCTGTACATTAGTAAGCAAAAAGTTGGAGGTTACATTGAGCAATTAGCTTGATGTCTGCTAGTGGCTGTAAGGATTTGGCTACTAAAAAGAAAAACTGAGAGGTGTTTCTACGTATCCAATACAGAGCGTTTTTTCCGTATGCTTTTATTAGTAAAGCAGTTAAAACAAAAGAAGCTATAAGAAGTGTTGTTGTCATAAAAATAAGATAAAAAAATCGACCAGTTACTTATATAGAAGCAACTGATCGGTTAATTTTCGATTTAGTTAGTTAATTTAGTCTTCTACTTCGTTTTCCTTATCTTGTTCAAAACGCCACTTGATTGGGTCGTCTATAACTTTCTCTTCCGCTGGGCTAGCTAGTAGTTCTATTACGTAAAACAGTTCTAGAGCTTCATCTAAAGAGATTTCCGCTTCACTGGTGAGTAAGCTCAAGAATTCAGGATTTTCTATGAGCTCTTCAATTGATCCAATGATCGTGTTGATCTTTTCAAGACAGTTCACAAAACGATAGCAATTACTAAAATTGTATCAGGTTAAATCTTAAGACTTGAAAAACCCTCCACCAGATTTAAAAAGCTTTTCTTTAAACGTTTTTACCTCTTCCTCTGAATTTTCTACGTTAGATACAATAAAATGCTCTCCGTCTTTGGTAATAAAACCGCAAACGATACTGGTGCCTAGTTTGTCAGCAGCTTCCTTCATTCTGGTCACAACCTGCATTGATTGCAGATGCTGCATACTTAGCTCGTCACAGCTGCTCAAATCCTTGGAGTCATCACGTTCTTGAGAATTAATCCTGTTCATAATTGTTTGAATAATTTTTTTGCAGTTGTTCCTGTATAGAAGGAAGTGTGGCGTGTTTTTCATTCTAGTTGTTTGGTGGGCTCTATAATAAGTAAAAAGTTTGTTTACATGACTATTCCCATTAGATTTAATGAAACCGACCCATTAGGAGGTAGAGGTTGGGAGATGGGTGACCCCAGGAAGATAGAAGGTTTGCTTGTTGCTCCAAGAAAAGGGTTTAATGAAAGCATAATTAATCCTGTTAATCCGTATTCAAATACGTTCAATACACCTGCTGTAATAAATACTTTTACAGATTCGTTAAAGCAAGGTAGACCAAGTGTAATTCAAAATGTAGAAAATTTTCTTACAGGAGGTAATATTAAATTAAATGATGATACAGGTCAGGTTTCTTTTAACCCACAAGGTCAAATTAATATTAAAAGTAATGATGGTTGGGATTTAAGTTTAGATGCAAAAACAAAATCAGCATCGTTTGGGAAGGGAGCTTTTAATGTAGCTGGTAGTTTTGGCAATGAACCGTATGTTAGAGCTGGATTTCAAGTTCCGTTTTCACAAACAAGTGGAGCGGTAAATACATATGAGCCAGTTGAAGTTCAAATGGAAAAACAATTAAAACAATTTAATGATAATCGTATTGCTACGCCTCTTTCAATAAATGTTGAAAATACTAAAAAACCTGCTTCATATATAGATGAAGATAATGCTTTTCTTAAGGACTATATAAGAAATAAATTATATTGACTGCAGTTTAGTTTGACAATTGGCATTGATAGTTGTCCGCAACAACATTGCAAACATATGTTTTATCTTTGTAATAAGATGAATAAATTAAAGTATTGCTAACCTGCATATTTACGTAGCCTATACCTAAATACATTTGAACGCATGTTAAAGAAGAACATACAAAATTTAACATTTAATAAATATCAATTTGTTTTGTTATTCCTAAATCAATTGATCTTAGGTTCAATTGCTTTCCTTGTGGATTGGTTAGTTGAGTTAGGGTAATAATACCTACTTTTATTATGTGGCCACTTAGTGTTCCAAGTGGCGTATTTATATTTAAAGGTGTTAAAGAGTTGGGAGGACCAATTGGTGGCATTGGTTGAATTGGTGGCATTGGTTTGAACATGATAATTCCTTAGTTGTAGATAAGTCTAAATTTATCTTTAGCTTGACTTACAATTTGGATAATTTCTTTCCAAGCGGGATTTTGCGTATTGTACGAAAGTTCTTTCCATTCGCCATCAAGATAGATAGCAATTGTAACAAAACGATCTTTGACAACCTTTTTCATTTGGTTAAGAACACTGGAGTACTGCTTGTTTAGCACGTATGCCGTGCGCTGGGAATATTACCACAACAGTCCGATCTGCTCTGGCACATAACGGTTTTTTCCACCTGCCTCCACAGGTCTGACATGTAATTTTAGATTTTGGTAAGGTTGCTGGGCATTGAACAAAGGAAACTTTGTCATGTAGAAAAGCAGTTGGCAGTCCTTTTGGTTGTACAACTACGGTAGGTAGTCCTTCTTTGTAACGTTGTGCTGCAACATCTAAAGATTCAGTGGATACATTAACAACAAAACCTAATTCAATTGAATTAAAGATAATTTCTTTATTGATTGCACCATTGATACCATCTAAATTATGGTGTGTATAAGTCCAAGCAGCTAATAAATGAGAGATTGCATTAGCTAATTTATAAAGGTACCCCTGGTTGATGATATCTATGGCATCTGGTTCATGCCATAAGTCACCAGCAACATTGTGCCTGAATATTTGAAAACGAGGTAACTTTTTAACTTCTTCAATGAATAGAATAGGTTCTAATCCACGTGTACCTGCTGTAACAGCATCCCAGTGCATTCGTGTGTAGTAACCTGCTTCTGCATAACAACCTCCTTCTTTGCCTATAAGTTTACAATTAAGTGGACAAGAATCTCTTGAAGTAGTTGAGACAGCAATTTTACCTGTTTTTGCATTCTCAGATGGACAAGTAAGAGAACTGTTCATGAATACAATATTACGTAAGGTAGAAGTTCTTCAATAGTTGATATAGTAGCGTCCTTTCTTTCAGCTTCATCAGACAAATCAACGTCACAGAAGTCCTCTGTCTGATCTTCAACAACTTCAAATCCAGTTGTTTCAAGTTCTTTTACAGCGTCTTCCCAAGAGTTAGCTGCTAGATAAACCCAGGAAACTCGCAATGTTTGATCTGATACTAAGGCAACGTAGTTGTTCATTAGGAGTGAAGTGCTAGGTGTTGTTTCCATGCAGAGGAATGCATTTCATCTGCTGTTGTACTAGGTTCGCCATCAGACATATCGTCTGTTGGATCGTATTCAGTAATGTATTCAAGTTCTTCAATCGCACTTAATATTTTTTCATCTGATCCGATTGGCAAATTGCAATCCATCATATGAAGTTTATCTTCTTCTTTAATAATATTTTTCAATGCTTTTATAATTAAGTCAAGTTTTCTCATAGGATTCATTTTGAATATATAAACTTTCCCATTGATTGTAGTAAATGTGGTGTCTTCAAAGTGAATTTCAGTTTGCCTCATTTCTATTCCTCTGTTGTGGTGTAGAATTTGCTTTGTGGACCATATTCAGAAAGGATTTTAGGAAAGGCAAGAAATATACGTTCTCTGTTTTCACTGTCTGCATAGCGTATTGCTGTAGCTAGTGATTGAAAAAAGCGTCCTCCATATCGGAGCATGGCTTCTGTTGTGGAGTGAACCTCAGTTGAATTCATGGTGCAGGATGAAAGGGACTAGAAAATTTTAAGGTCGTATCCAGGACCGGATCGTTATTTTAGAACGTAGTCATGCAAAACACAACTACGTTCACAAATTTTAAAGTAACTTAAAGGTTGTTATACTGATTAGATTAATCAGTACTGTCAACGGATTTGAGAGATTCTGTCTGATAATTTTGAAATTTCTTCTGCATCAAAATGTGCTTGAAGAGACTCAAGTAAATCGTTATTTATATTTGAAGTAAGGTCTTCATGTTTACTTTTTAGTAAAACTTCAAGAATATCTAATGCATTGATGATTGATTTCCATTCTTTAAGATGGACAATAATGTGTCGCCCTTCTAACATTGTGATACCTAAAAATTGTTTGTATGTTGTTATTTAAAAAATATCATCTATATTTTCATCAACTTCATCTTCTATAAGAGTCCAGTCAAGTTTTTCTAAGTTTATATATTTTTCTATAACTGCAATTTTTTCAATTAAGCTCATTTGATTTAATGGTAACCAGGCTGGTATATCAGATACATCTACATCGGATGTACATAAACCCTGTTTGTATTCATCTGGAGTGACCTCATTACGATGTTGAACTAAGATCATGTTATCTATATAGGCATAGATAATTGCTAGATCACCTACAACTTCGATGTTTTGAATGTCCATGATGTGATTTTGTGTTTAGTTAAGTTTGGTTTTGTAATAAATTATTTAGTGGTGTAGGTTCAAATGCAATGTCGCGTTCAATTTTTAATCCAAATGGACCTGTTATGTTTGCTAGTTCACTTAAATTAAAGTAACCTAGCTCACGTTCAAATCCATCTACAAGACCGAAGCATTCTTCGGTTTCTGGATTCATTTCAGTTATATACCAAGTCCAAGATGACCATGGTGTGAATAATTTTAAATATGCAATGGCATCATTACCTTTACCTTCTTGTGAATATAAAGCTGGAATTTTTTTTGAGATTGTTTTAGTTAATAGTTTCATTTTGAAGATTAAAAATGAATGTTATTTTAAATTAAGTTGAGTAATGATAACCAGCTATCAGGATGATCTGGTTCTAGTTCGTCTTCTGCTGGAGTGAAACAGACGCTATCGAAGACCCATTCTTCAACGTCTTCAAGGTTGGGGATGTCGTACCAACCTTCGAGGTCCCTCTTCTCTTCTTTGGTATAGTTGGCTCCTCTTGGAACCCAGTAGTAACGGAGGACACCATTCTTGGTTTTGTAGATGTCACCAGCTTTATGTCCACCTGGGGTGTCAATAGAACAAGTGGGGTCAACGTCGTACTGGGTGAGACCGTCTTCTTTTGAGACTGGATCGTAGTCGAGGATTTTAGCAATGATTTTTTGTTCTGGTAAGAGTGCCATAGGATTGGAAAAATGATTGTAAGAAAAGAGTAGATGAGAGCAATGATGATTGTAATTAGATCATCATTATGGTCTTGTCGTTTAATCATAATTTGGTGGTGGAGGAAAGTTAGTAGTTGGGAATTTGTCTACACCATCCCATTCATTCTGTTCTGATTCACGCATTGCTAACTCTTGTTCGTCTGCAATGTCTGCCAGTGCGTCAAGCATGTCAGCAGTGTAAGGTTGATCAAATGAGTTCATTTGTACTGTAGTCAGGAGGATACAATTCTAAAGAAACCGACAGTATTACCATTGATATCTTTTAAGTTTAAAGAATCAGAAGCAAGAGAAAGATGTTTTGGATGGTTAACTAATTTATCTGATAGTTCATCTAGAATTCGCGCTACTTCATTAGCTTGGTCTGTGTAAGTAATGCCAAAAGCATCGTTATCTACAGAGATAGAAATTTCTATGGAGTGATCCATTGTTATGTTGTTACTGGGGTAAGGTTAAATTGGTAGGTCCTTCTAATACCTTCCTAGATATACAAAATTTAGAAGTTCCAGTAATATGTTCAACAGTAATAATTTTGTTAAGTAGGACGTTGCAATACTTGTTGACGTTTTGATTTACTACGTATTGAAGTCCATTAAATAGAACAAAAGCAAGTGCAAAACCAGATACTATCAAGGATAACCCTGAGTAAGGTTGATACTTCATTTGAAATTTGCAGTGTGAAGTTACTGGTAAAATTCTGAATCGCAACTTGTCAATATAAAGTACAGTTGAAATATTTCTGGCATTTCATCAGTTTCAAGTTCTCTTGTAGCGACAATACCTCCTGATGAACATGTGTATTCTTGCTTTGAAGTATTTTTCAGTGTCTGCATTAAGAGATAAGAAGCTGTTGCTTTTAATTCAGCAATGCAAGGAACTTTTAATTGATTATTTTCATTATTCCAAACCCAATCAAGGGTTGTCATAGTTAGGTGAACTTTTTCAAAATTAAAGTTGGCAATAACATAATCTATTTTGTTGATTTGTTCAGAAGAGATTTGCATTGTTGGTGGTGGTAGTGGGACAGGTTGGAAAAGGCATAGATTTATTAAGTCGTATGCCTTTATGCAGATTTTAGTCAGCAGCCAACGGCTTCCATGATAGATCAAGATCTCGCTTTTGACGATAACCTTGTCCTATTAGGAGGTTGACGCTTTTGCGAATAACGTTGATGGGCGCTTCAAGCTTTATGTATTGAGAACGTTTCTCAAGAACGTTTACTCTTAACATTTCTGCAAAGTCACCACGGATGGTGATTAGATAACCGTCGTTATCCTTTTGATAGAGGAAAGAATGATCTTGGCGCATGGTTTTTGTGCAAAGGAGTGGAACGAAGCAAGCTTAAATACAAACTTGATTCACAAAACAAAAAGATGTTTAAGCGAAGCAAGTTATTTGGTTTGGTATTTATTGAGGAGGATTAATTGGTTTGGGTTGATCTTCACTACAGTATTTAGCAATTTCTTTTAGCACGGAAGGATCTACCAGGTTGGTTAGATCGCCATCATTTATATCTGGTGAGATTAAGTTAGCAAGTTTCCGTCTGTTGGTATAGATAAGTTCTTTGATGTTGTCTTTCTGGTTGTCATTTAGTTTTGACCAGATGAGGAAAGCGGACCCAGTGGCAATTAAGGAGGTGGAAAGGAAACGAAACATTTGAATGGTGAAGAGGAAGAAATTTATTTATATGTAAATATAAAGAAAACCTTAAGACCATTTAATATTTATCTAGTTACGCTTATGCCATTAAACCTCATGTTTACACTATTTACCCATAATTTTGCTGTCTCATATTCGTTATAAAATCTATTTGAATTATTCAAAGCCTTCATTGCTCTAAGTCGAGCAGAGTTGGCTAATGATATTCGATCAAACAATGTCAAATACATGTTGCTTTCTGGACTAGACATTAGATAAATGCAATTGGATTTTAAAGTTAAAGTGGTCCTCATTTGAGAACCACAGAAAAGGGATCCGTAGATCCCCTAAGTGTGATTGTCAAATAGAAGCCAGTAAGAGGTTATCTTCCTGGAGGTTAAGTTGCTCATCAGTTGGTCTGTTAGTACCAGCTGCTTCTTCAGCTCGCTTGGCAGTACTGATTTTACCAAGGCGGATTGTAGTAATCGAAGTTACCACAATTTCCATACGGCTTAAGTACTTACCTTCTTTATCTTGCCAAGTTGTATAACGCAGTCGGTAGGTTATACCAACTGTGTCGCCTTGGTTGTATTTATCGGCGATACTCTTTCCTACACCGTTGTAAGCAGTGAGAGGAATAGCAGAATCGCCATCACGTGCATCAACTGGAGCAACACGGAATTGTGTTACATCTAGTTGATCATTGGGTTGACGGTAGTTAATTTCGGATACGATTGTACCGATCAAGTTACCGTTGTTAGCAGAGGACATAGCTTTTGTGCAAAGGAATAGTGCAGCATCCTGTCCCAGGCTGCAATTGGGATAAACAAATAATTTTTAATCGTTAGCAGACGAAATCCTGATAACAATCACTAAGTACTGTTTGTAATTCTTTAACGCCAGTAGGCATCTCTTTCAAAGTAACTACATCTACTTGGCACCACTCATTCCTTTTAAGAACTTCAAAATGAACTTGTGTGGACTGACCGTTGTACCAAGTAACGCGATGAGTTGGAAAGCATTCAGGAGACCAGGAGAGCATGTTACTTCAAAGTTGTGCAGTGCCTATCTCTGCGGGCGGCTTTAATCTTTTGACGGGCTATTGAAACCCAATCACGTTGACGTATATATTTAATAATGCCTTTGATTTCACCAAGTGTTAAGTGACCAGTTGGCTCAGACATTCCTTCAAACCACACTTCATAAGTAGGTTCTTGTCCTGGATTGTTAGCTGCCATTAATCCTGAACCTCTTGGTCCAGTAACAATAGATATCTCACCAATCATTTCATCGATGTAAACCAAGTGATAACCACCTGGAACACATGGATGTTCCTTCCAACCTGTGGTTAGATCCATAAGAATACCTCAATGTGTGCGGTGCTTATCTCCGCTGGAGCTTATAATCGAAGCAAGTTAAATACATAACTTACTCAATAAAACCAACAAAACATTAAAACGTAGTGTTGGTAATAGCTGAGGGAGGCATTACACCTCCCAGACCGTTTAAACGGATTCAGCTTTAAATAGTTCAGCAACTGCTCGCTGTACTCTGGGTCGCGTTGCAAGGTATGCAACACCTGCTAATACAGCAGCAACTGTTGCTTTAACTACCAAGTGTTTTGAATCCATATTGAATTCAGATGGTGAAACTGCTTGTGCGGTAGCTTCTGCTGCTGCTTCTGCAACAAAAAAAGCGTCTTCTGGATAAATAGTAAACATGTTCAATTAGGTTGAATTGGTTTAAGTGCAGAAGAACTCTGCAGAAATCCATCAGTAGTGATGGATAAGTGCAAAAATCAGTTGTACTTCTTATTTATGCAATACAATCCATTTCCTGCTGGAGATTTAATGACAACCAAATGATGAGTTGGCCTGGATGCGCAACTGTTTACTGCTAAAGTGTTCGATATTTTCTGCACAGGTATAAGAAGTAACATGCCACTTACGATACCTATTCCGATAGCTGCGAAAGAATTTGTTAGTTCGTTCATGATTAATAAAGACAGGGTGAATTGGTGTATGCCACTAAGTGTGGCAATTGCTGAAGGAGGACTTAAACCTCCTTGCTGGTCTGATTACCAGTCAGCTTCTAGCTCAAGCTGATGCTTAAGCCATTTGATCAGATCTCTATTATTGGAGATGATCTTGTTAGCAACCACAATGAAAGGTTGCATGTTATCTGTACCTAAATCCAGAAATGCATCAAATGCATTCAAGAATTCAAGTCGGAATTGCTCCAGCTCACGATCAACCAAAGGTCGGTGTTCACTGGAATCTCTGCGTGCCAGGAGTCTTAAATCCTGGAGCATGTTATACACAGCGGTGGTGGACATAACTGTTGTGCAAAGGAATAAACAGCATCTAAGGCCAGGCTGTAATTGGCCGAAACGAAGCAGACTTAAATACAAAATTAAGTCATTAAATAAATAAAATATTAAGGTGCAAGAAGATTAATTCTTGTTAGAATTGGAAGCAGTTAAGAGAACTGTTTATAAGGTTATTTCTGAGGTATACCCCTAGAAACAATTACCTATCACTGAGTAGTATTAAATACAAAAATAAATTCCTGAATAAATACAAGTCTTATGCAACAAACGACTGCAGTTTAAAACAGGAATAAAACAGGAATAAAACAGAAGTTAAGCAGTGATAAAACAAAATATTCAATTTTAATATTCCACAGCTCCTGCCAAAAATTTTTTAACGCGCCACCTTCCATCTGACGCTATAGGTGAGAGTGATTGCGGTGGAAGGGATTACAAGGGAGAGTAAGGGTATGTGGCGTATAAACTAAGGAATGGGGATTATAACAGGGTATATGTAGGATTAGAGGCCCGAAGGCCCCTATTTAGAAAGGAATTTCTGG
>Ga0181364_1000024_pt1 | contig 29146 bp, 34 predicted proteins | sample Fa13NDMM110SN_FD_130108 | JGI IMG/M metagenome (GOLD analysis project Ga0181364, IMG submission 130108) | Freshwater viral communities from Lake Michigan, USA - Fa13.ND.MM110.S.N | ecosystem: Environmental > Aquatic > Freshwater > Lake | place: USA: Michigan | collected 2013-09-24
GCAAATCAAGCATTAACGTTAAGAAATTGGGGATCAGTAGCTGCTCCAATATATGTTGCATCAACTGAAGTAGTTAATTTATCAAAAGTAACAGGTCAAGCTTGCTGGGCAAGTTATAATGATGCCACAGACTATCTTACTATTGGTAATTCTAATTGTCCAGTCCTAACCATGTATCAATCATATGATAATACAACAAGCAATGGCGCATATCTTACGACTCAAGCAGATCGTTCAGAAATTTATGTGCTTAAAAATGATACTTTTCAATGTACTATGCGTGCTGAAGGAGCATCTTCCTTTATAAAAGCTCAAGGTGGAATTGCTAGTCAATTTTCTCAAATGTATAGTGATGGTTCCTCCGCTACTGTATACGCTCAAGGATCAGCTTCAGTAAAATCAAGATTAGGAGCGACTAGCACAACTTCCGATTTACAAGTTTACAATGCTTTTGGTGGAATTTATGCTACTACTGAAGCAGAAAACGCTTACCTTAGAGTCCAGAACTCTTCTAGTTCAAAACAAATTAGCTTAAGTATTGCTGATTTTGGAACAACTGCAGCTACTACAGTTAAATTAAGAGAATTCTCTATTTGTGCAAATGGAGAAACTAAAAAATGTTTAATACTTGCTAGTGAATTTTATGTTTAATTAACTTTCTTTAAGTTTTGAGGCATAAAGATATTAATTAATTTATTAAACTCTGGCACTTCTTGTCCTTTTAAGTCTACTCTAGATATAAATTTATAAAAACTATTTACATCCTCTTTTGTTACTAACGCTTGGAATTTATCTTCAGTTACGTTTAATGTAGGTTGTTGATTATTGTTTTCTTCACTCATTTTTAGCTTTTATCCTTTCTATAAGTTCAAATATTTTACTTTTGGGTATATCTAATATAGTATTGAAATTCTCAGAATTTTCTAATTTTTCTTTAACTAATTTTTTCTTTAATTGATCAAAAGTAATGTTTTTATCTTTCATTACTTTAGCTAATAAAGCTTGAGGTGATGTAGGACTTTCTTGAGGACTAGAATCATCAATTAATTTTGCATCCCCAAGTTCCTCTTGACCAACAATATTAATTTTTAAGAAATTTCTCACACATCTAACAAAAGCTCTATTTTCAGCAATTGCGGCTAAAAAGAATCTAGCAAAACTTTTTGTATTATTTGAAGTAGCATCCGCAAGAGATTCAAATACTATTTCCTTACCTCCAGTTTCATAATTTGGAACCCATGTAATTCTACATGATGTAGCGAAATATGTTTCATTTGCAGCTACTACCTTATATTCTACTTTTGAATAGCCTCTAATTTGGGCTAATTCTTTAATTCCACCTAATAAAATAAGAAGGTCTTTATCTTCTAGCTTTGATACATCAGTTTCTTGTGTTTTTTGTCTATTTGGTACTAAATATTGCGTTTTAACCATACCGCGCCAATTAATTGTGCCATCCTCATTATAGATATAATTGATATTTTCATCTTCAATTAAACCATATTGGTTTCTATTAAATAATTTAGGTGGTTTATTCTTTGCTTCGACGGAAGGTGTTCCTTCAAAGAATTTAATATTAGGTTGAATAACTGTAGATTGTGTTGATTCTTTTTCCATTTAACTATATTAACTTACTTTATATTTTTAGTCAATAGAAAAGATATAGAAATTATCTACTTCTTTCCAAAACTCTATATTATCTATTACTTTGTTTTTATTTTTATTAATCCAGTCAAATTTAGAAGTAAATTGTCCTTCTGAGGAAATTAATATTGTTGATGATTTATAATAAAGATTATTTGGTAATTCTTTTAATTTAATTAAATCTTTTGTTGGTTTTTGTTTTAAATGAATTAATCCGTAATCCATATAGTTTAATTTGTATTTATTTAACTCTTCTTCTTTCAAGAAAGATATTAAAGTGAATTCTATTGCATTATTTTTTAAGAATTTAACGAATTCTGGATTATTGTTCTCATCAATAAAATATACTACTTGACTTATATTTGATTTGAATTGTCTTATAAGATTTGGATCTATTTCTTTATCTGTAAATATAATACATTTTTTAAACTGCAAATAAAAAGCTAAAACTTGTTCATTGAAAAAGTAATCCATTCTAATTATGGGATTTTCTATTGGTATAGATTTTGGATCTATAGCTTTATCTGGTATAATTTCTAGGGTTTTATTGTTGTAGTCTGGGCCAAAATATATAGTTTTTTGATTAATATTATGCTTTATATTTAATAAATTTAATATTGATATAGCAATTTCTTCTGGTTTAATATTATTAATATTTTTTGGATTTTCGCCAAGAGAGTAAGAAGGTTTTAAAGTCCTAAAAATTGGACTAATTAAACAAATATCTTTTTCATCTGACCAATATGGTTTTACATTTTCTACATTATTATTACTATATAACGCTACGATTTTTTTATTAAATCCAGAAGCAATATGGACTGCAAAGCTATCTGCTCCAAAATGCATAATTGATTTTTTAATTAAAAATGCTGCTTGAGAGATTGTGGTTTGTCCACTTACAGATATTGTTCCGTTAATTGGACGATCTTCTTTCGCTCCAATCTGAATAATGTCTATATTATTTTGTTTTAAATATGGTAGAATAATATCTACCACTTCTTGCCAATAATCATAATTTTTTGCAGGTTTACTAAATGGTTGAAATGTTATAAATTTTTCAGATGTAACAGGAAAATATGAATCATAAATATATGGTTTGCCAATTTTAACACCACATGAACTAGCGTATCTTTCTAATAAATGCATAAATTATCCTTTTAAATCGAATTGAATTTTTGTTTTACCATTATGAATATAGTCTAATATTCTTTGTGTGCCTATGAATGGTAAAAATGCAATTTCAAAATAACCTTTATGATCTCCCATACCTTCTAGCCATAATAATTGATCCATTTGAGATATATATTGAATAACTTTATGAATAGATGGATTACCTTTTAATATATCAAAATACTCTGGTTTTACTGCGACATATAAATTATATTCTGGATATTGCTTTTTAATATTATCAAAAAGCGCTGTGGACATGTAGATATCACCTATTGATTCTGGCATAACATATAATATCCTTTTACCTTCGTCATCTTTATCTAATAAATCAGTAAAATCTATTTTTTTATTTTTTTCATTTTCTTTAGATGCGACTTGTCTGAAGTAATTTTCAATATCTTGTCGTTTTGCACCTTTTGATATTTCTTGCATCCAATATTTATGGCCATCATCTTGACTATTTACTTGTTTCATTTTTAAAATATTGTGATACAAATAAGTAAGCCATTCTGAATTATCTTTTATATCTGGTACTTGAGCAAAAGCATCTTTTTCTTCTCCATCTATAGGAAAACTATAATCGGCAAAATTTGCTGAATCTATAAATTGTTCTATTTCTTTGCCAATATTTTCTACTGAAAAATTCTCTATAGTCCATTCTCTAGCCTTCTTGCCCATATCTCTTCTTTTTTGGATTGGCATATTGTATACTTTATTTAATTGTTTTGCTATAGAATTTGGCTTAGTCGAAGCTTTAATAAATTCTGTGCCGTGCTCTCTATATTCTGTCCATTCTAGCGGAAAACTATAAGCTTCATCTTTGCACATTTCTTCTCCACAACTATAATTTGTTACAAGAGTAATTAATTCTGTTAACTTTGCTTCTTGAATGGGTATTTCTTGACCACCACTTGTGAATGGATGGCAATATATATCCATTAAATTATATACTTCATTTAATTGTTTTTCTGATACTCCAAGGCCAACATTTGTGGTTGTTTGAGATTTTTCTGCACCACATAATCTACAGTTTACATCTTGTCCATGAAATGGTTTTATTTCATAGTTATGGCACTTTTTACAAATATATGTAGTTAGTATTTCTCTTAAATCTATATTGTATTCTTGAGCTAATTTATGTATATTCCATCCTTCACCCCAATGGGTATGTAATAATAGAAATGTATTTTTAATTTGTGGATTTGACCTTTTCCAAAGAGCATATCCTTCTAATAAATTTGGAACACTTTTTCTTAATTGATTTCTAAATACAAAACCAATAATAAATGCGTCTTGAGGTATATTAAATGTTGCTCGTAATTTGCCTCTTTCTTCATCTTTCAATCTAAAAAAATTAGAAGCCTCTAGTGGACCATGCATGGTTTTTACATGTTCATGTCCAAGTCTATGTAATTCTTGAGTAGCAAAATCACTCCAAATCCAATAATTTTTAATTTTTGGAGCTTTTTCTACTGCTGTTGGTAATATGGGCAAAGAGTCTAAAGTGGTCCAAAGGACTGAATTTATCTTATCAAACCAATTTTTATCAATAGCAAAATCTATACCCCAAATATCTTGAACAGCAATATAAACATCTGGCTTCTCTTCTTTTATAACTCTATCTAAATTATGTGCACCATAACTTGCTAGTCTAGCTAAATTAGGATCTCTATTTAGTTGTTCTATTTCTCTCTGGTCGTCTGGTAATGCTCCAATTGATTTCCATGGAGTCTTTTTTAATTCTGGATTTGAATATTGAATTCCACAGCAATAATTAACTATATCGTATTTCCCTGTTTTATATAAATAAGTTAAAAGGGCTCTTGTAGCTCTGCCAAATCCTGTTTTGGCCAAGCTATAATCCGACTGGTATAGTAATTTCTTTTTTCTAGACACAATTACCAAAGTTCGCCATCATCGCTATCTTCTGATGGTTTTTCATTTTGAAGTGGTTTTGAGTTTTTAATTTTCTTAATATTCTCGATTCTTTGAGATTCGAAAACAGTAGCTAATGAGTATGATAAGAATTCTCTTAAAAGTCTAGCTTCGTTACTATAAAAACCAATTAAATAAGATTGTTTATTTTCTATATTATCTTTGTTTTCTTTATTTACAGAATAAGAAAATCCGACTTGCTTACCATCTTTCATATAAGGTCCAAATTTAATTCTGGTAACTTGCTTATCTGAGGAATGATATGCAGAAAATTCTACATTTTTATCTAGTGATTCTAGCAATCCAGCGGCTTCTGTTAAGGAATATTTAATCCTAGCACTTTTTTGAGGATTATCTTTATTATCTAGGAATGATCCTGTCTTTGTTCCTTCATTCCAAGAACTTTGTTTGATTAATGAACTCCAGATTGAGCCATCTTTAGGGTTTACGCTAAAACTGCAAGCTGTTCCAGAGCTTTTACTATTTGGTTTATAAAATGATATCATATTTCTAATGATATTAAATATATATTATAATGTCAAGTATTTTTATCTATTTTCTTAAGATCATTTAATTTCATATAAATTTGGTGATCTTGAATAGCGACCAAATCTCCAAACACACAATCTTCTTTCTTTAAGCCCTTAACTATTACTATATTTCCTTCTTCAAAGTTTTTACTGTTATTTAATAATTTATTATTTTCTATATTATCATTAAATAGTAATACTGTTATTGATGATGTTTCGTCTGATACTTTTAATCTTGTATATCTTGTTTTCTTTTCATTTTTTGAAACACCAGAGAATATTTCATCTATTTGGCCAACAAATGCAATTTTAGAATTCACTGGTTCTTCTGCTAGGTCTATGGTATATAGAAGATTCTCTCTTTTTGCGCTAAAAATATCTTTTAAAGACTTGTTGTAAGTATAACCTAAAAGCCTCTTTTCGTAATACCAATTAGCGAAGCCTTCACTTTTGCTATTTTGATTATATATTTGAAGATATGGCTCATATCTATTTTTAATGGTATTTAATCTTGTGTCTTTTATAATTACATGATTCTTTTCATCTGTAAATTTATTTAGATGTTTAATAATTTTAATTAAATCGTAATCGAATTTATCAGCAAAAGATATTGCATATTTCTTTTCTTTCGAGTTTAGAACATTCCAAAGTTGAGCTTCTAACACAATTTTACTTCTTGATTGATTGAATCCGCTTAACGCTCCTGCTTGGATTAAGGCCGACAATACTCCAATATTTAAATCTGCTTCTTCTGCAGCTTGGAATATTTCAAATTTATTAGAGTATTTATTTCTAAAGCTATTTAATTTTTCTATTGATTTATCGCTAATTCCCTTAATTGAAAGTAGGCCAAATCTAATATCACTTCCTTCTATTGAAAAATCCATTTCAGATTTAATGATGTGAGGTGGCAAAAGTTGGATGCTAAAATTATGCATTTCTTTTTGGATTTTAGAAATTTCACCAATTGGATCGGGTTCATTTCTGCTCATTTTTAATAATGATAAAAAGAATTGTTGAGGATAATTAAATTTTAAATAAATCGTGACCGCTGCTAAAGCTGCATAAGCAAGTGAATGAGATTTATTAAATGAATAATTAGCTGAATCTTCCATGATTTTCCATAAGATTTCACCTACTTCTTTTGGGAGTTTATTTTCTTTGACTTTATCTTGAATTTTCTTTTGCCATGCTTTAATTTCTTCGGTTTTCTTCTTGCCTACGATTCTTCTTAAAATTTCTGCTTCATCAAGAGTAAATCCAATTTTATGCGCCATTTGCATGAGCTGTTCTTGATAAAGTGCAACTCCGCCAGTATGTTTTAAAATATCATCAAAGAATGGATGAATTACTTCATGCTCTCCATAATTTGTATATTTTGCATATTTGTCAACGAATTGTAATGCTCCAGGTCTTGCCAAAGCGAGAACACCGCTAAGTTCTTCTAAGTTTTTTGGTTTTACTTTTTGGCAAACTCTAAAATTTGTATCTGCTTCAATTTGAAATAATCCATGGGGGGATTTAAGTTCTTGAAGATTCCTATAAATTGATTCATGACTCAAATCTATGTCTTCGACTTTTATATTAATATTTTTGCAAACATCATCTACTACTGAAACACTTCTTAAACCTAAAATATCTAGTTTTATATTAAACAAACTAACCCAATTCATATCAAAACTTGAAACTGCTTCTTTATCGCTAGAAAATTCTGTTGGACATATCTTCTCTAAATCATCATAAGATAGTAAAACTCCAGAAGCATGAACACCTTTATTCTTAATTAAATCTCTTAATTTAAGAGCGATTTGATAAGCTTCATTATTTTCGTCACACCATTCTTTAAATTTTTCTATTTCTTCATAAGCTGTTGTGATATCTTTTACTTGACCAAATATTTTTGGAATTAAAGATGAAATATTGGTCATTTCTTCTTCTGATTTTTCTGCTACAATTTTACCACATTCCTTAATCAGTAATTTTCCGCTAAGAGTATTAAGAGTTAAAATTTTACTTGTTTTACCTTTAAATTTTGTTTCAAGATATTCAAGCACTCTATGACGATTATAATAACAAATATCTAAATCAACGTCGCACATTAAACTACCATCTAAATATGTTATCCCATCAATAACCTGCTTTTTAGCCCTAATCTTAGATATAAATCTTTCGAAATAAAGGTCATATTTGACTGGATCAATTCGAGTAACTCCAATTAAATATAAAATTAAAGATCCAGCAGCAGATCCTCGACCTAAGCCAACTGGAATACTATTCTCTTTACAATAATTAATAACATCCCAAACAAGTAATATGTAATCTATAAATCCTAATTCTTTTAATGTATCTAACTCGTGTTTTGCTCGGTCAATATATTTTTTATAATCTTTATTATCTTTATTTATGTTTAAATTTTTAAATCCATTTAAAGCTAAACCTCTTAAGAAATCATAATTTGATACATCTTCACTTAGATTTAAATGTCTTTTGTAAGATTTATCAATATTAAACTCTGGCAATCTAACCCCATGTAGACCTAAATCTATATTTTGGAATTTAGACGAAAACGCTTTATCTTGTATAATGGAATTATTCATCTTCGTCTTCCTCGTCTTTTTTCTTTTTATCTATTTTATCTATTTCTTTATTAAACTCCCTAAGACCAGTAGAGAGTACTCTCATTGAATTTCCATCTTTCAGAGAGTAAAAAACATCTGCTTTACCATTTTTTTTACCTTTTTGAACTGTAATAAGTAGATATTCCATTCCAGACTCGTCTAGCTTCTGAAGCATATCATAAATATCATCTAGCGATGCCATATTAAATTTCTACCTGCCATTTTAATTTATTCCAAACTTTTAAGTTTAATTCAAGATCATTTATTGCATCGTGCAATCTATCGTAGTCATGTTCGATTCCATTCTCTTTACCCAAGACTGTTAAAGAACTTCTTACATTCTTTTTTCTTGTATGGTATATTTTATATTGATATTCTAATAAGTTTTGTTTTGGATTATATGGAATATCATACTTTATACCCCTAGCAATTGCATTTGTATCAATAAATTTATTAACAATATGATGCCAAGAACATCCCATTTTCTTATAATACTCTTTTATAAGATAAATGTCAAAACCTAAAACATTATGCCCTATAATATAATCAGCATGATCTAGCCAATCTTTTATTGTAGGAAATATTTCTTTGGGATCTTTTCCTTCTTTTTGGACTTTCTTGTGATCATACCTCGTTATTTTTGCTGCATCCTGACTTATTTTTAAATCTGTTTGCCATTTTAAATAGAAATTTTTTTCATCTATTTTATTGTCACCTTTAACTTTAAGCATAGCGATTTGCCAAGGAATATTATGGCAATAATTTAAACATAAATTAAATGTTTCGCAATCAATAAATACTAAATTTTTATTAGTATTATATCTTAATAAATGTTCATCCATGAGATTTTCCTTCGAGGTAACTTTCAAGACAAAACTCATCACTACTCATATGGTCTAGTTCTGGCTTGTTAAGAGTACTTCTATTATTGATGCATCTAAATGTCAAGTATGTTTTAAAATCTTTCTTTTTATTGTAATAAATACTTTTTGTATTTAATATTTCAAGATCATTTTCTTTGCAAAATGCCATCATTTTATTCTTTACTAACAAATCAAATGGAAGGTCGTTTTCTTCTAAAAACACTATAGGTTTAGTAAAATTAAACTGTGGGACACATATGAAATTTTTTAATGTATTATTGAATATAAAAGAATCATAAAATGGTATAGCTAGTATTAAATCATTCTCATTCCAATTAGATTTTAATATTTCATAATCTAATCTTGGTTCATAATAAAACCCTGTTTTTGCGCCAATACTATATAGTTTTGTTAATAACTCGTGGCCATTTTTATTTTTTGCAAATAAAATTATTTTAGAGTTTTTGAGTCTGGATTCATCACTTTTATCGTTAATTGATTCTGTTATAGTTATTCTAAGTCCATAATTTAACTTAATGTTATTATTTTTGCAATTAAAATACGCTTCCAAAAAAGAGGACATATTATCTTCTACTAGGAATAATTCATTCATCTTGTTTTCTTTGCAAATTTGAATTATTGAATCTGGATAATCGTCTTGTTCGGCTTTGTCTTCAAGAGTAAGTATTGACCTACCCAATGAATAATGCGATTTAAAAAGAGGTATCATTACTACTAATTTAGTACAAATTTAAATAAAAATCAATCTAAAAAATCATCCTTTAGGACTTTTTGCGTATTATCAAGAAAATAGTCCTTTACTTCTGATTTCTTAAATTTGGGACATCCTTCGTATTCTCTAGTCTCTATCTTAAATCCTTTAATATCTTTAAAGTTGTTTTCAAGACTTGTTTCGACTATTTCATTTTTTTCATTCAATTTAACATAATATTCATATGAATCTTTGTATGGGCATTTCCAACCACCTATTTGACACATCCATTTATTTTTATCATTATCTACTGCGAAATTAGCTTTAGCGGATTCTTCATTGAATTTATTAATATAATCATTAATATGCTCTAAATAATGCTCAAATCCTTTAATTTGTTCGTCTGTGAATACTAATTCTTGAATTGGCTGTTTTGGAAATCTTAAAAATAAGAATTTAACAATAGGCTTTAATTTTGGCCATAGTTTCTTACTAGCTAGACTATACATCATAGCTTGAATATTGGCTTCAAGGTCATCACCCCTAAACTTATATTTGGAGCTTTTATAGTCGATTATATGCATTTCTTTTTTGATTTTAATAGGCTTATCTATAAAGCCCTTAATATGATATTTAGGTTCTTCATTTACAATATCAAAATCATATTCTGGTTTAACTATTTCTCCATCTTCTCCAAAAAAATCATTTTTAAGACCAACCAAAATCATATCATTTAATAGTTTGTAATTACTTTGGTCTAGTTTAACTTTTGCTGATAATTTATTAACTAATCGTGCTACGCCTTTATCACCATCTATAGAATTCTTCTTTATAATTCTTTTATAGTTTTTAAGGTGTCTTTTATTTAAAAGTAATTCAAAAATCGTATGACAAATCGTTCCTCTTAATGCTCCGTCATTTTGACTTTGAGGTACTTTAGTATGATAATTATTCCAATAAACCCAAGAACAAGTTTCGAGAGTTTTAATTCTTGATGCAGATAGGGTTTTTAAAGATTGTTTTTCCATTGTAAAATTTCTTCTTTATTCATTTCGCCGAAATCTTTTTTCGTTGGCAAGGCTATTTGTAATTGCTTTTTATCAAAATATCTTGTCAATTTACTATAGATCTTTTCTGCTCCAATATTACCAGCGTTATTTTTATTTGAATCATTATTTAAACTGATATATATCATCTTTACATCAATTTTTAAAAGATAATTTAAAATACCCAAACTAAGATTTACCCCAAATGTAACTAGAATATTTTTAACTCCAGATTGATATAGGCTTAACATGTCGCCGATACTTTCAACAAGAATTACTTCTCTTTGAGTTTCTATTGCTTCTCCGTTTAAAAATAATGGATAAACAAAATCATTCTTTTCTCCCAAATGTTTCCATTTAATTTTTGATAAATTTGTCACATCTCTACCAGAAAATCCTACTAAATCTTTTTTGTAATTAAAAATTGGAAAAACATATCTATTTTTCATTTTACCAGTTTTAGTTAAACCACCTTTAAATTCTTCAAGAATATTTTGACTTACTCCTCTGTTGAGCCAATAATTTTGATTATTTTCTAATTTAGAAAGAATTTCTATGTCAAATTTTTTTGTAGCTTTTAATAATGGTTTTTCTATGTCGCTGGACTTATGAATAACAAAATTTTTATTTTTAAGCCATTCTTTTGCTTTTTCTGGATTATCTAATTTTAAAGTCATGCCAACTAGTAAACTAAAATCTCCACTTATATTTTCTTTGAAATCAAACCAATGACCAGTATCTTTATAAATTTTTAAAACAGTATCATTGTCACTATCTCTATAAAGAGGTCTAGTTCTATATTCTTTACCGAAATCTTTTAATTTATATCCTAAATCTGTTAGGACTTGATAAACATTTACTTGATCCATTCTAATGCCTCGCTTATTACAGGAAACTCTTTAATAAAGATCTTCTTACATTTTTCTGCAATAAGTCTATGTTCTTTTTGAGTATTTTGTTCTGTTCTTAATTCAATGTAATGAATCCAGCTTCTAAGTGAGCCTTTCATGTACATTGTAGTTTGAGTTGTTAAAGGTAAAATCATTCTTGCTACTTCTTTGGCGATTCCATTTTCTATCATTGTATCGTAACAATGCTGCGAAAGTGATAAAGACTCTATGAGAACCTCATTAACTTTATCATATGCATCTGTATTAGTTGGCATAAGATTTTCGCCTACTTGCCTATTCTTGTCTCCTTGCAAGCGAAGCTCGATGTCTTCAAACTCATTTGCAAGGCTATATCTTTGACTAAATTCTTGAAAACTAAATGATCTATGTCTTAAAATTTGAGCAGCGATTCCGCGACTAGTTTTAATTTCAACACACATATCAACAAGTTCAAATGGGCTCCAATGCTTGTGTTTAATTAAGAATTTTAAAAGTTTTGGAGCGGTTTCAACATTCATTTGATTTGACGGGTTACTAACTCTGGCACAAAATGCTACCAAATCTTCCGCATTTTTAATTCCTTTAATTTCTGGTTTTGTAGTTGATATTAAATCTACATTCATAATAATTCTCCATCATTTGGATTTGCATCGTTTAATTGATGCTGTTCTCTTTGATGTTGGGCTACATCTACAAGAGATCCTCTTTCTTCTATATTGAAATTGGCGACTTGATAATTTAAATAATTTTGAGCCCAAGTTTCTTTGCCAGTTGAATCTAGTCTACGCACTAGATCTTGATGCCCAGCTGCATCTTTACCTTGGAATCTAGTTTTTGTAGGAATTAATTTATGAGTTCCAAAAGATTGACCATCTAAAGTGATTTCATCTAAAGTTTTTCTTCTAAAGATTGCGACAAAAGAAGCGAACCATTGTAATCTATCGGAAAGAGAGATTACCGAGCTATCATCCACTACCTCTGAACCTTTTCTATTAAAACTTTCGCCAGTTCTATTTAACTGCATGGCGGTAACAATTGGACAATGAATTTCCTCAGAAATTCTTTTAAGCTTATCAATTTTATCTCCGATAGCTTGGTGTTCGGCCCAATTTTGGCCAACCTTTTCTCCAGTTAATTTAATATAATCATAAGCGATCATCGCTTGATTTCCTCTTCCAACTTTAGAAAGATACCATCTTCTAATTATAGAGCAAATTTGATCTATATTTTTATTTCCTACATGGTAATGAAAATATTCATAGGTTTTAACTTTGGCCCACGCTTCTCTTACTTTTTTAGTCATGTCTTCATTTTTACGCCAATTTCCAGTTTCTAGATACCAAACTGGAACTCCACTTAAGGACGCTACCATTCTCAATTGAATATCTACAGTTTGCATTTCTGTATCAAGAATAAGTGTTTTTGTTTTATTTTTTGGATTAGTAGAAGTTTTAAAGCAAATATCATTTAACCATGTACTTTTACCTTGTCCAGGTCTACTAGCTATTGCATAAATATTACCATTCTTTAAACCACCATACATTCTATTAAATTCTGAATATGGTGTTATTAAACCAGTTTCATCTTTTGGAGTATTACCTATTTCTTCAATTAAATCTTCTAGTCCATCAAAAATATTAATTGGTACATCGTTTTCTGAGTAAGAAGATATTTTTTTATTATAGATTTGATCTATTTTACCAATGATCTGATCTAGTGAATCTTCGCAGTTTTTATTTACATATTCTTTTAATTTATCTGCGGTTTGAGATATTTCTCTTCTTACTCTTAATCTAATAAGTTCTTTGCAAGATTCCATTGTGGCTTGTTCTGTTATTTGCGAGAAAGTTAAATTATCAATATAATCAAATATATTGATTTCATCTTTAAATGATATACCTAGATTCTTGATTTTTTCTGCTAATAGTACTTTATCTACGTTTTCACCTTTATGTTTAATATTTTTAAATACAGTATATATGGTAGAATGGACATCATTATAGAAGTCATTTTCTGTTAAAAATACATCAATATCTGCAAATAAATCTTGATGCTTTAATAGACCGCTTAGTACATGTCTTTCTACTTGTAAAGAGAATATCATTCAGTAATAGATGATACCAAATTAAAAATTAAAAGTCAAGAGTTTTAATCTTTATCTTCGTCGAAATCGTCTTCTTGATTTTTTTTGGCTATTTGATCTGTTGTTGCTTCTAGATTTAATTGATCAATGCTTTGGCTCCAAGTGTTAACATAATATAAAAGTGCCATAGCATTTATTTGATTATCAAATTTTGTATATACTTGAGGTTCGCCTTTACTTGAAAAATTAAACATTATATATCCACCAAAACTGCATTCATCAATTTGTTTTAAAAGCGCGTCTGGAAAATTGAATTTTTTCTTATTTGTCACTACCAGATTTTACACTTAAATAATCAAAATTCCGCACTTTTCTTCTATATATTGTGGTGATAAATTCTTTAAATCACTCTCGTATACTTCTAGGAATTTAAACTCGTTCATTTCAAGCCATTTTTCTTTTTTAACATCTCTCTTTATGCTTTGGAGGTATTTTAATCTAGAATTATTATGAAAAAATTCATTAAAAGATTCGTGTTGATCGCCTTGTATCTCTACTGCTATTTTTTTAGTTGCATTTAATAAATCAACTTTAAGCATAGTGCCATAAACTGGAAACTCTTCGTATACGATATGATTTTTCCAATAAGGGTAAAAGAACTGCTTGAATTTAAATTGCAATTTACTTCTACATTTTCCATCCCAATTTACTAGATATTTTCTTACATTCTTATTAACGAGTTTTCCGTTAATATTTAATAATCTCATGATGTAAGAGTATTTATAAATTTATTATAAAAATAATCTACAATTGGCTTGTTATCTTCTAGATAAGACCTTAAGTTATCAATTCCTTGGTGTTGCTTTTTAAGTTCTAAATTAGCATTTTTAAGTTCTTCAATAATCTCATCCGAAAAAGTAACCCATGCTCCTTTTGCTGTTGCAAATTCCCAAGAAAGAATTTGATCAATAACTTCGTATTCTCTCCAAACAGATGATCCATCTTTACGACCATATTTAATTGGATATTGGATTTTAGAATTTGTAGATTCATTCGTAGACTTTTTGATCGTGATCTTAACATTATGTCCAATAATTTTATTTTTGACTGCGTCGTATTTCTCATTTGGTTTTTCGAGAATTAGATCTTTATTGAATTTTGGTTCAAATTCAAGAATCCAATTAGCAAAATGTAATAACGCATTTCCACCAGTAGCAGTAGTTTGACGAATATCTTTATTTGCTGCATACGGATCGAGTTTAATATCTGATCGTACTTGACTTATGAAAATTGCCATATGACCACGTTTAGAAAGTGCAAGAGAAATTTTCTTCATTAACATTGAAGAAATAACTGCACCTCCAGCGACCTTTGTTGCTTCCGTCATACTTTTCTGTGAGTCGCCTTTAGTCATTAAACCATCAACTGAATCAAGAATAAACATATACCTCTTATCTTCGTCATTTGATTGAATCAGATCTTTCATTAACTCTGAAACAGTTTCAAAAATATTACATTCAAATACAAAACAAGTACCATCTACCCATTCTTGAGGGTCTGTTACAAACTTAATTCCAGAACGCTCTTTGATCTCTTTACTTAACCTTCCTTCGGCTTTAAATAGTAAAGCTCTAGAATTTTGTATTGTCTTTAAAAAGTTTTTTGTTAATTCTAATGCTTCTGAAGTTTTACCACCTTCATTCATGCCTATGAATCTGTGCAAACCTGGACATAAACCACCACCAGTAGCGATATCTAGGTTCAAACTACCAGTAGATACCTTATAATAAACTTCATCCTCAAAATTGTAATGATCTTGTTTATTATCTTTTAAAAAGGATAATAGTCTATCTGAAGCGGTTGGTCCAGATGATTCGCTAATTTCTTCTTTAGGTTTTCTTCCCATATCTTATAAATTCTAACAGAGTTTTAGGTTTTTTGCAAATGTTTTTATCTTGTTCTACTTTATTTTCCTTTAGAATTACTTCTTGTTTATTTAAATTTAAATTAAAATCCTCATATTCTTTTAATAAAAAGGCCTTGCCTTCTGCTTTTAGAAACCAAGCTAATGATGGCGGTGGACTTCCTAAATTTTTAAGATTATCCCAAAAATCAAAACTATTAAATCTTTTAACTAATCTTTGAGCAATTTTAATCTCTCTTGCCCAACTAATATTGCCTTTAACGTATTTTTTTACTATTAATTGGCAGAGTTTATGATTTATTTTGTTCAATATCCCATGTTACCATTTTTTCAACTAATTTGTCAAATGAAATTTTTGGCAACCATTTTAAATCTTGTCTAGCTTTACTGGAATCACCAAGCAATAAGTCTACTTCTGCTGGTCTATAAAATTTAGGGTTAATTTGAACAAGAATTTTATTATCGGTTGATACATACATTGTATGCTCATTTTCTCCTATCCAATTGCCTTTAATTCCAGCTATATCAAAAGCTTTTTCAACGAATTCTCTAACTGTATGAGTTTCTCCAGAAGATAGGATGTATTCATTAGGTTCGTTTTGGTTTAGCATAAGCCAAACAGCTTCTATGAAATCTTGAGCATGGCTCCAATCTCTTTTTGCATCTAAATTACCAAGTTCTAATGGTTCAAATTCTTGATTGTTTTTAATTGCTTTTAAAATCCTTGCTATATTTTTTGTAATTTTTCTAGTAACAAATTCTTCACCGCGTCTTTCGCTTTCGTGATTATATAATATTGAATGAATTGCAAATAAATTATAAGATTCTCTATAAACTTTAGTTATATGTCTAGCTGCTGCTTTCGCTGCACCATATGGGCTTCTTGGCCTAATTGGATGGTCTAAATCTTGTGGGCTATATAAAACATCACCCATCTCTTCGCTTGATCCAGCTGAGTAAAATCTGCAATCAGGTGAATATTTTCTAATAGCTTCTAAGCATCTTAAGACTCCAACTGCCGTAGCATCAAAGGTTTGGAGTGGGATTTGCCAACTACTACCCACAAATGATTGGGCTGCAAAATTAATAAAATAATCTGGCTTAACTTCTTTTACTAATTCGTCTATCGAGTTGCTGTCTGATAAATCTCCAATCATTATTTTAAATCTTGGGTTATTTAAATTATGTGCTATATTTTCTAAATTAGGATTAGAGCTTCTTCTTCTTATTCCGTAAACCATATAATCTGTATTATTTAATACAAAATCTACCATATAAGAACCATCTTGACCTGTTATTCCTGTTATAATTACTTTTTTCATAAATTATTTAAATCATTAACTAGACGTTTAATATATCTTAAACTTAAGTTCGGATAAAGTCCAACATAAAATCCATATTCATGTAAATAAATTGAATTCGGATAATCATAAAGTTTACTAAAATATTTAGTATAACAAGTTTGATATCCTAAGAATCCAGATATAATTGGTCTATATTCTACTCCAGATGAACAGCATAGCTCTTTTGCACTTTTATGTAATTTTAAATTATTATTTTTTACTATAATTGGTAAGCAAAATGGAACATCTTTGCATTTGGGTCTATTGTTTTCTGGTAAATAATATTTATTCTTATCTAATAAACTGTAAAATAAGTTATATTTTTCAATTCTTTTATTTATATAGTTGTCTACTCTATTAAGATCTAAATTTCCTATAAAAGCATTTAGGTCTGTATTTCTAAAATTATTACCAAAAGAATAAAAATCAAAAAGTGGGTCTACGTTATTATTTATATATTTGCTTTTATCTAAACCATATAAGTCTAGACTTCTGCTCATTCCGTGGTTTCTATTTATAATAAAATATTCATATTCTTCAAGATTGTTTGTGAATATAAACCCTCCTTCAATAGATTGAAGTTGATGACCAAAATATGTAGATGTAGAAGAAGTGAAATAAGAGGAAATATTTTTATTATCAAATTGACCAAAATTATTTTCGCAGTTATCAATATAAATTGGTATCTTATATTTATCTTGTATTTGTTTTAGTGATTCTAAATTTTGAGAATATCCTATTAATGAGGTTGGGAATATACAAGCTATTGAAGCATGATTTTGGTCCACATACTTTATAAGTTTGTTCTTATCTATAGAAAAATCATCCATACTTACATCAATAAAAATTGGGTTAAATCCTTCTCTAACCCAAGGAGAACATGATGTCTGCCATGTTGTGGATGGTAGTATAACTTTATTTTTTTCTTTAAAGTTCTTGGATTTGTCTTTTACATATTGAGCTATTAATGTATTTGCTGTAGAACCACTTGATACAAAAACAGCATATTTACAACCTATAAATTTAGCCATCTTTTTTTCAAAAGATTTGACTTCTTTATCTTGAGTCCATCGATTTTTTTTGCTTAAAATAAAAAGAGCTATTTTTATTCTATCAATATAATTAAAATTATTTATATTTAATGGCCAATTCATTTATCTTTCGTGGGTAACTTCTATTGCTCCATTTATTGCAATTTTATTATATCCATTTTCTCTGAAATTCTCACAGATAACAACTGTATCACAATCAAATGTATTTAGCCTTTTGTTGAAACTATCAAATGTTATTTTTTCTTTAATTGGTTTAGCATTATAAAAACATAAACAATTAAATGTAGACCAAACTTCTTCCATTTTATATGGAATATCTGAAGTATTGTGCCATCTTTTATCATGCTGTGTTCTTCTAGTCGCCCAATCATCATATAATTGAGATCCATAGTTCGTGCTTCTTGCTGAGATAATATCGTATTCTCCTATGTTAATTATATTCGCCAAGATTAATTCTGGTATATATTGTATGTCTGGCTCTATTACTAGAAGATGAGAACATTTGTCTAGAAATTCATTATTATAAATAGATTTGTTTCTTGCTTCCGCTAGCAATTTAACTCTTTCTTCACTTATGATACTACCAAATTTTTTTGTATTTAATATTTCTGATTGGATTTTAACACCTTCGAGAAAAGAAAAATCTAGTGTTTTTAGTTTATTTGCAGTATTGTCTGCGGAATCATTCTCGTATACAGATAAGTAATATTTATTAAATTTATCAATTTCTACTAGTTTTTTGATTTGTTCATACCAAGTATCTATATAGTGCTCCCTATCTCTTATGATTGTAGATATTAATATTGTTTTCATTGTCCTAAAATGAATTTTTTAAAATTTTTATAAAAAATATTAGAATAATTTTTAATGAATTTTTCTCTAGAATTTAAACAATTTGTTTTTAACAAACGATAATAAATATTATTGTCAATGTCTTCCAATGCTGCGATCATATTTTCAATATTATCAATTATCAATGAATTAAATCCATGCTGTATATAATGCGCGTATTGACCAAGGTTATAAGTTTTATAATCCATAACAACTGGTACCCCTAAAGCTAAGGCTTTTATTGGGGCATTGCAAACATGTCCTGCTTGCTTTACATGTAAATAATATCTTGTATTCATTAAAATATCTATATCTTGACCCGATTGTTCAGTCGATAAATCGTATAATTTGATATTTGATTTACAATTTTCTTTTATTACTTTAAATACTTCATAACCACCAACATATGATTTATAATTATTAATTAAAACAGATATTTTATCGTGATTAAAATTATCATTTACAATATTTTTTAGATATGGATAAATTCTTGGTGCAAAAAAACTTGAAAAACCTAAAGAAGTTAAATAACCTTGATTTTCTATAGACGAGCATAAAAACCCTTTGCAGTTTTTATTAGATCCAAAATATTCATAAATATTATCTGAATGCATGTTAACTGAATAACAAAAATATTTATTTTTTAAATTTAAAAGAATTTTTTCATTTTCCAGAAGGGAAAAAATAGATAAAATCATACAATCGTTATCTTTTATAAAAGATAAGTCTTTATTCTTTCTGAAGTCATTTATTATGACTTTATGTCCTTTGAATAAATTCTTCAAATAAAGAATTTGATCTGGATGAACATCATCTAAAATATATCTCATTGTTTAATCTGTATAAATCGTTGGTATTTTTATATTATATTTATTATAATAATCATTTATATTTAATTCAAGTTTTTTATGGTCTTCATTCCAAATATATGAGCATATCCCATTATATCTTAGTAATTGATATTTTACTTTATTCTTGAGAAATTCTTCATTTCCATTCCATGAGTAATGTTTAATATGAGCAACTTGTCGTGGTATTTGTAAATGGGATAAGTTTTTATAATCTATTTCTTTGTTATCTTTATCTATGTAAAGTATATCATTTTCATAATAAAATTTACTTAAAGATAGATTATTACTCTTGGCCTTAAATATTCTAGGTGGACAAAATCCATCTATCCAGTGAGACTCGTCATTAAAATAGTTTTTAAAATTAATTTTAAACCATGTGATAAAAGGCTCAGATTTAATATATTCAATAATATTTTTAATTTCATTTTTAGAATAAAACTCATCTTCATCCAATAGCCATATGTAATCCACGCCTTTTGAAAGTAAATATTCTAATGGTTTATTTCTTACAATTGAATCATTGGATATACCATCTTTATATACATATTCAAATAGATCACTATATTGCGTGGTTAATCTAAATGAAGTTTCTTGATCCTCTTTTAAGTAATTTATATTTAAATATTGATCAAATTTACAAGAAGATGCAGCGAATATGCATTCACTTTTAAAGTCTGGCCAATCTTTTAGTACGTTGTCTAGGTAATGAGGAAAGCCATAAAAATTACATAGTATGCCAATTTTCATTATTTAATCCACCAATTTAAAATATGATCTGGTCTAATTGAAAGATTGGGATAATCAAATCCTTGTAATGGATATGCTTTTTGCTCTATACCATTAACTGGAAAATCATTTCTTAAAAATGTTATTTCTAATGTATCTGGAAAATCTCCATAAATTGGCCCATGATTATTTGCGTGTAAGTGCGCTATTTTATAATATTTATTTATCGTTTCAAAAAAAGATATTTTTATATCTATATTTTTTCTAATATATAATGGAAAAGGATCTATTTCCCATCCGTTTGGTAATTCCTCTATAAGAGAGTGTGCTTCCATACTAATTTGATTAAAATGTTTACTAACTAAATCTATATTTTTTTCAAGTACTTCGTATTCGTGACATTCTATATCCATTTTAAGTGCCATATTAAAATCTTCTTGATGATTATTTTCTGTTATGTGTTGCAAGAAATTATCTTTATTTAAATATTCTTTTTTAAAAATAAAATTATTATGCTCGATTGGAAGTTTTTCTACTGAACCATCATACAGGTATATTTTTTTACCATCATTCGCGCATTCTAAATCAAAAGCCATCGAAGCTGGCACATGACCAACTCCATAAGAATAAATATTCTTTGAGCTTTCCATTAATTCTTTTAAAAAAACATAACTACTATCACCAATTCCTCCGTATCTTTTTTTACTAAATGGACAAGAGTACGGAATAATAAGTTCTTTTAATTTTTGATATTTGTTTGGATTGTTTGGGTTAAATAAGTTCATGCTTTAATCTTGCAAGACCATACGCATTTTTCAAATTCGTCTTCCATAAAAGGTTGGAGGTTATATATTTTCGCTGTGCTTATTAAATCTGCCTCTTTACTTTCTAGCCAACTCCATCTTGTATTTTTATATTTTTCGTATTCTTCTTCATTTTTATAATAATCGTGAGTGAAGATTAAGTCTCCAGGTTTTAAATATTTTGCAAATGTATTAAATTCTTTTACCTTATTTCCGCCATCGCAAAATAGAAGAGTTCTGCCGTCTCTTTCAATTAAGTCTTTTACAAATGACTCAATTTTAAATATGTCATTAATATACCATCTTATTTTTGTATCTTTAAGATTATTTGCAAAATTTCTATCAACTATATCAAAGCAGTAAATTTCTGCATTTTTAGATATGGTTGAATCATTTAACACTAATGAAAATCCTCCATGATTCATCCCTATTTCTATAATAGTTTTTGGCATCTCATTTGTTTCTTTTAATTTATTAGATAACTTCTCCAAGGCTTCTACAGCTTCCACCCTTTGTTCTAATCTAATATTTTTATAAAAAAACATCATATTATTCTCGTCCATTTTTATAAATTCTTTCATATATTAATCCTTATTTTTATATCCTATTTTTGTTTCTTTTAAAGACGTAGAGAAGAACTTCGTTTGAAGAGCTTTTTTAGCTAAGTATCTTTCATAATTACATGAATCTACATAGCTTGCTTTTATTTTATCTATTTTTGCTTTATCTACCGCTTTAAAAGTTTTTAAATTAGCTTTTAATAAATTCTTGTATTCTTTAGATTTTATAATTTTATTGAATTTATCTGGAATTTGACCTTTAATATAATCCTTACATTCATTCCAAGCTTTAAGTGTTAAATCACTATTGTTTCTTTTAATATAAAATATGCTTAAAAAATCAAAAGCATAAGCTTCATCTACTAATAAATTAATCATATCTTTGTATAAGAATAGGTTACTCCCATATCGTCCTTAGTTATATTATAATATAAACAACCAAAATCTAACCAATTTTCATGTGATACATGTGGTAATTTACCATAATGTTTTTGTGGTATAAATTCATTATTCAAGAAACTTTCATAATTTGTTCTGAATTTAGGGTAATCATTATTTCCTTCTGTTAATACTATTTTTCTAAAAATATTTGGATAACAATTAGCTATATTCATTGGTCCAGAATTAACTCCAATAAATAAAAAAGAATTTTTTATTATATTAATCATCTCATCTAAAGAAGAACCTCTTTTGTCTGTGACATTAATATTCTTATCGTATGTTGAGCCAACTTGAATTAACTCAAAGTCTTTATATTTTTCTTTAATTATATCTATAATATGATCTGGTATTTCTCCTGCTGTAGATTTTCCTGGCCCAGTATGTATAGATATTTTTTTATAATTAATATTTTGATCGTTTTGATCGTATAGATTATAATGTCTAAGATAACATTTTATACCTAAAATATCACAATGCTTTGAAGCTCTTGAAAAATATTGAGTACCATAAATTGTTTCGTGTTGCTCTTTGGGGAGATCAAAAAGTTTATCTAATATAATAAATATGTCTGGATTTGCGTCTCTTATTACATATGGATTTTTATCAAAAACCCAATATTTAAATGGATCATATAATTTTACTCCAAAATTTTTATATATATTTTCTGGTAAATGAGTATATTGAATTTTATCTCCTATCCCAACACCTTCAATACCAATGCCTACTTTATTTTGATTTAATAAATTTTTAAATTCTTGTTGGTCTTGTGTCATATTATTCTATATCCAGTAAATGATCTTGTGTTTCAGAATTAAAATCTTCTTCTTTTGTTGGGTTTGTGCTTTTTTGAAGTCCACCAGAAGAAATATCCCAATGCTTATTCCAAAAATTCTCTTGCCTTAATATTCTATCTTTAACTGAAAGATAGCCAGTATGTACTACAAATGGTGCTTGTTTACTTCTTAAAATTTTTATATCACATGGCGCAACTCTAGATTTTGCTAATGTATGATCTGGATAAATTAATTCGCATCCATCGCTTTTTTCTATATCTAGGAAACCATTTTTTAAGCCAAAATGAACTGGCCCTCTTATTAATCCCGATTTGTGCAAGTACCATTTAGGATTTATTGATGCATATTTTTCTTTACTTTTATAAAGATTAACAGAGGGTATCATATAACAATCTACTTCATGGTCTTGAGCTAGTTGTTCGCCTAAATTAGTCCATATATTTTTTTGCCATAAAGGAATATATTCATCCATATCTAAACTAATTTTTATTGGTAAAGACGTATTTTGTAATGCTATGTTCTTAATTTTACCATCTAAAAGAGGATCGCTGTAATCTATATTTGTTTCTATAACTTTTAAATTATTAAATTTTAAATCATGAACTTTTTTAAGAGTATCGTCTTCAGATTTATTAACAGCAATTACAACTTCTTCGGCGAAAGAGCAGAATTTATTGATTGCGCCGAAATAATCAAAATTATTCTTAATTAAATTAAAAGCTGAAGAATATATGCTGATCATTATCCTTCTCCCCAAATTTTTACAATAGAATCTATTGATTCATTTTTAATAAAAGATAAATAATATCTTTGTAAGATTGGTTCTTTGTTAAACATTTGTAAAAAAATAGAATCATTATTCCATTTATCTGAAGAAAGAAGTTGATGAAGGCTTTCTATTGTGAAATTAGTTTTATATTTAATCCTACAGTATTCTCTAAAATTTATTCTATTTGCTTCAAGCTCTTGGTATTCTTGTATTTTATTTTCTCTGCCAAGAAGTAAATGATTAGATCTGCCATAAACCCAATAATATTTAAGATGATGCTTGAACCAATCCTTTCTTGATCTAACATCTACTCTATTGTTCCATGTTATTTCTCTTGTATCATTGTTATGATTAAAGTGTTTAGCTAAATCTACTCCTTGTTGACGCGTATTCATTAAACCCCAATGAGGACTTCCTTGAAAAAACATATCATCATAATATTTAAAAAGAAAACCTTTTCCTTCCCACCAGCAAGATGATATTCTCGAATTTTCTAAATTATTAACGAATGGTTTTATTTCTAATGTAAATTTTGGATTCAATCTTTCTTCTGTGTCTCTTATAATAAACCAATCCCCATTTATCATTGGGCCTTGTCTTAATATTTCATTCATTTGAAAATCATGATCATTGGTCCATTTTCTTTTTATTATTGATCCTTGGCCTTTTCTTGATTCTAATAATTCTAATGTTCCATCTGTTGAGCCTCCATCTACAAAAATTAAACCATCAAAATGTTGATAAATGTCTTTTGTAAGATCGTTAATTTCGTCTTTTTTATTTTGAGTAATTCCACAGAAATATATTTTCATTTATTAAATTCTTTCATTATAAGATCATATTCATTTTTGCAGTGAAATTTGTTTTTATAGAAATCATGTATTTCTTTTCTATTCAAGGCAAGAGCTTTATTTTTAATATCAATAAAGTCATCAAAACTTTTTAATGTTAAATCAAAAAATTTAGCATTATTTGTAACGCCACCTTGATCTTCATCTAGTGTTATTACTGGTGTTCCTCTAGAGTAAGACTCTAATGTTGTAATATTGCAAGATTCAATTAATCTTGTAAATTGGCATAAAGCTATGGCATTTGACATTACGTTATTCTTATCTTGATCTTCCAAGCCTAAATAAAATTCTAAATTAGGCATATTTAATCGCTTTAAGAAGCTTTCAAGCCTTTCACTATTCCATGGTGCGCCATAGATTTTAAATAGATCCTTTGGATTTAATTCTGCTAATTTAATGAATAAATCTAAACCTTTAGACTCTAGGCCCCAACCTAAACTACCACACCATAAAAAATAGTCTCTTTTTTGTTCATTCTCATTATAATAGAATTCATCTTCAGATAGTCCGTGAGGTATAATGCATGTTTGGTACTCATTAAAGAATCCATTATATGATATTTTTTGATTTAATGATAAGAATCTGTTTGTAACAAATTCTGAAGAAAATACAAATAATGATGGTATACCACCTTTGGCCATACCACCACAATTAGCGTTGATTGCTCTAATTCTTTTATTGTGTATTATTTTACAACTTTCATTTGTCAAGTTATAGGCTATAATTTTTGCTTCTTGTGGTAAATTTATTATAGCTTTGCTTACAAAGTCTTCTTGTGATTGAGCTTCTATATAAATTGATTCTTTTAAATTAATTCTCTGAGAAGATATGACTTGAATATCTATGTTATTGGATAAACAGAACTTTATAAAAGCTTCTATTCTTTTCTCTATGCCTCCAGATATTGGGGCTGGAAATATTTTATGAGTATTTAAAAGTACAAAATTCAACTTATATTTATAATAATATAATTAATAATATAAGTCAAGTAAATTTTATATAAACTAGTTTTAAAGAGCCAGAAATCGGATTCGAACCGATGACCTACGGTTTACAAAACCGTTGCACTACCGCTGTGCTATTCTGGCTTATTAATTAAACTATAAATTAATTATATATTAAATATATTTATTTATATAATATATAATATGATTTCTGTATTAACTTTAACCTATAAAAGAAAAGAGTTTTTAGAAGAAGCTATATATTCTTTCTTGAATCAGAATAATCTAGAATCATCTGATGAAATGGTAATAATTAATGATAATAAAGATGCGGAGTATCATTTCGATCATCCAAATATTAAAATTATAAATTTAAAAGAAAGATTTGAATCCATTTCCTCTAAAATTGAATGGGGATATAAACAATGTAAATGTGATTATATTTATCGTCTTGACGATGATGATTTACTTGCTCCATGGGGAATAGAGAATACAAAAAAAGATATTTTAAATAATCCAAACTACGATATATATAGAAGCGAAAAAGTATATTTTTTTGTAAATAATATATTAAAGGGTACAAATGGTAGTGTTAATAATGGTAATGTTTATACTAAAAAATATTTAGATCGAATTAAATTTACTGATCAGAGTGGGGATGAAGATGTTTATATAACTTTTGAAAATTATGGTAAAATATATGAATCAAAATTAAAACCCACAATGATCTATCGATGGGGAATGAGCACTTACCATATTTCGGTTATAAAGAAAAAAAACAATAAAGAACTTTATGACTACATAGATTCAAGATATTTTCATCAAGATGGAAAACTAATTTTAAATCCTCATTTCAAAAATGATTATTATAAAATAATTGAATCAATAGATTAGACCATCTTTAATATTATTATAATATGTTTACTCTAGGAATGGCAACATACAGTGATTTTGATGGTGTCTATTTTACTGTGCAATCCGCAAGAATACATCATCCAGAAATTACAGAAATAGTCATCATTGATAATAATCCAACTTCTAAAGACAGCAAATCTATAAAAGATTTATTAAATTGGCAAAATACTAATTGTAATATAAAATATATTCCATATAGTTATAAACAAGGAACTTCTGCAAGAGATCAAGTTTTTAAATATGCTTCTAATGAATATGTAATTGTTGTTGATAGTCATGTTTTATTTTTTCCCAATAGTATTAAAACTTTAAAGGATTTTTATTTAAAAGATCATAAACCATACGACTTTATTCAAGGCCCAATGATATATGATAACTTAAAAAGTTATTCAACTCATTTAGATCAAATTTGGCGAGATAATTTTTATGGAACTTGGGCTACGTCAAATAATTCAGATAAATATTTTGAAATTCCAAGCATGGGATTAGGATGTTTTTCTTGTAAAAAAAATGAGTGGTTAGGATTTAATCTTTTATTTAGAGGTTTCGGAGGAGAGGAAGGGTATATACATGAAAAATACAGAAAACATGGCGGAAGATCTATATGTTTAAAAGATTTTAAATGGCTACATAGATTTGGAAGACCAAATGGAGTCCCATATAAAAATGCGCTAGAAGATCGATGTTTTAATTATTTAATTGGAAGATTCGAGTTAGGTTTAGAATATAAAGATGTTGTTAATCATTTTAAAGAAAAAGCTCTTGCTAAAAAAAATCTTGAAAATGTAATTAAAGATGCTTATAAAACTTTTTATAAAAAAGATTTAAATGATACTGAATTATTTGATATATTAAATTGATATATTATAAAATTTAAAATTTTTGAAATAATGATAATTATTAAGTTCTCCAATATAACCACCTAAGCCAAAATTAGTGCCACTTAAATCTCTGGTTTGAAAATCTGGGTCTGTAAAATCAAGCTCTAGCGCGTTATCTATATAAATTTTAAAATTACCATTATTGAAGTTTATTTTTATACTTCTCCACGTAGAATCTCCAAAATCAAAACCTAATGGAAATTCTTCTGTTAGTCCAACGGTTGCTAGTAAACCTTGTTGAAATGGTTCGTATCCATTCCAAGAAATTGCTAATTGTTGGTTATAATCATATTCATCAAAATGAATTCTATAAGCATCTTGATCGGAATTAGCATATTTACCATTTGGAAAACTATCACATGCATAAAAAACTTCAATATCATTTTCATTATCATAATATGAACATTCTTCTGCGTCATTTGGGTTCTGTGTTCCTTTTGCGTAGAAATAAAAATATCCTCCATTTGCGCCATTACCTCCGCCAGCTTTATAATCAAAAGTTGCCGTGAATTGAGGCGGTATGTATCCAAGATTATAATTTATTCTATTATTAAAATTTAAAGATTGATTTCTAACTACCTTATCTGGTCCATCTGTTGTAAAAATTGTTCTCATGTTTGGATTCGAAGAGAATGTATCATAATGTAATTCTCCTATTGTTGAAGTTTGATTATTTCTTATATCATTAATTAAAAGATAGTCCTCTAATTTTCTATGAATAGTGAATTGACTATTTTGATATATTTTAAAATTATTTTGTCCGTGAGTTAGTATCCTCATATAGTATAATTACACTGCAATCTGTGTAATAGTTTTTATATGACATTTTCTACTAGTTTAATTTGTTTGGCTGTATTGGTTTATATATATTATTTAGTAGAGAGAGTTAAGTAAAAATTAATTAAGTAATGATTATTGTGATAGATATTAAAGATCAATAAATTACGAAAAACAATTAGGAGAAACCAAATTGGTTATATTTGTACCTATATAAGAACTTCTGGTTGCTATTATTTGAGAATTGCTTTGACCTTCAGCGGTGTAGCAGCTTATCAGAGAACTGTACTGGTTTCCAAACTCCTCATCATAATAGGTAAATCTTGTCATAATAAAGAACCATCTATTGTTTGCACCAGAAGAATGAACAAGATAGCATTCTGCTCCATCTGAAAAGGTTGTTCTGTAATCAACAGTATAATAAAATTCAGTAGGAGGAATTTGCTTTTGTAATGGAATTGTAAAAACACCATTAACAGCAGAAAATCCAAGAGATTGTAAATATGATGTGGTTTCAGCATTTGTGTCGTTAATTAAAGCGTTTACTATGCTGGTTGAAGCTACATTAGGAAACCCACTGGGTGCTGTTCTTGGAATTTTGAAGGTTGTATTTTTTTTAATTATTAAGCTCATATTTTTAAGCAGCGGTGATAGTAAGACTGGGTGACCAGTTAGAGGTAGGGATAGTTGTTGGGTCAGAAGAAGCGTTAGTCGAAACAAGCAAGTCATTTTGATAATCATACAGTCTCCAAGGTAATCCATTTCCAAAACGATTTGGATATTCTAGTCTTAGGTTTACTTCGCAACCTTGATCTTCAACACAATTCAAAAGAAAAACGTAGTTTTGCTGTTCAGAGTCTTTTGGAAACGTATAGGAAAACGTGTTTGTTGTTATTAGAACGCTTTCCGTACTCGCCACAGGAATACCAGCTGGAATTACAATAGCATCTCTTTTAACTATAAAAGCCATAAACTATATTACACTACTCATTTAAATAGGTTTTGATATCTTTAATTAACTTTTGCCTCTTATTATGTTCTAGAACCGTAATGAAAGTAGCTAATGATACTGGAAAGAATACTCTAAGAAAGAATTGAAGGTGATCTTCTTTACTTAATAAATCAAAGTAATTAATATAAAGGTCACTTAGCCCCCAAAGCGTTAAAAGCATGCCCGAAGTAAATGAGATAAA
>Ga0181364_1000027_pt1 | contig 27146 bp, 11 predicted proteins | sample Fa13NDMM110SN_FD_130108 | JGI IMG/M metagenome (GOLD analysis project Ga0181364, IMG submission 130108) | Freshwater viral communities from Lake Michigan, USA - Fa13.ND.MM110.S.N | ecosystem: Environmental > Aquatic > Freshwater > Lake | place: USA: Michigan | collected 2013-09-24
AGAAAAAAGGTTGCAAAAGAAGAAGCAGAACAATCTGATCTTTTTGAAAATACAACTTCAAGTTTTGTTGGTGGTCCTGCATTGCCAATGCAATCTATTCAAGATCTATTTGATAGACTTGAGGCTGCTGATAAACCAACAACTACAACTACTACATCTGATATAGAAAGACAAGCATTATTAGAAAAAAATGTTCAAGAGTTAAAAGATAAAAGAAATGCTTTAAGAGGGGAAGATGGTGTTGTATCAAAAGAAAATATGGCTGAATGGACTCAAATTGGTAAAGATGTAAAAGAAGCACAAGACAAAGCAACAAGAGGAAATAATGAAGGTTTTATACCTATAAGAAAAGAAAGTGGAGTTTTAACAGGAGAAGATGTTATAGAAGCAGAAAAAGAAATTGAAAACATTATTCAAAAAATAATAAAAAAAGAGATAACAATTGATCAAGCTATGAATTTTATACAAAATAAGTATAGATTTTTGGCTAAAGAAAATTTCTTTCTTTTAAAGTACATTGAGGATAGAACGTCTAATGCACCTGAAATTGGTAATAATAAACAATCATTCTCTGCTTGGAGAAATGGTAAATATGATACAGAATTAGCTGCTTTAGGACAACCTACAACTACTACTAAATCTGATTTAAGTTTAAGACAAAAAGTTGAGTTAAGGATTCAAACATTGCGTAAAGAAAATCCTCAAGCTTTAGAAAATTTAGATCCATTACTTCAAGAAGCTGCTAAAATGATGATTTCATACAATGAAAAATATAATGCAGAAAATTTAGAAAAAAATCCCAATTCTAAATATTATGTTGCTCCAAGTTCAATACAAAGAAAATGGAAAATAGGTTTTCTAAGAACTGATAAAATGATTTCTCAATTAGAATCATTAGGAATAGCAGGTCCTGTAATAACTACTACTTATGAAGTAGACACTACAGATGAAGATTGGACAGAAGAAGATGGATATATAGGTAAAAGGAATAACCAAGAACTACTTATTACCTCTCAAGAAGAAATTGATCTTATTTTTGAAAACTTAAAAAAACCTACAACCACTACTACAGATACTAAAAATGATGTAGATTTAAAATTTAATGTTTTTGCCCCTACTCAAAAAGGAGGAGAATTTATTCTTACTGAAGATACTTCTTTTAAAATGAATGATGAAGGATGGCAAGAAAGAAGAATAGGAGAATATGATAAAACTAATGTTAATGAACGAGGTAAAGTTATAAAGTCAGCTTATTATATTAAAGATGGAATACTTGGTGTTATAATCCCAAGTAAAGATTTTATGGGAAGACCTCGTGGATATCAAATAGTAAATGTTAAAGTTCCAGATGGTTTTAATGAAGGTCTATTTAAAGAACTTTTAAAAAATATTACTTATGGTCCTGGTAATTCTAATCTTGAACAAACAAATAAAATTATAGCTGAAATAAAAGATGCAATTCAAATGTCAGTTATTCAAACTACTACAGATACTAAAGCTGATGTAAATGCTAAAAGCGAATATAAACAAGTAGGTAAAACAGTAGGTGTATTTAAAGCTCCTGTTGGTAATAAAATACCTTTTGTAGTAGAACCTAACCATCCAAATGCAAAAAATACAGTTTGGAAAATTGAAGAAAAAAATGGTAGATATTTTGTATCAGGCTTAAGAGATATGAGTCAAGTTGCAGAAATAGCATCAATGGTTGAAGTACTTGTAAAACCTATATTTAATGAAAATAATAGGTATGAAAAAAATGAACCTCAAGTTATTTTTATATTAGAACCTGCTGAATTACAAAAAAATTCTGATGGTACATATACTTTACTAAAAAAAGGATTGTTAAGATATCATACTTTAGAACTCACAGAGAGTGAGAAATCTACGTATAATAGAGCTAATGTAACAGTTGTCCCTACAGATACTAAAAATGATGCAGAAAGTTCAGAAAAAAATAGTAAATTTGTTAGTAAGGAAACAATTTCAGAAGAAACTATATTAGATCAACTGAGGAAGATAAATTCTTGTTTTAAATAAACTTTAAAAAATGGCATGTGCTTTAACTACTGAACAATACATACCTGTAGTAGAAAATCTAATTAGATTAAATCCAACAGTATATAACAACTATGATAATGCAGCAAGATTTATATTGCAATCTAGTTTAACTGAAGAACAAAAGAAGTTAGCTCTTCACAACATGGCGCATATTTACAATGCGTTATCTGAATTAGGAAACTCTGAAAAGTATAAAATAAACAAAGGTATTGACATTATCAATTCAGTAAATCTAATTGATAATACAACTGATTATTTAAGTAATGCGTTCAAAGTATTTGATTTAAAAAAAACACGTTCACAATCGTTTGATGGTGTCATATCAGCAATTGACGCATTAGCAAAACAATCGTTGATTATGCTTGCTGATTTAAACAAATCAGATGGTGTATTATCATTATTTAAAAATTACATTTCTACACACAACTTTGAATCAATTGAAGAAAAAACTGACGCAATAGATCAAATACGTGGAGCATTGAAAGGTGTAATTGATGATATGACTAAAGCTGATCAATCATACAAAGAAGTATTATACAATTCAATTGATGATTTTATTGATGGTCTTCAGCCAAAGTCAAAGTATATTCCACTTGATTCAATTTCTGACATAGTACAAATAGATAATATTCTTGTTACATTAATCGATGGAACAATGATTGAAGCAATTGAGTATGATGGAATATTAAACAAGATTGAAAATGATGGCACATTGACTGAGATTGATCCAGCAACTGTTGTTACACAAAAATCAGCAAGACCTGCAGATTGGTCAGACTCTAATGATGGTAAGCAAGTATTTAAAGAAGATTTCTTTGCGTCTGGTTTAACTATTGATTCAATAAATCCAGATGAGCATTTTGATTTGATTGCTGAGTTAAGTAAAATGTCATCGCCATCATCTGGTGTTAAGATAACAGCAGTAAAATTAAGTGACTATGGTGACATGCGAGTTGGCAGAATTAAGGAGCTTGCAGCAACTGAAGAACAATATGCTGGATTAGCAAAACGTGATTATGAAACTTTTGAGAACTCAACTCAGGTTGCATTTCTTGAATCAACACCAAATGGTAAAGTACTTACAGTGTCACGTCCAAAAGCAACTGAGCAAGATTTTGCTTTAGTTGGTGAGATACTAGCATCAGGTAAAAAATTCTACATTTATTCAATGGACAATTTTGTATTTGTTTCTAGTGATAATACAACAGAAAAACTTGATTTAACAAATCCTGGACATTTAAAGATGTTACAAGACATGTCTTTGAAAAAAGCAGGAACAAATGTTCAAGATTTAACAAATTCAGATATTCAATCTATTGTGGCTTCTCAGAAACTATTTCAAGAGTTTAAAGAGAAAATAGATAACAAAATTAGTGATGCATTTATATCAGGTAATTCTATAGATGTTACTGATGAGTTTATGCAGATGTATGATTTTACAAATACAAGATCTTCTGCACCAGTTAAAACATCATTAAAAGAACTTGTAGAAAAAAACCCACAATTTAGTCAAACAGTTACAGTTGTAAAGATAGATTCTAAAGGTGATATAGTTTCTGAAGAAGAACGTCAATTACCATTTTACTTTACTAAACAAATAGATGAAAAATTTGGAACAATTGAATATGTAAGTATATCATTTTTAGCAGCAAACGAAAGAATCAAAGTTACTCTTCCAAATGGTGAAACAAAAGCTATTACAGAAAAACTTTACATTGATGAAGTTCTTAATTTAAATGAAAAAGTAAGAAATCTTTTTAAAACAGAAGATGCGAATTTGATGGAGTTAATGAAAAATAAGCAGTCAACTGTTCGTGCAGTTAAAACAATGCATTTTGTTTTAAAGTTTCCTTCTAAAGGTGATATTTCTTATGCAATAGTTGATAAAGTTTTTCAATTACAAAACCCTGAATTCTTTGCAAAATTTATTACAATTGTATCTTCTATTATAGATCCAACTAATATTGCAAATAAGTCTGATGCAATCACTGCAATGCAAAAATCAATGTATCAGTTTGAACCAGTAAACGTACCAAATAAATCTGATGCACAAATTACTATTGATTTTGCAACTTCAACCATAAAGAATGGTAGAGCTTTACAAATAGAAATTCGTCCATATAGAGGTGCTAAAGAGTCACGATATGGTAAGATTATAAATAAAGATGATAAATCAAAATACGCATATAATTTTATACTACCTGAGTCTGAAATTTTAAAATTAGGAAAAGCATTAACTAAAGGTCCATTAGTACAAAAAGTACAGTCAGAAAATACATCATTATCTAAATATAATTTATCTAATACTAATGATCTTTTAGATTTTTATACTGCAGTTTTTGAATTATCAAAAATGCCAACAGCAACAAATAGTGTTAAAGAACTTGCTGAACAAGTACTAATAGCTCAAGATAAGTTTACAGATACAATTATTGATTCTGTTACTAAATATATTAAAGCAAATCCTGATAATATTTATGGTGAATTTTTAGATGCATTAAAAGAAGATTTTGCACCATATGGAAATTTTGCTATTGAAGATTTGTTTTCAAGAGTAAATGATGAAGGTAAGCGTGTGTTAAAAATTAACTCACCTATTTCTACTAACAGTGATGCTAGAGAATCTTATAATAGATCAATGAAAAATGTTAAGGTGCTTGAGTCTTTAGGTAGAAGATCATTTAATCTTGTTGCAAAAGCACCTGTCAATGTTTCAGTGGCTGATCAAAGTTCTGAAAACCTTGATCAAACTGTTGCACAAAAAGCAATAGTTGAAGAAGTAGCAAACAAAGAAAATGCTCCAGTAAAGATAACACCAGATAATATAAGCAATACACCTATTGTATTAAATGATTCTGTAGAAACAGAAGAAGATGTTACAGAAGAAAATAAGAATGAAGAAGACAATGATGTAATTGACTTTACAGATGATGTTCCTTTTTCAATTGCAGAAGATATCAATGTAGAAATTGCAACAGAACAAGATATCTTAACTGAGTCACAATGGTTAAGTGATGCATTACCACAATTTGGATTAGATAGAAGTTCTTTAAAAGATTTAATTAATCTTTCAAGAATTGATGGTACTGTATTAGGTATGTTTAAAGATAGAATGATCTATCTTAATGATACTATTACTGGTAAAGGTACAATCTATCACGAAGCATTCCATGGTGTATTTAGATACTTATTATCTGAAAGTGAACGTAAGGCTTTAGTTATGCAAGTAATGGAAGATCCAAAACATTCAAACAAGTTTACTGCACTTAATGTAAAAGAGTTTGCTAGAATAAGAAATCTTTCAATTACAAATTATGATACATTAGTTGAGTTAATTGCAGAAGAAATTCTTGCTGATGGTTTTCAAACTTACATGTTAAAAGCAAAACCATCTCAACCTAAAACTGCAATGCAAAGATTCTTTGATATGCTTAAAAAGCTATTAAACTTTTTTGTCAAAAACAAAACACAGATTGAAAATGTATACGATCGTGTAAAACGTGGGTACTATAAAACTGCAGCTATTAAATCAAATATTTATGATGGTCAAGTTGCATTTGAGTTAATTGATGGTTTAATAAAATATTACTCTGATCAACAGGGTAATGTGATAAAAGCACGTTCATCATTAACAGTTTCTGAACAAGAACAACTACTCAACATGATGGTTGGTGTTATTTTTCAAGATAAAGTTCAATCAGATAATTTTGAAATTAAATTTCAACGTGCAGCAGACAAAGTTTTAAATGAGATTTACAACATGGAAAAACTTGTTGCACAAAATCCTGAAAAACGTGAACAGATTGAAGCAAAATTTGCATCAGTTATTTCTACATATAGATTTATACTAGGTGCACGTATGAAAGGATTAAATGTAAATGATCTTAATCTTTCTGGTAACACAGCATACGATGAAAAAGCAAACATAAATAAGATACCATTAATTAATGGAGAAACTATAGATAATACAATGGGTCAATATTCATTTGATACATTGCGCAGATTAGTAAAAGATAAATATACAAAAGCAAACTCTGTTGAGATTGCTAGAGATAATGACGATCACACATTAGATTCTGAAGAAGTAGAGAATACATTTACTGGAGAAAATGCAAATGAAGTACAAGATGATGAAAAGGTATCTGTACAAGAAGAGTTAGAAAATAATGATTTTGACTCAGGAGTGGGCGAACAAAATCGTATGGATTCATATGTTGCACAAATTAGAAGATTCTTTTCTACACTAAGAAGTGATCAGTTTGATGAAGATACTGGAATTAATTTTCCACGTATGATTGATGGTCAATACTTATTTCCAACACTTTTAAAAATAACAGCAGGATTAGATCCAAAAAACATAATCAATAGCATTGGTGTAATGTCAAAGCAAATGATTAAAGATGGATACTCTCAAGTTGGTAAAGATTTGCAAATTATATTTAATGAAATACAAACTCGTACTAAAGCAGACTCTAATGGTGTTGCTCAATCAAATAAACAATTATTAAATCTTGTTGTAGAAGTATTGCATGGTGTTGAATTAAACTATGCAATGTTTAACGTAGCATCTCCAAAGAAAGTAAACATGGAGGATATTACGTCTGGTGAAGAACTTTTAAGATCTGACTCAGTTAATTTTAGAATATTTGATAAAGTAATGGACTCAGACATAACTAGAAAACGTGATGATGTAATTGCAGGGTTTATTAAAAAACATGCTGCTGAAGCAAATACTGATGAGTTTAAAGCTGGAGTAAAATACTTAAAAGATTTTGCCACAAATTTTATGAATGCTCCAGATATACTTGACAGTATGGTTGGTCAAACAATGAAGTTAGAAAAATTAACTAATGAAGTTCATAATGCAATGCTTGCAATTGGATTAAAAGTTCCAAGATCATTAGTTGAGTTATCATTAATGGCAATAAATAAAGCAGAAAATAATATTGCGTTAGATGTTGATAATGAGCTATTAGAGTTTTATAATGTAAATGAAAACTTTATAAAGCAAGAACAATATCTAGAAAAAGATTTTTTTAGAAGTTTAAAAGTTGTTCTTAGTGCGTCATATTTAGAAAGTGGTAAACCTAATAGTGGAATAAGAAATGTACTTGATGATGAGAAATCAAAAAATAAGGATGCAAAACGTCTTCTTTTAATTCTTAAAAAAGCGTCAGCATATACAGTAAAATATGATCCAACAAATATACCAAGTGTTATTAAAAATGCTGAAGGTAAATCAATCTATCGTTTTACTAAATATAATCCTTTATTATTATTAGGACAAAGATTAAACACAATGACTCTTGAAGAGGCATTAGCAGATGATCCATACTTTGAGAATACTCTTAAAGAATTTATGATGGACAACGTATTACTTGGTCCAATATTAAAAGGTGAGAATAATCCAGATACAGTTAAGATGCAATTGTTTCTAGATAATTTTACAGTTGCATTATTTGGTGGTGTTCAACAACGAATTGGAGATGTATCTAAAAAAGGACAATCATTTAAATCTGTTGATGAAAGATCTTTGCACATGTTACAAGTATTATCCTTCATGGGTAAGAAACAAATAAGTGACAAAGCAGGTAATGAAATATCTACATACTTAAGATCATTCCATCAGCTTGAAGCAACATCAACAAACTTTTTAATTTCTTCAATATATGAATCCTTTGTATCAAAAGATGCTAAAACTACCAATGATAAAGGTCAAGTATTATATAATGGAAAGTATTTAAAAATTGTAGAAGATCTTACAGGTATAGTTAAGCAAGAGTATCAAAGAATGTCTCGTGAATGGAATCGCAGACTTGATTTAAAAGCAAACTATGAAAATGGTACAAGCAATGAACTTGTAAATAAATACAATGCTGTACTAGAGGAAGATGGTAAAACAATAAATGTAGATGATACAACACTAAGAGCATACAAGTTTAACATACTTGATGATTTTTTTGAAAATGAATCCAATCAATCTTTGCGTGATGACCTAATTGATCTAGCAAAAAAACAAGTTTCTTTTGAAGACATTGAAAAAACTGATTTGTTTAGAGCATTAGATGAATATGCAAAACAAGAGTTTCAAACGTATCTTGAAAAACTTGAGACACTTGGATTAATAGAAAAACTACCAATAAATGAGCAAGATAAACAGTTAGAAGTTAGACCTGCAGTAGCTGCACTGTTACCAACTCTATATTATTCTTCTAGCATGTTGCCAAGTGCAACTAAGTTAGGAATAGCAAAACAATCACTTACTGATGTATATGGTGTACCACATGGTGTAAATGAGAAATCAGAAATCCAACCAATAGAGAAACTTCTCTATGATATGTTTATGAATAACTGGAGAAATGGTTTACATCTAAATCAGTTGATGGATGGTGATATGGCTCTTAATGTTAAGAATGCACAAGACTATGTAAAACGTCTTAAGAAAATTGTTGCTAGTGGCTCTAACATGAAAAATGGTACGCACAAAGTTGCGTATATGAATACTATTACAGCATTTATTCATGAAGAGTTTCCACAATATGGACCTTACTATAAAAGAATTGAAATTGAATTAGATTTTACAATACCTAGTGATGCAATACGTCAAGAACTTTTTGAAGGTTATGACAAAGCAGTTGATAATACAAAAGAAAATGTTGATGGTCGTATAGTTAAATGGGCAGACATGATGCGTGAAATCTTTGATGGTCAAAGTATTTCATCATTGATGCACCAAATGGATATGCACGAGACTTTGGGAAGACTAGATGATCGTTCATTATATATATTAATAGCAAAACACTATAGAGCATTGACACAAGAAGAGACTCGTTATTTGGAGTCTTTTAAAATTGTTAATAATGCTAAGAAAACAATTACAGCTGATAGAAATATTTATCACAAACAATCAGAAAGTTATATTGACAGAACTGATGTTAGTTCTTTAGAGATTAAACAAAATGCAGAAGAGTCAATTGATGATGCAACTGCTAGAGTCTTTGATGAATTACATGGTTTATATATGAAAGTTTATGACTTACGTAAAGATCGTGAGTTAGCAGCTGAAATGCCAGATGCTAAGAATGAAATATCAAAAATTGATATAGATATTCAAAATGTATACAGATCAATACATGAATATTATACACCATTACCTAATCGTGTAATGCTACATGATATTCTCAACTCAATGGAGTTATACCAAGTTGATCAATTAATGGATACAACTTCTTCTAAAAATGCAACTCTTTTACCACTTGATATATTTGCTTCTGAGAGAACAGAAGATGGTTATATTAATTTTAGAATGTCTGCATTAAATGTTCCTAACAGTGCAAAGTATCTACAAGTAGAAACAAGTGGTGTAAAGGACAAAGCAAAACATTCTGTTCAATCTAAATTACTTCTTCCAGCAAACATTAGCGAAGATGAATTTAAAAAGATAATTGAAATTGAAATTAGAAAAACAGGTAAAGTTGTAACAGAAGGTGATATGATTGCAATGCAAAATATTAAATTAGCATTGAATGACTATCAAATATCTTTACGTAAAGCTACAAATGCTCGTTTGATTTACTTTAAAGATGTTCTCAGAAAAGGAAATGATTTTGAGATGGGTAAATTATTTACAATGATACGTGAAAGTTTACAAGAGCAAAATGCTCCAAAAAATATATTGGACATGTTTGCTGTTAAACCTGATGGTAAACCTGTATTTAATCCAAACTTAAGTTTAATAAGATCTACTCTTGAGTATTATTTAATAGCTCAGTATAGTAAAAATGTAACAGATGAAAAAGTTGCAGGATTTAAAAACTTTCATGAAAGTTCTTTTGGATATAATGTAATTGTTGATACACAAACTGGTGAAGTAATTACAACTCAAGCGTATGCAGAAAATCCAAAAGCATATGGAGATACATCAAGATTTAAATCACGACCTCTTGGTATCAGTGTAGAAATACAAGAAGATGGTAGTAAGTTATATTTTGTTGAATGTATACTTCCTAAACCATTTTTTGCAAATGCTCAACAAGAAGCATTCTACATGCAAAATTTAACAAGAATGTTTGGTGTTCGTATTCCAACAGAGGATAAACGATCAATGATAGCATTAAAGGTTGTGGATTTTGTTGACTCTTCTAAGATGAACAACATTATTGTACCACATTTTGTACATTTACTTGCAGGTTCTGACTTTGACATTGACTCATTATTTGGCAGAATGATGTCTTACTATGAAAATGGTAAAGGTAACTATGCATTGTATGGTGATTATAGTCTTTACTCAAATCCAGACACTGGTAAATTTATTGAATTCATGCATTATATGTCAAAGCATGAAGATATTGGTCCTGCAATAAAAAACAGAAAACGAGAACTTATTAATGCAGGTACAATTGAAATGCCTGGTGAAGGGCCATTGTTTGAGGTAATGCAAGCACTTGGATTTGATGATGACAAGTTTACAGGTGTATTTGATCAAGTAGCATTAAAATCTAAATACACTGATGAGTTAGATTTTACAAACTATATGTTTGAGTTAACTAAAGAAGCTAAAGAATTATATGTAAATGCAAAAGAAATAGCAGAACAAAATCCTGAAAACAGAGAACTTGCTAAAACAAGAAACGTTTATGGAAGAGAACATACTGATTTAAAATACATACGTAAAGAAAATGTAAGAAAGCAAAGAGAGACAAAAGAGCTATTGAGATATTTAGATTCAGTATTTGAATATCAAGCAATTATGGATGTATTGTCTAAGTTTGGTATGCCAAGTAGTGTTGATAATTTTATGTCAAATAACACGTTCTCAGAAATGGTTTCACCTAGATATCAAAATCAAAATCTTACTGCAAGCTTGCAGATATTAGGAAATGAGGCTGTGTTTAAATACTTGTACATCAATCAGCGTTCATCAACTCAAGAATTTAAAGATATACTTGAGTCATTTGGTATTGATTTAAAAGCAATTACTAAGAAATCTAACTTGTTTACTCCTACTAATATGATTGAATCTAAGGTAGAGAATAACATGAACAAAGATGGTATTGGACGTGCTGCTGTAATGAATAAGTTTTTATCATTGGCAAGTCAGTATAATCTTAAGTTGTCTGATAAAGCAATTGTGTGGGCTTATAAAAAGTTAGATGGACAACTTGTACTAAAAGATACATTTGGCCAACTAAACGATAAAGAACAACGTGTAATTTCCATTATTGGAAACATCTTAGGTATGTTTGCTGATGGTGCTAAAGAACCAATTCCTTCTGCATTACAAATGAATGAAGTAAATGCAAGTACTACTCTTGCAATGATTGGTATAGGATTAGATCCAGAATTTGCAATAGCATTTAATTTCTTACCTGAAGTGCGTAAAGCAGCTCTTGCTGTACAACAATCACAATTTGCATTGTCAGAAGATTTAGATCAAAGTTATATATTTTATAATACAGCAATAAATGAAGAATTATCTAAAGTAATTGAAGAAGATGAAGCTGCATTTAATAGATTAAAAGCTGCTGGTATTATTACTCAGAAATCATATAAAGATGTTGTACGATTTGATGATCAATTAAAAGTAAAGATTGGTTTAACACCTAAAAAATTAAATCTATATGCACTTAAAAACAATGAGTTAACTCCATCATCAATTGGTTTTGAAATGGTATTTGCAGATAACGAACAACCATTAACAGAAAATGAAATGAAGATTGTTCTATTGATGTTTTATGCAAAACAAGCACAACAAACGTGGGCTATTAATAGAGCATCTAGTGTAACAAATTTGTTTAAACGATTAAATCCTAGTCTTGTTGCATTTGATAGAATGCGTAGCAATATGGAAGAACTACAAAATGAAGAAAAATTGTTTACAAAAGAATCATCTGCTGAACTATTTGCTTCTGACCAAGTATGGTCAGTATTAAAAGAGGCATTGGATGATGCAAATGAGCAATTTTCTAAAATCTTTTTGGAAAGAACTCCATTCTTCTTTCAAATTACAACAGCATTTAAAGGATATTTTGAGGATCCAAAAACTATATCAAATACACTTACTAGTTTCTTAGCATTAACCAAGTTTAAGACATCATATCCTGGTTCAAGAAAAGTTAATAACCCATTAATTCAAGCAGTATTAGATAATGATGATGCTTCAATATTAAAAACATTTACTCCTGAGTATTGGTTTACAAATGATTTATTTACTCAAGTAGAAAAGTTTAGAGAAAAGTATCCAGAAAATGAGTTTTTAAAATTGTTACGTCAAACAGAATCTAAAAATACTGCTACTGTTATATATAATGGTAAAACATTTCAAGGTATAACTGAAAGGTTTATTACTATAATTAGTAAAGCTAAAATAAAAGGTGAGTATGCTGGTAAAATTGCAGATGATATTGCGTTCTTATATAATCAAGGTACTATAGAAGAAAAACAATTTGTAAAAAGTTTATTCTATCATGATCTTGTACGTACAGGACTTCAATATAAAGAAGGTTCATTTTTAGCATTAATGCCAGCAGAACTTAAAGTTCCTCTTTCTGGATACATTGATGAGTTTGTGGAAGGTATTGAATCTGTTATTCAAAGCAAAAACTTTGAAGATGATTTTACATCTTTTATAAAAAACTATACTGGTGAAAATGCAGAACAAGGTGTTGTAAAGTTCTTTGATGAAATGTTTAATCAGATTGCATACGCTGCAGCTTCAGAAAACAATAATCAAAAGATACCTAAATTTAGAGATAAAAGTAATGCAAGAGGTGTGTTATTTACTATAAATTCTAAAAATCCAGTATTTTCTAAACCTATTGTAAAAGCATTTTTAGAGGATAAAAACAATGCAAATAAAGAAACATTACCTGAAGCAAAAGTAAAAGCAATGAACTATGTTTTAAATGCTTTAGACTTGCAAGTACCACCAGGTGTTGATTTATTAAAACAAGATAGAATTAATATTGCTGAGGCATTAGGAGAAGAGTTTACAATTAACTTATCAAACAAAAATAAAACAGCAAATGAAATTCTTTCAAGAATGTTTGGAATTCAAAAAGATTATACAGAACCTGATTCTGTAGAGTTTATATTTCCAAGTATTCTAAGAGTTGGAATTAATACTTATGTACTACAAGGTATAGATGATAATGCTAGTGGTTCTAAATCAATTGGTTCTAACTTGCTTGATTCTATAATGGGTAAAACAACATTCTCTAATATTGGAACATTTGCTAAATACACAGCAATACCATCACAATATGCATCAGAAGAACTTAGTCCTATTGCATTTAGTTCAGAAAATGCTGAAGCATACAAACGTTATATAGACAAGAAAGAAGCAATTGTATTTAATACAAACATTGTTGATACTGCTAAAGAAGAAAAACAACCTACTAAACCATCTACTGGTGTTGTTGAAAGAACAAATAAAATTATTTTAAGAAGTGAATTAAAAGCAAATCCTACAACTTTATATTTATTTGGAGATAATGATATTAGAAAAGGTTTAGGTGGTCAGGCAAAAGAAATGCGTGGTGAACCAAATGCTATTGGTATATCTACTAAAAAATTACCTGCAAGAGGTGAAGAAGCATATAAATCAGATATTGAACTACAAGAAAACAAAAAAATTATTACTAATGATATAAACAAAGCAATTGCAGAATGGAATACAGGGAAATATTCTAAACTTATAATTCCTCAAATGGGTGTTGGTTTAGCTGAGTTACCCACAAGAGCTCCTGAAACATATAAATTTCTACAACAAGAACTTAAAAGATTAGAAGACCAAGTTGCTCAATCATCTACTAGTGTTAAAGAAGGTGTTAAAAAACCTGCTGAAAATATTATCATTACAGATACAAAAGAAGGTGTTGATTCTGAAATAGGTGTTTCACAAGGTCAATTAGATGCGTCAGAAGATTCTTTAGAGGCATTAATGAAAATGTTAGCTGGAACACAGCAACCAGTTGCAGCTGAGGTTCCAAAAATTCAGAGAGGTAGATATGTTACATATAATGGAGGAACGTACATTGTTACTCAACAAAATGCTGATAGTACATGGCAAATATACAATCCATTATTAGAAGGTGCTAAAGCAAAAATATCTGTTGCTGAAACAAATATAAAGGCATTGGGCACACTTGCAAAAATTATTGAGTATAAAGATTCAGAATATATTGTGACATCTAAAAATACTATTATATCTTTGACAACTAATAAGAAAATGATGTGGGGTGAAAATGATGGAAATAGAAAAGCAATTTTAGCAATGGCTTTACAAAATAGAACTATCATTAAACCAAATAATAGACCAAGTATTGATCCAACAGATGAAAACAACTGTTAACTATGAAATGTAGAACTGACATAAAAATGTCCATGATCAAAAAAGCAATTGATCCTAACGTTACTAAGAATATAAAACAAGTATCATCTGATATTTTGTTTATAAGCAATGCAGCATTTCCAAGTGGTAAAGCGCAAACATATAGAATTGCAGAAAGTATTGTCAATAAAACAAATAAACTCTTTGAAGGAAACGTTGCGTATCGTAGAGAGATGTCAGATGGTCAAGAAGTTGTGTTTAATCCAAGTCAAGAGTTAGTTACTGTTTATTACAATCAGTATTTAAAAGAATTCACTGAAGCAGAGGCACGTGAGATTCAAAGAGAAGATGCAGAGCGTGCTGGTATAGAATACTCAGATGATTATTTATTTGATAATGAAACTTCTGGGAATCCTATTTATGATATGTATGAAGAAATGGCAAATCTTGAACTTACTCCTGCAGTAATTGAGTATCTTTACAGCGATAGCAGCCAGAGAATGCGTTTTGATCAATTTGTAAAAGCTGCAAGAGATCTTGTAGCAAATATGAGAGGTCTTAACTATACAAATGATGATATACTTGATAAAATAAAGTGTTTATAAAATGAGTGCATGTCCAAATACAAATGATCAAGCATGGAAAGACTTGGTAATTGCTTTAAATAGTGAGGCAGACGCAATGACTGCGTTTGTTCGTAATGGTAATGAAACACCAAGTGTTGAACAAGCAAAGCAAATTCTAAAGGATTTACGTGTTCAGGACAAGGATGAACAACTTTCTCTTGCGTCAGATCAATTTAAACTATCTAGAGCTGTACAACAAAGACAGACTCTGGAGACAATGAAGTTTCGTTCTAACAAGAATCAAAGAGAGACTATAGAAAAACTTATTGATATGAATAATACATATCAAGATTTTTTAAGAAAGAACATTGAAGCAGCAAAGAATGGTAATCCTGTAGAGCAAACATTAAGTGTATCTAAATTTATTGGTTCATCAGAATTTAAAGGTGATCCAAAAGAATATGAAGCATTTAAATTGTTTGGTACGTTTATGCATGAGATTTTAGAACTTGCTCAAGATGAAGCAATTTCTAAAAACAAAACAATTGCTCAAGTATATACTTCAGAATTCTTTGATAAAGTTTATGAGAACTACATTAAGAAAAATCCTTTTGACATTGACAAGCTTTCTAAAGATGAAATGTATGAGATGGCATTAGGAATTGTAGCACACGTAAATACTAAAAATTCAAGTGGTTACATGATTCTTCCAGAGGTAACTATCATTGGTACATCACGATCAGGTAGTAAAATTATTGGACGACTAGATATTCTAATGATTGATGCTGTTGGACGTGTACATATATATGACTTTAAAACTAAAAAAGTAAAGTATCTTGTAGAAAGAGATTCACTTACAGGTGCGGAAGTAGTAAATGTTGATAAAGCATTATATGGTTTAGCGTTAAAAGAATTTCCAATTGGAAACAAACCAGGTACTGCAGAAAAGTTCAGAGAACTTCCTGTACGTACAACGTATGATACCTGGATGCTCCAACTTGATGTATACGCAAATATTTTATTACAAAGTGATATACCTGTTCAAAATAAAGTTATATCAGCATTGATGTATCAAATTGATGATGACAATAAATCTTATAAGGGAAGTGTGTTGCATGTATTTGAAGAGCAAGATTACTATGATCAAGCACGTAGTGTTAGAATGAACACTAATGGTGTTTGGTTTTCAGATGTTGAAACTGTAGATAAAGTAACAAAAGAATTTAAAAAAGCTGTTGCTATTGAAGTACCAACAGGTGAATTTACAGAAGAAGAAATTAAAAACAAATCTCCTGAAGAATTATTTGATATAAATCCTTCAGATAAAAACATGCAGGATTTTGTTATACAATTAGAAAAAGTAATTGATGGTCAGATTGCAAAAGCATATGAAGATATTCAAAGTGCACAAGAAAAACCAGTACGTGATAAAGAATTAGAAAAACTCTTAAAAACACGTAAAGATACATTAAACAATCTTAAGCAAATAGCAGAGAAATTAAAATCAACTGCTCCTTCTGTATTGCTTAACTCAACAAACTTTTTCAATGCTATTAATGTCATGGAAAGTGACTTGGAAACATTGAACCAAATATCAAAAGAATCTGCAGAGTTGTACATGACTTCAAATAATGCATCTGAGCAAAATAAAAGTTTTGATAAAATACGTGAAGCATTTAATAAAAGTGTTGTATTAACATCTATTATTGATTTTATGAATCAGGTTGTTAATGAAGCAGCATCAGCAGAAGACAGTACTATAACAGTAGATAGTCCTGTTAGAAAAAGATTGACACAATTAGAGATTTATGCTGAATCAATACAATCTGATTTTAAAAAAATTGGAATGATGAGTGCTGTTAAAGTTCTAATGTCACCAGGAGAAAAAGTATTTGGTGCTGTTAATGAACAGAAACGTCAAGCATTAACTCCAGAGTTAAACTATTTAAAAGGCAAATTGGAAATGTTACAAAGCAATCCAAAGCTAGGTATCTATAAAAACATTAAGTATAGAGTGTTCAGTTTAATGAATAAAAACTTTAGAGAAAAAGTAGCACAAGCAATGGGACCAAATGGTGACATTGTACTTGCTGAAATACAAAAGATTGAGAAAAGAATAATGCAAATTGAAATGCTTCTTAAAGGATATGATTATACTGAAGAAGCAATGGAAAAATTAATTAATGGCATTACTGATCATACGTCACCATTTTATGTAGGAATGCAAAGTCCATATGAAGGTTCTGACACAATTCTTGGTGGATGGCAAATGGATTCTGCTATTGCATCAGCATCAAATTCTGATCTTGCAATATCAGCATTTACAACATTACTTAAAGAACATAAAGCACAAGCTGAATATAACACGTTGACAGATCCAAAACTTCAAAAGTTTGATAGACTACTTCGCGCTTTGCAAGCTCAAGGTTTTTCATTAGAAGATTTAAATAAAATGACTTCTGAATGGATAACTATTAAGTATGAAGACTTTAAAACAAAAGAGATAAAAGAAATGCGTAAGCTGGTTTATGTAAAACCATATAGCGAAGAATATGAATCAGCTTACAGAGGATTCCAGCAACAACTAAGAGTTCTAAATAGAGAATACTATGAAGCAAATGCTTTTTATCAAGAAAAGTTTGGAACTGATCCACAGGCAGAACAAGAAGCTAAAGATGCATTATTAGCAAAACAATCTGAAAGAGATGAGCATAAGCGTGCAATGATAGCATGGATGTTAGAAAACTCTAATTTACCATATGTTGATTCATTTTACAAACTACAATTAAAACTACCTGAAGACATACGTGACAAGATGCAAGAGCTTTATCTTGAGCAAGAGGTAATCTTATATAGTGTTGGTAGAGGTAACGAAGTCTTACTTGAAGACTCTGATTTTGATAGATTAAAAGAACTTGATGCAGAACTTAAAAAATTACGCATTGAAGCTTCTGAAAGAAGTCCTGAGTATGCTGCATATTTAGAAGAGTTTGATAATCTATATGAATTTGATACCAATGATAATTATTTTAGAGTTATGGAAAAGAACGCATTAGTGCGTTTTTCAGATAGCCCTGAAAAGTTAGACAAGTGGTACAAAGACAATACTGTGAGTAGACCAACGTCTGAGTGGTATGAAACAATAAATGAGCTATATGATAAACGTGCTGAAATATCACAAGGAGATCCTACTATAAAAGCATTGATTGATGCAAAGAAAAAAATCATGGCTCCTTATAAAAACTCAGGACGTTTTAATCCTAAGTTTCTTACAGATGAGGAGATATCAGAATTAGATGCAATTGAAGCAGAAATAGAAGATATAATTGAAGGAAAAAAAACAGACAAATCTACATTATCTAAAGAAGAACGTAAGCAAATTGCTGAAATATCTGCAGAGATAAGAAAACTTGTTTCATTTCAATTAAATCCTATTTACATAGAAGAGTTTGATACTCAATATAGATTATTACAAACAGCATTTAATGAGATGAATAACACTCAATCAAATCTTGCTGTTGCTAGATCAAAAGGTGTTGCTTCTGAAATTGAAGAAGCAGAAAACAATGTTATTGCTGCAGTAAGACGTTTTGGGGAAGTTGAAAATTCATTTAAAAATTGGTATGAAAAAACTCATTACAACAAGTATCAGAGTATTCGTACAGGTTATGACACAAAATCAAACAAAGTTCCTAAATCATTTAACTTTGAAAGATTACCTGCATCTACTGTTGCAGATAAATATATGGAAACAGTACCAAATCCTAAATATTACAAATTAAAAAGATTACGTATTGGTAACTGGACTCTAGATGGTAGAAAATTAAGTAACGCAGAGATTGAAGAACTTCAACAAAATCCTGAGAACGTTACTGACTTAAATATATCAGGAAGACTAACAATAGAAAGAGGAGCTTATAATCCTGGATTTCTTAAAGGTCATGATGGTATTCCATTACCAAAAGAAATTGCTGTATCAGATGAAGGACATTTTTATATTGATCCTAAAAAAGCACCAAGTGCAAATATTAATGCTAAATATCTTGATTTATTAAAGAATCCACAAATGTTTGAGTTCTACAATAGCATGATGGATATTTATTTTGATATGCAAAAACGTATTGAAGGTAGAACTATTGGATATCAAGTACCTGGTTTTGCTGCTAGTTTAGTTGAAAGTATTGCCAATGAAGGATGGGCTAAAGGTTTTTCAAAACAATACAATGCATTTATAGATAAACATCTTAAAGCTGAAGGTCAACAAGACATGTCAGAAAATATTTATGGTGATATAGGTGCACGTATTCGTATGAGATTTTCAAATCAGTTAGATGAAGAAATACAATCTAGTGATGCTATTGGTTCATTTATGAAATGGACAACAGAAGCACATATGAATATTGCAATGCAAGAAGTAGCTCCTGTATCAAAAGGATTTATTGAATTCTTACAACTAAAGCGCGATGAATTAGCAAAAGATCTTCTTAAAGGTCAGGTTTTTGTTATTGATGAGGTTACTGGTGAAAAAACAACAGTGGATATTAAAACCAAACTTTCTGAGATGGATAATCTTATTAAGATAATTAAATTTGAAAATGGAAAATACTTATATGGTATAACTGAAAATACTCAAGAAGCAGGTAGAAAAACAAAAAAAGCTGTAGATACATTTTTTAAGTATACCAGTTTTATCAGAATTGGATTTGACATTGTCAATCAAACAAAAAACTATACATCAGGTAATGTTCAGGCATTTCTTGCTGCTGGAGGAAATGACAGTGATCATTATAGCAAAAAGAATTGGTTATTTGCAAAAGGAAAAGTATATGGATATAATGGATTTTTGGCTAATTATCTAAAAGATTGGGGACGATTGACAGATTTAAGTGAATCAACTATGCTTTATAGACTTATAAACCCTGCACAAAAAGATATTATTAAATACTTTGAAAATTCATCAGGTTCTAGAAAACGTAGACTGGCAGAAAAACTTGTCAATGTTGGAGAACTTGGATACATGTTACAAGATAAAGGTGATACAGAAATTGCTGTTACTGTAATGTATGCTATTATGGATAATTACAGATTTGAACAAATAGAAAGCATTGATCCAACAACAGGTGAAAAGATATTTAAACGTGATGCTAAAGGAGATGTTATTATGATTCCTGCACATCAGGCATATTACAAAGATATCAATGGTAATTTAACAATAAGAAAAGATGTTAACTATACAAGAGAAGATGAAAAACGTATCAGAAATATAGTTTACTCTGAAATGCGTAGAGCACAAGGTAACTATGCAAAGAATGATCAAACTGAGTTTGAAAGTAGAGTACTTGGTAAAATGGTTTTCTTCTTTAGAAAATTCTTAGTTCCACAATTCTTAAATAGATTTGGTTACTTGCGCCCTAATTGGGAAGGTTCTGAAATGGCTTTAGGATATTGGAGAGCATTTGCTTATGCAATGCAAATGTTTGGTGTTGGTAATACTATGAAAGAATTCTTAGTTGGTTCTGATACACTTTCAAAGATAGGATTATCTGGTGGTATAAAAACATATGTAATTAAAGATCCAAAAACAGGTAAAATTGTACGTTCTGAGAATGTTGGTGACTTTTATGCTAAACGCGTACATCATGCAAGACGAGATGCAATTGCAATGGCACTTCTTACAGTGTTAAGTATGGCATTATATTCATTTGTTAAACGTAGAGATGACGATGATGAAGAGTTAAGCATGCTTGAAGGTAATGCAATTAGAGTAATTTGGGGTACAAAAGGTGAAACTGTATCAATGTTTCCTGTTGGACAAGGTTCTCAAGAATATATTAAAAACTTTACTACAGCAATACCATTTGTACGTGAATTTCAAGCAACTGTAAGATTACTAAATCATGGTATTAAATATGCAATGGCTATGATAATGAATGGTGGTGAAGAACCAGATCCAGATTATGATTCAGAATTATATCAAGGAATTTGGAAAGATGCATTTTACTCAAGACAATCAGGAGCTTATGAAAAAGGTGATGCAAAAATAAGAAAGGATATTATGGATTTAACAGGTTTTAAAAACTTTAGAGATATATTTGACCCTAATTATAGAATTGACATGTTAAAACGTAATCAATAATAATTTAAATTTGTAAATACCAATATTATTCAATATCTTATATTGAGGAATAAAACTGTTAATTATACTAAAAAAATAAAAAAAAATCATGGCAAATTTGCAAATTTCTAAATTAGACAATTATATTCATATTCTTGATATGGATAAAAACGTGCTTTATACAGAACATAGTTTTAGAGTTCTTGTCAGAAAACTTACGCCTACTGGTAATAAATATGATATTGCATTTTTAAGACAAGATTCAACTCCTGCTGCTTTTTATAGTGCTACTATTGGTCAGATTTATGATTATACTAATGTTCCTTTTACTCAAGGTGATTGGGAACAGTGGTATCAAAATAACACAGGAGATATTAATGCAGCTACAAACACTGTAGAAATTAAAGGTCCAATAGGACAAGTAATTTGTGATGATTCAGTTTCTACAACTTTGTGTACCAGTCAAGCTAATGTACCAATTATAGCAGGTATAAATAATGTTGTTGGAATTAAAGATATGCGTTACTTTGTTCTTGCTGCAGGAGGATTAGGTAGAATCTTATTAAGTTTTTCAATTTATAATCAAGATACTACTGCTAATATTAAAGTAAGTACAGATGGAGGTTCTAGTTATTTTTCTGTTCCTCCTGGTGTAACAATTAATTATGATGCAGGAGGATTAATGAATCACTTTGATGCAAATACGATATTTATTGATCAAAATTCAGCTACATTATTACCACTTCTCACCTTTACATGTATATAAAATGTCTACAAAAATCACTATATCAAAAAAAATTGCTATTAAAGATGAAGGAGTATTAAAAACTTCTGATGTAAATAGTATTAATTTTACAGGTACAGGTATTACTGCAACAAATGTTGGTAATGATATTACTGTTAATGTACCTGCTTCTCCAGCTGGGGTAACTTCTGTAACTGCTACATTTCCAATAAATTCTACAGGAGGAGCTACTCCTATAATAAGTATACCTCAAGCATCTGGATTTAATAGTGGTTATCTAACTCAAGGTGATCATTCAACATTTTCAAGTAAACAAAATCAATTAACTAGTGGAAGTAGTATTAAATCCATAAACAACGCTTCAATACTTACATCTGGAAATCTTGATCTTCAAACTACTTTAGTTAGTGGAACAAGTATAAAAACTGTAAATGGAGTTTCTCTTCTTGGTAGTGGTAATATTTTTGCTGGAGGTTCTGCAGTAGCACAAACTCCAACAATTGAGGATCAATATCAAGCAGCCGCTGGTTCTGGATCTACAATATTATTTAGTGCTAATGTTATTTCATCTTTAGGTCAAACGATTTTACTAGATTTTATGGTTAGAAATAATCTTGCATTAACTTCTACCTTTCGTGTTTATGTAAGTAGTTCTGCTTCTATAGTTGGAGCAACTATAATAGGAAGTATTGTACTTTCTCCAAGTGTTGATTCTATAAGATATTTTCATAGATTAGTAGTTACAAGAAATTCTAGTTTTAATTATTATTTATCTGGTTTTGACACGTATGTAGAAAATGATTTTAGTACTGGACAAACATATAGTAATGCTGCAACATTAGGATTTAATGCTATCACAAAACCTTGGATAATAGTGACATTAAACCAATCAGCATCATTAGTTAATGCAATTATTAATTATTAAAAATATAAAATGAATTTAACTAAAATAGAAAATGGATTTCAAATTGATGGTCAAGATGAAAAATATTTATTTGTAAATGATGAATATGAAATTATTTGTGAAACTGAATGTCATATACAAACTGATTGGGGAAAAATATTTTTTAATACATCAGTAACTATTGGGAATCAATCATTTGAATTAATAGAAGATTGGATTAAAGAAGCTTATACCATATAATCCAGTTAACACTGAAATAGATTCATAATAAATAAAATGGCAGGTTACTTATCACCTGCCATGTCATCATAAATTGCTTTCTCAGAATCACTAAGACTTTCATATGTGTATACTGATTCTTTAAACATTTCTTCTTCAGAATCATAATATGGTCCATCTTTGTGACCCATTGGTTTTTGCCATTTAGGTCTAAAGTATACATCAAAGTTTCTATTTAAATATGAAATTGAAACACCAGTTACTTCGTGTATTTTTACTTTAGTACAACCTTCAAAGATCATTTTCATAATTGTTTCTGAATGCTTATTTCCCAAACTCATGGTCCAAAATAATGAAATCCTTCATTTACAATATCAGTATCATTACCTTCTATTATATTCCAACATATAGTACCAAGACTAGATGTAACTTGTCTGTTCTTATCCTCTTTTTTAATAAAGTATTTAGAACCTTGCATGTAAGTGTAATCACTAGATTCTCTAAAAGAATTTGCATATTGCTCAATTGCTTGAAATACAAGTTCCCATGTATAATCTGGATACTCATTAAAGAACCATATGAATCTCTCATAAAGTTCTTTAGGATTTGTACGATATGCATTTGTTGAGTCAGGACGTTTTCCTTTTGGAAAATAATCATTGTATCTTACAATATTCTCTTCCCAATCTTCAAATGGCACTTTCTTTTTGGCTGGTGCTTTTTCTAATATTTTTTGGCCATTACGCAATACACCTTTACCAAGAGTAGTCAGAACATAAGTTCCTTCTATTTCTTTCATGTAATCACAAAGAGCAAGTCTATATTGCTCACTACGTACATTGATAAAATTTGAGTGCGTATAACTATTAAATGTAGAATGTAACACATAAAAACCATTAGGGCTAAGTTTTTGCTTAACCAAATAATCAAAAAATTCTTTCATGTTAATTTAGTATTGGTTCTTGTTTCTTCTTTTTTATAGAGATTGATTGTTCTGTTAATGGAATAAATCTATCTGCTCTGTATCCAATCCAAGGTAGTCCAAATTTTGTTCTACCTTCATTTGTCACACCTTTGATGATGTAGACTTTTTGTTCAAAGTTATTACTAAACTCAGATATAACTGAGTAAGTGTTTCCTTCCTTAAGCTCTGCGCCAGGAGGTAATTTGTCATCATTAATGCATAGGACTTCCATAATGTAAAAAATATAGGGCTGCTTTTACACAGCCCTTTGTAATTATCTAACAGGACATGCTCCTCCTTCGCAATCTGCAATATCCATATCATTCAAATTGATTGTTTCATCAAATGAAGATATAGGAGTTACAGATGCAGAAAGCTCTAAATATTTAGCTTCTGTGATTTCTTCCAATGGTGCTTGATCAAAACCATGTTCATTGTGAAGTAAGAATGATACTGATTTCATATTTACATAGTTCTCAGAAAGCCATTGTTTAATCTCATCAAGTTCATGCTTGCGATAGTAAATTGTTACTGATACTGCATTGTCTGACCATTCAGTTTGCAAACGTTTAATTACTTGCAACTGATCAACTGCAGACATATCGTTAGCAAGAAGAGTATGCTTTGGAAATTTGCATGGAAATGATACAATTATAGTACTGTGATCTTCTGTTCCATCAAAGTTGCGTTGAAATTCTACAGGAAATCCATTAGCTCTACATACTTTTACAATTGGACTGTCAGAAGACATTCTAATTCTACGTATATAAAATTCAGAATATGCAGGATGCGCACCAGATGTAACACCAGCTAACAAACTTAATGTACCAGATGGTTTAACAGTTGTCAATTTAATTGATGGATTGAAACCTTTTCCTTTACTATATTCTGTATCATATGCACGTAAATAATTATAACAATCTGATAACCAAGAACGTTGCTCATCTGTAGCTTGAAGATAACCTGTAACACCAATACCCATTCTCATGTTCTTGTGTACAATATCTTCAGTTTCCTTTACTGCACATTTAATTGCTAATGAGTGTTTGTTAATTCTATAAAGTATTCTAGATACTTCAAGTAGCTCATCATATGATTCAATATTTGGAAGATAGATTTCTGCTAAACAACATGTCTCAAAGTTTGCCAATGATTGTTCTGCACATGGATTAAAGCCCATTACTTCAGGATCAGGATATTGTGTTTCACCAACTCTACCCATTCTGCGAGATGCTTCAAGATTAATTAAACCATATGGTTCACCATTACCTTTGTATCCTTCCCAAAATTCTTCTGGCAACTTTGATATGTCATCACATATAACTGAATTGTTACTCATTGCACGCCAGTTAGGAATTCCTCCAAGATCCCAGCGTTTTGCACGTAAGAAATCAAAATCATCATAATCACCTAATGCAATTTGTGCTGAACGTCTCACATTACCTGCAACTACAATACGTCCAATAATGTTCATTATATCAAGACAATCAACTGGACGTAATCTTTTACCTGATCTTGAGTTAAGAATGGTGTTAATCTCACCAATTCCCCACACTAAATCTTGTGGACCAGATGCTACGCCACCAAATCCTTTGATTGGAGAACCTTTAGAGCGTATTAAATGACAAGCATAAGTAAATCCTTGCCCAGTGACAAATGATGCTTCTAGAACTCTTCTCATAAGCTCAACCCATCCTTCTCTTGAATCAGGTACAATAAAGTCAGCATCATTTACATCCATGCGTTCAACTTTCACCTTCTTTAATATTTTAGGTATTTGATAAACATGCTCACGTTGTATGTTAAAACCTACACCAGAACCTAACATTAGCATCTCAAATGCCCATGTAAAAGGTCTAATTGGTTCATCACAAACAACAAAAGCACAATTTTGCAATGATGGTAGACCTAGTTTATCAACTGTCTTTGTACCCAACTGCCACAAAAATCTTCCTGCAACTGTACCCTTTAAATTCATCATGATTCTTCTAAGAGAATCTTCATCTTTTTTTGTAAAACCAACATTGAGTTGAGTTCTACATGCATCTACTACTCTTTCAATAGTATCATGCCATTCTTCTGTTTTACCATTCTTTGTTGGTCTAGAGTATGTACGTTTATAAGTAACATATCCTACAGGACCCCAAGGAACAATAGCAACATCTGCTTTTGTTTCTGTCATAATTAAAGTTTTAAAATGTTATAAATTGTAATTGGAAAGGCGACAAAGATCGTAAAATTTATTCATTGTGCCAAGTAGTCATCATAATAATTTATAAAAATATATGTAAATATTTTTAGTTTTTTAAGATATTTATAGTATCTTATACTTGAGGAAGGTGAGAGTACATTTAACTGCATATGAGAAAGCATTTTGTACTTCTTTTTATATTGTCAATTTTATTTGTTTCATGTGATGCAGGTAAACGTTTGCAAAAAAAATTGGACAAATATTGTCCTTTATGTGTACAAAAAGATAGTACTGTAACCATAATACAGATTAAAGACACCACCATTGTAATTCCTGGAGAAACAATAACACTAATAGATACTCTTTATTGTGATTCTCTTGGTAATGTTATATCCAAATTAAAAGAAGACTTAAGAGACAAAGATGGTACTTTAGTTAGTATACAAACTAAGATTAAAGATAATGTATATTATACAAAAGCTAAAGTTCATACAATCTATAAAACAATTAAAGGCAATGATATTTATCATACTAAAGTTGTCACTAAAACTCTTAAACCAGAAAAAATTAAATACATTCCATGGTGGGTAAATTTCTTTGCTGTACTTGGAGCAATATTATTTTTTATTCTTCTTGTATACTTTGGTTACAAGTTAATTAAATTGTATCTCTTATGAAAACACAACTATCTTTATTAATACTAACAATACAATCTGAACTTTTGACTCTTATATCTATATGCTTTGCATTCTTTTTACCAATATCTGGCATCTTGTTGATGATAGGAGTATTAATTATCATTGATACTATCACAGGTATATGGAAAGCCAATAAGTTAAAAGAAAAAATAAGTAGCAGAAAGTTATCAGCTATTATTAGCAAGTTAGCACTCTATGAAATCACTGTTATAATGTTTTTTTTAATAGATGCATTTATTCTTAACGATATCATTCTTGCATTCTTTAGTGTGCCATTTATGCTCACTAAAGTAGTGGCATTGGTCCTAGCTTCTATAGAGGTGATGTCTATCAATGAGAACTACAAAGTAGTAAA
>Ga0181364_1000028_pt1 | contig 26237 bp, 5 predicted proteins | sample Fa13NDMM110SN_FD_130108 | JGI IMG/M metagenome (GOLD analysis project Ga0181364, IMG submission 130108) | Freshwater viral communities from Lake Michigan, USA - Fa13.ND.MM110.S.N | ecosystem: Environmental > Aquatic > Freshwater > Lake | place: USA: Michigan | collected 2013-09-24
AATTGCTTTTGCAACTTGTCTTGCTGCTATATACTGGGTTGGGTAGCTTGTATCTTTATAATCATCCGGAAAAGGTGAGTCTGCATAATCATGTTCAAAAGCATTTTTTACATTCAGGACTACATACATTACATTTTGTGTGTAACCTTTGCGCTTTAGTTCCTTTTCAGATTCTTCTTTTACTTCTGCATCTTTTTTTATGGCAGCTTCAAAAAACTTCTTGATCTGAGCACTTGTTAAATCATCTGCATATGCACTTTTAAGTTCACCTTTACGTAGTGTATAAACAAACTTATAACCTTTATCCTTCTCATGATATATTCTATAGCTTCCATCAGAATTACTGGTTGTATATTCTTCAAATGTCCCGTACTCATTTTCTATAGTTATATCATTTGTTTTAAATCTATCTATCTGGGATAGAAATTTTTTAAACTGATTAGTTGATCTATTTATATTATTAATGGTATTTGTAAAACCCTGTGCATCGCGGTAGTCATAATTTTTTCTTAGTCTCTTGCGCTCTAGTTGCAGTAGTTCAATTATTTCATTTTTTGTTTTTCCCTCCGCTTTAGCTTTTTCAATTAGATTATTAAAGTAAGGAATAGTTTTTAGAAAACTTACTCTCTCTTTTGCATCAGGATATATATTAACAACTCTTTCAAGAGCGTTCAAGACAGATCCTAAAAAATTATGTCTTCCTAAGAAAGCATAACTTAAAGCATTGGTTTTATTATTTGAAAAGAAAAAGGCATTTGATGAATCGAATGCAAACTCTTGACCTCTTTTATTATCTATTAGCTTACCTTCTCCTGTTGTAAGTCCTCTTTTTTCTTTTGAGAACTCCTCAAACTTTTCATAGGTACCATGAAAGAGTATATCCTTTACAGTAGTTTCTGGAAATATACTGCCAAGATACTCTTGGTATTGCTCTAAAGTACCTATTTGACTTAACTCAGGAACAGCATCATATATATCTTTTGCACTTGCCTTACCCTCTTCTTTTACAAATAAGGTAGGTTTACTTTTCATAACATCATCCACGGAGCGGATGGTTTCATTCTCCATGAAATCTCTCATGGCTTCAAATTCACCTACAGCATCTACTAGGGATTTCCACTCTGGGGAACTGGTATTGGGGCAAAAGTTCATCGTGCTTTACTAAAACATTTAAGTAATTGTTCTCTCACATCAGCATCTGTAATAGGCTGAGTTTCAGCTATTTCCTCACGAGCCTCAGGTAATACCCTACTCATAGGATTAACATAACCAAACTCTTCTCTCAACCTCCTACTCAAATATACGAAAGTTTTAGGGGCTGGAGCATTTTCAATGTCCATTAGCTTGGCTTTTGGATCATTTATATTTTCATCAAATGCATAACCAAGTAATGATAGACCATAGCCACGCTGACTGAAAATAAGAGTTTTTGGATTGGTATCATCATCTCTAAGTTTGATGAGCTCCTGGATACCCTTTTCTATAGTCTCTATGTTTGCATCATATGTAGCATCAGTTATAAACTGATCTGCATTTAGGATCTTACTAAAGGTCTTTGTTATAATACCAGAAGTGTTCTCTTTAGGTATTACACCATCATTGACAAGATCCTTAATCACTGAGCCAGTTACACCTGTGAATTTTGATGCAATTAACATAGTTGACTGATTCTGAGGACTGTATGAGTTCAAACTATCATCAAATACAATCACATCATTTTCATTAAGGGCACTTTTAAGTTTCTTGCCGAGCTCTTTTTTAAGATAGGTAGATGGCTTATCCTTAGTACCCTCTGGTACTTCTATTTCAGAAGGAACATCATATAAAACCACACTTGGATCATATGCACTAGAGTAGAAAGTTTTTGTTTCACCCTCAGTTGCTGTAGTACCATAGTAATTCTTTATGTTTTTTCTTTTGTAAGGAATATAAGAAATCTGGTCACCACTCATCATAGATTCGGATGACATTGTTCTATACTGTGCTGAGAATAGTCTCCAGTACTCATTTAAATATTCGGCAGAGTCTACCTCTAGATTACGAAGTGATGTTGCTACAGCAGCATCCATTATTCTTGAGAACTTGCCGGTATTTACTATTCTAGCAAGGCTGAATGAACTCTTACCATCCTGACCTGCTTGCAAGAATGCAAACACTGAGAACATAGAGAACAATCTACTGATTCTGTCATTCTCTAATTGGTTAGATACCTTCTGAATACTTGGGTCTGATAGTCTCTGCAGTTCCTCATGGTATGCGTTAACTGCATCTGTATCCAAACTTGATTCAGAAAGTCTAAGGTTTTTAGTTCTACCTGAGAAGTCAGTTTGTAGAGATGAGAATAGTCTAAACTTAGACATCTCATCCGGGTACATTGTTTCAAGTCTAGCTACTTGTGCTGCAAAACCACTTGTGTCATAAAACATAAATGGAATGTTGTAAGTATTTAAAAGAGCGTTGTCTCTTAGATACTCTTCATAGGCTAATCTACTTTTCTTGTTATCACCGAAGTTACTTGGCTGTCTTGACTTTCTATACTCAAAATCAGCTGTCTCAGTATACTTAGAATAAGGTACCATGTATCTAAGTGTCTCTCTTTCATACACAAATTTGTAGAATGAGTTCTTAGATATTCTAGGATCCTTACTACTAAAATATTCTTTCTTAACCGGTGCTAAACCTCTTTCACTTGTGTACTCAGGACTTGCATAAAATTCTTTATTAAAGTCTTCTTCCATCTGAGTAAAGTCCACATAAAGAACTCCATTCTCTACATAGGCTCCTCTTTGTAATACAGTTACAGGTGTAGTCTCAACAGTTGCAGCTAATCCTCTATAGGGTGCTTTTTTATTAAATCTATTTGGATTATATAAAAACTGCTGGAAGATGTAGTTAGTAAAGTCATTTCTCAATGTATTTACAAACTGCTCTTTATTAGCAAATGCACCCGGGAATTCTTTTTCTAAATCATAAGGTGAAAACTCTTTTGATGTATCACTCACAAATCTCATCAACTCAGGATGTGTCCTAAGAGGAAACATCTGAGAAAGAATGTCAATCATCTTGGATTGTTTCTTAAAGCTACCTATAGGTGAATTGTTCTCAATATCCTGGATAACTTTAGTAGGAATTCTGGTTTCATTCTCAAGTGCTTCAGCATTCTCTAGTTTTTCATTAAGAGCAAAGATATTTGTAGCTCTTGCGGTATCAAAGTTCATCCCCAGCTTAACTGCTGTGGTTGCCTTTGCCATCTCTTCTATTTCTATGAAGTGCAGGAACACTTGGTAATCAAACTTACTGTAATTACCCATTGGGTTAGCTACATTATCCTGAAGTTCTTTAAGAGTAAACTCAGCCTTGTCTCCAATTATTTGGCCAATCAAGTTGGTGTATATATGCTTTTTCTGCTCTTTAACCTTAAGCTTCTTTTTATCTTTTACAAGTGGACTTAGAATTTTTTCTCTTGCGTAAATTCTATAATAGCTTGGATTTTCTGCAGATTCTCCCATAGCTTGAGCAAAGGTGCTTCTGATAAGTCTTTGCTTTTCTACATAGTCTCTGATAATAGGTTGAGACATAAAGTAGACAGCTTGCTCTAATGGCACACCTGCTTGAACCAAAAACAGAAGTGATGGTGATAGCTCAGGGTTACCTTGGATATCAAAGATCCATGAGTCTTTAGCTACGTCTACCCAACCATTCATCATTTGAGAAATGATTGTAGATATTCTGGTCTTATTATCCTTACTATAGAGATGAGATAAAGATATAGCCTGGCCATCAGGTGTAGACATCTGATTATGGGGCATTAACAACCTTTGCTTTATAGAATAAGGATTCTTACCTCCACCCAATAATGCCTTCACTGACATATGAGCACCTATTCTATTAAATACAGTGTTATATGTATTGTCTACTGCACCAAGACCAAGTGTCTTCTTACCAATATTGTTAGAGTTCTGCTTATACCTGTTATACCCTAATTCAAAAATTCTAGTTCCCGCTATAGTATCAAACTTCTCACCGGTAACAGTTTTCATAGGATCATAATCCCTAACGGATTTAGCTAATGTATCTGCTAATGGTTTAACCAGGAAGGTTCCGTTTGGAGTAACTAGATCCACAAAGTTAGAATCACTAGAAAGTATATCAACTATAGAACTGAGCAGTTCATTTTCAAGACCTCCGGATTCAACACTTGCTAGTTCTGTTTTTAGTTTGTCTATTTCATTAATGATAGAACCCACTTTACTTTCTTTATACTCAGTGAGTGGTTTAGCTGCAATCTTATAAAGCTCATCTAACTCCTCTTGAATAGCATACAAGTCCTCATACAAAGACTCAGGATAGATTTCACCAAGTTCAAACTGATTCCATATCTCATTATTTATTCTACGGATCTCCTGCTTATATCCAGTAATGGTTTGATTAAAGTCAGTTTTAAGTTCTTGCGGTACTGACTCTAGATACTCTTTAGTATAATTAAACACATCCTGATTGGCAGCATCTAGTTTCTCATAAAGGTCTTTGATCTTCTGCTTTGTTGCATTAATATCTACCTTAGATCCTGAATTATATTTAACCAGAGAAACACCTTTAGATGTCTTCAGCAATGAAGGAAACATAAAGGTCAGCTTATCAATATCAAAGTCACCACCTGACTTAGCTACAATCTCTGATGGAAGGATAACTATATTACCAGATGTCTCGGGTAGAAACTCAGCTACCTCAGCAAATTCCATAGAGTTAAGACCCTGTACAGGAATACGCACACCCATGATTGTAATCATCTGTCTATTCTCACCTAGCCATCTTTCATCTTTAATTACTTGATTAAGAGCATCAAAGTTTGGTATTCCTTTGGCTTTTGCTATAGCAATTACATCAGGATGTTTAAGCAGCTTTTTAAAATCTCCCTGCAATGCAATTTTAATTTTCATTGCAGTAGAAGGATCTCTTATTTCAGTAATTTGTGGAGTTACACCTTTTATTCTAGCATCAAGATATGCAAGTTCAGTAACTCTAGCATTTCTATAACTGTCTGCCCAGTATTTTGAATCAGTATTATTTAGTTTATTACGTGCATCCTTAAGTGCTGCATTATCATAACCTTTATATTTCTCATCAAAATTTATAGTTTTTTGAGCATACGATGCTAAGCCATTTGTACCATATTTAGTAATTTCTTCTTCTGTTGCACCGCGCAAGCCAGCGGGCTCAAAACCAGCACCTGATACTTGAATAAGAGCTTCACCCTTAACCTTCTGTCTTACAATTCTCTTATAGACAAGTGCTGACAAAAGCTTTTCAATCTTTTCTGCAGATGGGTGGATACTCAAATCATAGATCAGGTTTGTACCACTTTCATTAAACTTAATAAAGTCTATCTCATGCTCAGCTAGGTCTTGTCTAGTAAGTTCATTCTTTACAAACTCAACAAGCTTCTCAGACATTTGAGCTACACCATTTTCATCATAAGTAATCTCAGCTTCTCTTTCTAACTCCTTGATTTTGAAATCAGTAAATGCAGAAACAGCTTTTTCATATCTGATAATCTTTTTGTAACTATCTGATGCATCAAGTTTTTGATCTTCATCTAAAGCATCCCACTCTTCTTTTGTACCAGTATAATCAATAGGCACACCTTGATCCATTAGACCTTCTTCAATCAGTTTTCTTAACTGAGTTGGGAATATGACTTTACCTTTATAACTATCTGCAGTCTCAAGTTGATCCTTAAAATAATCAAGGAATATTACATTCTTTGTAAACTCATAGTCTGGTTTTGCAAATGCCGCAGTAGTATTTTTAGCAGAGCTATCCTCATAGAACTTATCTATCTTACCATTAGTTGTAATGGTGTTGATCTTAGAACCAGAGTTAAATGTTGCATAGTCTATACCCTGACTAACCATTTTATTATGAAGAACCTCAAGGTTAGTTCCTTTAATCAGGTTAGGTATCAGAGGCAAAAGAGAGAACTTATGGAAACCAATTACCGGAAGACTATTTTCACTAGTCTTAAGAGGGCCCCAGTACTGCATCTTTTTAACAGGGAAGAATTTACTTACATCAGCAGATGATACATCTTCTCCATTTAGAATCTTATTATACAGACTCTCTTGGTATGGGCTCCATTTTCCAAGTTGATTAAGCAATGCACGGTAAGAATCAAATGATATCCAACCTTGTGCATCACCCTCTTTCATTTTACTATACTCAGAAAACTCTTCTTTAATAGCATCTTTTTCTTTCCCTGTGAGTTTCTTACCAAGTCTCTTTTCTTCAGATGTAATTTTAGCATTTATATATGACTGTAGGTATACAGAAGCTGTTTTGGTATCCTCAAGAATAGCACTATTCATTGTGGTTGACCACTCTTTATCTGCAGCTTTAAGATTAGATTTCTTGAACCACTCGCTATCCTGATACCTTGGTTTAAATAAAGTATTCAGAATGTTAATCATACTCTCATCAGTACGGGGAAGAGTTCCTGTTGCAGCTACACCGGCATTTCTCTTATGGAATTCCTCTTTCTTCATATTGTAAAGAGCGGGGTCACCATAAAACATTACCGTAGTTTCATACTTATGAATCCAGTCATTCAGAACATAGGTTCTAAATGCTACCTCATCCATAACATCAGTGTCAATGTTTACTGCAGCATTCTGTGAGTTAGATTCAACCATCTTTCTGATCTGACTCATCATCTGTTCTCTGCCAGTCAGATTGATTTTTCCTACATCATTTCTAAAGTTTTCTACCTGAGCATCAAAGTAGTCAAGGATCTGTTGCTCAATCTCATTCTTTAGCTTAGTATTTTCATCCAGGTAACCAGGGAAATCTGTTCCGGTATAAGCCTCAACTTTTTCTCTAGTCTTTTTTTTAAGTATGTCTTGGAAGATAACTAGTTTGGTTCCTACTTCTTTATAAAGCTTATCTCCAACAAGGACATCACCTGATTCATCCCCTGCCTTGAGTCTGTTAATTCTCTCAACTTCACTGTTGAGATAATTCATAAACTGTCCAAGAGCTATTCTATTTCCAGTAGTAGTTCTGGGATCATCAATATCAGTGTATCTGGTAAAGTCAGATATATTGATGTAGTGCTTTTTATTTGTCTGTGGGAAGATTAATCTATACAGATATGTAGTTGACTTGTCTGAGTGACGGGTACCTTCTGATACACCATAAATCATCATAGTGTAGAAGTTCTGCAGAGTCTGTGTAATAGGATCTGCTTCAGAACTTGAGATGCCCAAGTTTTGGAATACCTCATCTACTGATACAGCAACACCTGAAGAGTTCTCTAGTACATATCTAGCACTCTTTGTGGTTCCTTCTGTCTGTGGCTCTATTTCTTTTGCCCCAAGGTTCTCACCAAAGAGAGCCTTCATGGTAAAGAGATTCTTTATAAAGGGATTTCTCTTTACATCCAGGTGATTCATTCTCGGATCAGCAATCAGATCCTCATATGTAGCAGCAGCATTAATAGCATCAATCATTTGACTGACTGTGCTTCTCAGTGAAAGCTCATACTGGGGATCATTCTTAGCATTTGATACCATAGCTGTACCATACTCTTCTGAGTTCTTAGCCTCTAGATTTAGAAGAATAGCATACTTGTTAGACTCATCTGTCCCGTATCTAATTATCTCAGATGGATTATTAAAGTACACAGCAGCTTCTGAAGCTACGGCCTCTTTAAGCTTATTGTACAATCTTGTAGTAAAGTTTTTAAGCTCTCCTACTTTCAATTCTTTTACAATAGAGTCATCATTAGATACAAGCATGCCGAGACTTCTCAAAAATTCTACAGGCTTAGTCTTATATGTACCTTTGAAATCCTCAACAATCTCATTGATCTTCAGGTAGTTAGGTCTTACTCTCTCACCTTTCTGATCTACCTTTTTAGATATATACTTGTTTGGGTTTGTAGGTGAGGTAAACTTTCTATCCCAGTCTCTGGAGATCTTATCTACTTCTGCTTTAGCATTACCTGGTTTAAGAGTTACACCTGTTACTTTACCAAAGTCGTTCTTTGTAATATCTACAGTCAACTGAACAAGTGGAATTCTCTTTCCTGAGAATGCATTACGGAACTTAGTCCAAAGTGCAATCTGCATCTGGTTACCCGGAGTCAGAACATCAGTTGAAGAAATTACATCGGGATGACCTAGCTTACTAATAAGCTGTGCAATACTCTTATCTATATCTTTTCTATTCAGCAGTGCCTTGTACATTTCATTAGCATCGGATACATTCTCCAATGCTTTCTGAATTTTATTCCAAGCTGTTTCAAATTTTAGAAGCTTAGGGAAACCAAGTTCATTGTACTGCACTTTACCTTTCTCATATTCATATAGGCTTCTAACTAAATATAGGACTTCCTTATCTGCAAGCTTGTGCATAGGAATTTCATTACCAGACTTTTGAGCATAGCCATCTCTAGATACAGCTGTCTCATTCTGATCCTCAGACATCTCTGCAAACACTTCATCAAAGCTCAGGTACTTAGATTTCTGAAGGTGATAACCCATCAGACCCTTTCCAGTGTCCATAGCCACAGTCACATTCTTTCCAGTAATAGCTTCCTCTGAATCAGAGAATTCATCAAGACCAAACTGCAGTGTCTCAATCTTATCAGCTAGATTATTGTATTCGAGTGTTCCCTCTTCTAATGACTCAAGCTCCTCATAATAACTCTCAAGCTTTTCAGCCATCTTGTTATACGCATAATTATATGCATCAGCTCTTGTCTCTGGGCTACTCAACAAAGACGCGGTGTACTTTTTACCATTCTTGTTGTTGTAGTCATCTACATACTCAGAGAATAAAGAATCAATTGATTCTACTAGCATCATTGACCTAGTGTATCCAAGATCATCAGATAGTCCTGCATTCTCTGCATTAAAGACTTTAATCTTATCCTGACTCGTAAACCGGGATGCTTCTAGACCTTTCTGAACAGGAGTAAGTCTTCCTATTCTAAGTCTTTCAAATTGTTTATTGAGTTCAGATGATGCCTGCTCATTTAATGTGATGTCCTCAACATTAAAATTGAAAAGGATGTTAAGTACCTCAAGAATCTTTTTGAATATAGACTTCTGTGCCGGAGCATCTTTATCTGTTTTCTTACCACCAGATAGCATGTAAGCTCTAAACTTCTCAGCTAGGTACTCTTCTATCTGTCTTGAATCAGCCTCAGAAAAAGAAACAGTATTACCAGCATAGTCTACAAAGCTACCCTTCATGTCTCTGACTTCTTTCTCAAGTTTGTCAATAGTACTTTGGGGTAAAAACATTTTTGTAAAGACGTGCCATGCTTCATGGTACAAGTCCGTATAGTCAGAACCCTTAAAGAGAGTAATACCAGCCTCAGTAAATGTTGCAACGCTATCAGGGTTAGCACTATTTACTATGTTAAACATCTCAGCAAATGTGACACCTGCTTTTTTACGCAGGTCTGTAGACTCATACCAGTCTCTTGCCTCAATCAGTTGTTCTCTTGTAACTGCCTCATTAATAAGCTTTTGTGACTTAAGCTTATTAAAAGTATTCTCATCATCTATGATCTTATTAATCTGATCATCTGATAGCTGTCTCTTTTTATTAAAGGTTTTTCTAGTTACTTTTTTTATAGGGACACTAGGCTGACGTAAAGCAGCCATTTCTAGATCAATAGTTTTTATTTTATTATCAAAGAAGGACGTATCATTACTTGTAAAAGTACCTGTGGATGGATCAAACTCTCCTTTGAATTTATTATATAAGTCAAGTTGCTTTTGTTTTTCAAGCTCAATAGCTTCTTTAAAGTTTTGTAAGTCTTCCCTGGTTACGTTACTCCAAAACTTATCAAAATCAACATTACCAATAGTTTCTCTTGTACCTATTAAAGTATCAGCATTTGTAATTCCTTGTTTAGCAAGTCTATCCCAAACAATACTAATAAGCTCTTGACCTAGACTTTTTTTAGTTTCTATGTCAGAACCAGTAACTTCTTCTTCTTTAACTTCAGCAGGTGCTACTTCAACAGCAGCTTTTGCTTCTATCTTAGAAACTTCTGAGGGCATCTCCTCAAATGTCAAATACCCATTTATCTCTTTTACTTCTCCTTCAGCATTCTTCTGCAGATAAGTAACCGCATTGTTCTGTATAAACTTTCTATACTGAACCGGTGTCATTCCATCTGGCTTAAGAGTCAAAGAGCCATCTGCTTTTCTTTGGTAAAAAGGAACACCACTGGAATAATTACTAAAGTAATTAATTGTGGTGGGTGTGGCTTTGCCTGTCTTGGTACCTATAAAGTAACTCAGTGTTTCTTTAATTTGTTCTTTAGAAGTAACAGGTGCACCGTTGATCATAAACTGACCATCCACAAACTGAACAGCCTTTACATTACCAAAAAATACTTTGACAAACTTTTGTCTATCAAAGTCAAGGACATTAGACTTCTTACCAGTCTCATCAGTAACATCACCAAAAATAATATCAACGGCTGCATCTAAAAGATCCTGATTACTTATGGCAGGTTTCATATTAAAGGTAACAGGAGTCCTGTGGTCACCTCTAATAAAAGCAAGTGTCTGAGTTTTAAGATCAGTAATTTTAATTTTAAACTGACTAAGATCTTCTAAAGAACTGAGTTCACTAGATTTACTAAAATCAGTATTTATAACACCATAACTTCCGCCAGTAATTCTTTGGACAACCTTGTTTCCTTTACCTGATAGTACAAAATCTTTCTTTCTTTTAGCATATGCTAGTTGCTCCTCTCTCATTTTGGCAACTTGGTCTGCAGGAAGACCTGTGGTCTTTAGCATCTCCTCGGGAGTCTGTACAGTATTAAGGTTTTCTCTTAATCTAAAGAATACCATTTTACCTTCTTCAGCACTTACTCTGTTGTAATTGCTATCAAAATAAATAGGGACACCTTCCTCATCAGTTATAATCTGGACCACTCCCATTTTCATTGCGGGATTGGTAGAATCCTGATCTCTAATATTATCTGCAGCATTCATTGCAGTCAGATACAATCCTTCACTAGCCTCAAGAAGTTTATTATCTAAAGCAAACTTTACAAAGTTGTAACTAAAAGCCATGTCAACTTCTCTTTCATCCCCAGTTGTAGCATTCAGTGTAGCAGGTCTAGCTGAAAAGGGAAGACCGTTAGATGATTTTTTCATCTGTCTTTCCTCAGCATCTTGTCTTTTTACTTGCTCATCAAACTTAGACTTTAACTCAGGGTCTACTGCAGCTTTACCTAAATACTTGGCAATATATTCTGCATCCTCAAACTGCTTTTCAAGATTAAAGATATCAAGTATCCCCGCACCAATATGGTTTCTAATCTTTTTACTTACACCGTATGCAAGAGCAAGGTGAGCAGGTACCATTCCAGCATAAGCCAGGGCATACCCTTCATCCTTTTTCTTATCCATTACAAAGTTGTAAATGCTTGATACATAGTCCTTTAATGAAAAAGGTGTACCCTTCTCTATTTGAGTATAGATATCCCGACTGATCTTTTTGTATAAAACTTTCTTTTGATCAGGTTCAAGAACACAAATTGCCATAGCAGTTAATTATTTATTTACAGCCAATGCTGTCGGTAAATTCATCGTCAATGTCTTTCTGAGATTTGTTCTCAGCTTCAGAATCTAGATTTGTAGCTTCATCAGCAATATCTGAGGTATCATTACCAGCCTGTACCGCAGTGTTAAGCTCTGCTTTTTCCTCAGTAGTTTGTTCTGTACCCATTGGTTCAGAAGGCTTAAGTATGTTTTCTATTTCCATAAGTACAGTCTTTAAATCATTAGGGCCGTTGACACCTCTTTTTACAAGTTGGTTACCTCTCTTTTCTAAGATAGCATACAACTCATCAGGACTCAAAGTTACTCTATTATTTTCTTTATCAGCTCGGTAAAAATACTTTGGTCTGTCCTCATCACTAGCAGCATATTGCTTAGCTATAGCTCTAAGTGCATAGATATCAGCAGCTTGCATAATATTCTGAACTGGCTGAGACATTTTAGTATCTTTCTCAAGTAGTTCCTTAACTGACAAATTAGTAGCAGTCTCTACATTATTCATTCTTGTCTCCCAGCCTTCTTCCTGGCTCTTGTCATATTCTTCTTGAGAAAAACTAGTTCTACCAATTACGTTATTATAGATATCTTTGTCAAATGCTTTGTCTTTGCTAGGTCTACTCACAATGTCTGCCTGTTTTTCTAGGAAGTAGTTTTGGGCAACTATAGTCTTACCCTGATTTTTTAACTCCTTAATCTTTCTAATGACTTCACCATTTATTCTATCCTTCTCACTTGACTTAGAAAGTCTCATAGTAGCCTCTTGGTAGTTACCATCAGCTTTCATAAAGCCCATGTCTACCATAGTTTCTTTCAGAATATCATCCGCATTTACTATGTCATAGGATTCAAAGATCTTAGGATCTACTGTACCTGCAGGAGCCCATATAAGTTTGCCAGTAAATCTTGATGGAGACTTAGATTTAACTGGTTTAAATGATTGTTTTTTAACAAGTGCTTTATCAATTAATTCTGGAGTAGATGCATTAGCAGCATAGATCTGATCCATTATCTTATCTACCTCTTGAACAGAAGTAGCTCCATCTATTACTGCATTCCAGTCTACTTCCTTAGTCTTTGGTTGACCAGAAACTGGTAACAAAGGGGTAATCAGTTTATCATACCTATCATAGATCTCATTGTACTTGGCTAGATCTTCAGGAGTCATACGACTCTTATCAATCTTACCATCTACTTTATAACTTTCTATATTATCTATAACTTTAGCTAATTCTGCTTGTTCTTGTTTTCTATATTCAGCAACTAGTTCTGCATCATATTTAGCCTTGATTTTATCCAAAAAAGGCTTGAGACTTGATTTAGTACCTTCTGGTAATTTTTTAATTTCTTCTTGTCTTCTTCTTTCTATATCAGCTATAGCATCTGTAGCAGGTGCTTCTGGTTTTTTACTGCTTTCTTTTTTCTTTATACCCTTAAGTTCATCTACAGATGTTCTTGGTATCTCAATGAAGACAGTCTCTTTATTATTAGCATTAGTAAACTTATCTAGTGTCACTCCCTGCAGAAGGTTATTCTTTTCATCAGCATTAACAATAAAGTTAATGATGAATACTCTGTTTACTTTCTTACCGGTATTCTGCTCAAACAAATCAGCATATGAATTCTGCTGAATCTGATCATCTCTATCATAGAGATCTTTGTTTAGTCTTCTACTTTGTGCTGATGTCTTGAAGTCCATAATATAGAACTCACCATCTTTTTCACCAACAAGGTCAGGAGTACCTGCAACAGACTGATTAGCAAGTGTACCTTGCAAAGTAGGGAAGCCTGTATACCAGGTAAAGCCTTCAAGTTCTAGTGCTAACTCTTTTAGAGCAGTAACCATCTCTTGTTTAAATCCTTCTGTTACTGTAAGACCATTGGCTGCAGATGCTTCATTTGCAAAAGCATTCATGAAGTCTGGGAACATTCCGTTGAGTATAGCAAGCTTAGTAGAATCATCTAACTGATCTAGCATCCGCTTACCATTTATATACTCATCTTTAATAGAAAGTTTTGTTGCATCCGATGGCTCAGCAAACCTTCTAATAATTAAGTCAATAAAGTTACCACGGTTTTGACTGAAGGTCATTTTTGGTGAATCCTCAGGTTTTGGATTTTCCTTTAGATCACTTACTCTTATAGCCTTCTCCTTACCTTTTTCATATTGCTTCTTATCCTTAGAAAGCTTCCAGCCTTCTTTACCAGGAAGTATTAGATTGCCGGCCCCACTAATTGACTTAGGATTAGCTTCTGTAATCTCTCCTTCAAGTTCTTCAGAAGCAACTTTTCTTGTCTTTCTCCTCTTGGTACCCTTGATAATAACAGCAGCTTCAGGGCTTTCCTTAATCCACTCTACAATATCTGATGTGCCACCTTGCTTTACAGCCTCAGCATGAGCTGCCTTAAGTTTCTCCTGCACATCTTCAGGATACTGAGACAATGGTGATGTAACTTCTCCTGGTTCAGTTTCTTCATCTGGCACACCTGTGGGTTTAGCTGTAGGTTCTGCTGCCGGTTTAGGTGCAGGGGGTTTTGGTCTAGAGGGTTTGCCAGAGAATGTTCTTCCTGTAGCAGTCTCATACTTTTCAATGAGATCTATAATCTGATTATATCTAGGATCACTCTTAAGAATTGTGCTGCCATCTCCGGCATCTATAAATCTCTCTGGAATCTTACCATCTTTCAAAAACTCATCAATCTCCTCAGGATTAAAGTATGCCTTCAAACCAAGAAGATCATTAAAGAAGTCATCCATGTTACGCATGTCATAGAACTTCTTGAAGGCTTCCTCGTGATATCTTGTTTTATTAGCCGCAGCATTAGACATTGCAGCCTGTAGTCTATCAGCCATTTGGATAATAGACATCGGATCAGCAAGTATGTTTACATATCTAGATGCTCGTTTAGCATCCAGTTTTATTTGATTATACGCAAGGAGATCTTGGAATGAGTTTTCCAACTCATCCATAATAGGGAATACATTATTAAGATCTGCAATGTTTTTAGAATACTTAGCATATGAATCCCAAACCATATCCTTGAAATATTCTTTTACAAGAACATCTGCAGGTATTTGTGCCTTATCAAAATCAATCTCTGCCTGACCTGTGTTCTCATCTATAATCTGCATCTTGTCAAGAATGCTCTTTGCTAGATTATCAAGCTCTGTTTTTTTATCAGGATCTGTAAGAGCATTATCTATAAGCTCTAATGTTTTAGAATACTCATATAGATCTCCGGTTAAAGCTTGAAGATTATCTATCTGAGTTCTTTTCTTTTTAGCCAGTGTCTTTTGCTCAGCTGTACCATTTTGTAAAACTGATGCCTCAGCCAACAACAAGTCCATGTATGATTTAACCTCAGCATTCTTAATCATACTAGGGCTAATCTTGTTATCCAATACATCATAGATAACACTAAAATCTCTAGCAGCTACTGTTCCAAGTGGACCTTTAGTGCTAGCACTTGTAACAAGTGCACTTGCTTTTTCTAATGCCTCATCAAAACTATACTCATTAAATGCAGCCATTTTTTTAGCTGATTCAAATGCGGTATAACCTAAAACCTCTCTGTTGTATGACTCTGCCTCTGTATCCTTATTAAATATATCTGGGTTATATGGATTCTTAAACTTAGAGTTTATAGCCTCATATCTAGTCTTAACACTTTTAGCTTTGTTGATTGCATTATCGAGTCTACCTGATATCTCATTGGCCTTAGAGGGATCCTCATTAAATGCATCAGCTAAATCCTCTGGTGATAACTGTTTAAGATCCTCAAGCTGCTCTAAGAAGATATCATACTTGTCCGTCTGCAGTAGAGTGTGAACGTGATTAAACAGTGACTGACTTTGTGCTTGTTCTGCAGTTTCAGTATCATCTTCAGCCATAGCTTTTTCATACTCAGCCTGAAGATCTCTTTGCATTACCACGTTTTCATCTAACCAGTTTACATATAGATGTCTGTCTACCTCTACTGAGTTTCTAGCATCTACATACCTCTGCATCCTTGCCTTCTCATCCGTCATGTATTTACCATAGCTGTCTTGACCGGGAGTCATATAGTCAGATACTTTCATGTATCCTCTATATGCAGGTGCTATAACTTTATTCTGTAGACCTCCCATAACACCACCCATCAAGAAACCAGATGCAAACACATCCAATCCCTGCCCTGACATCTGCTCCCCAAAGCCTTTACCAATAGATGCCCATACATCATGCTTAGCAGCAATGAGTGGATCTTTGTACATATCAATATAATACTGATTCAAATAGTAATCAGTAGCACTTGCTTGCACACCTTCTTGATAAAGTTCTTGCATACCTTCCATAAGGTTTGCACTCATATATCTAAGACCACCACCAACTGTTTTACCAAGTGTAGACTTAGCACCATTAAGTGTAAACTTAGAAGGGATAGACTTTAAATATTCTTTGGAGAATAATCTTTTACCCGTATTAAACAATCCTCTCTCTACTAACTCAACGGGTTTGCCACCCGTTTTTTTCCAGTTAGGGTTTGATATGATTTTATACAAGGGACTATTAAGAGCACCCTTGCTCATTAGTCTTTTAAGGGCTGGTACACCACCAAGAGCAGTAGATAAAACTATTCTATTAGATGCAAAGATTGCTGGAACATTTGCATAGTATGTAGCTTGTGCTGCTTTAAGAGCGTTATCAGAAATGATTTTTGCTTCATCACTATTAGGCATTCTACCATTTTCATTTACGAATTGGTTTAATGCGTCATTAGCAACTTTGTTTTGTACAAAGCCTGCCTCTAATCTAGACTCAGCTGTTACAGCATTGATCTCCCTCATGTCCCTATAGAAAGCACCAAAGGAGTGTTTCATTTTAGCAAAGTCCTCTAATCTATTTACAGCGCTATTAGCTTTAAATAAATCAGCACCTACTTGTGTAGTTCTGCTAAGGGGATTAACAAAGTTACCAATATTTTTCCCAGCACTTTTTGCAGCTGTCCAGAATAACCTAGACTTCTCTGCATCATTTAATGTCTGGGCCATAACCTTCATAGACTTGCCCAGCTTAGTAACATTCTGACCAAATCTAGCTGCGCCTACAACACCACTAGCTCCACCTGTAAATGGTGCAGCTGCCATAAGAGCACCTTCCTCTAAACCTATCTCTGCCATAATACCTACAGTATAGGCACTATTAGCAAGGAAGTTTGTTGCCCATGCTCCTGCACCACCTTTACTAGACATTGCAACAGATAAGTCATTCTCCATTTGTGCAGCATCTTCTGCCTCACCAAACGCTCCAAACTTACCCCAGTTTTTAAACATGCCTGCACCACCCTGCACTGCTAAACCAACCCACTTGGATCCCATTCTTCTAAAGTCATCGAACCAAGAACTATTAGCATTGTAATTAGCCTCGTTATCTCTATAAATACTAAACCCTAATTCTTTAAACTTGGGATGGGAATAATACCTATCATAGTTTAAGCCATACTTAGATGCATTAAATGATGTAGGTCTAGCAAAGAAATAAGGATCAGATTTAGTAGCCTGTTCAATCTTTGACTTATTCATCAAAGCATCCACATACTCAGCTGTAGGAATGTTTACCTGCTTTAGCCCTGGATTAGGACCACTCATTACATTTCCAGAAATAACATTCTGTACTCTGTCTATTTGAGGAGTAGCTATTCCTGTGTAGTTTTTAAACTGACTGATATAATTAGCCTGGTCAGCTTGTCCTTGTTTAATTCCTGCAAGAATCTGTGGCTGATTAGTACTAACATAATTGTTAATAGCAGCCATTCTGCTTCTTATGTCTTCAGCATTAAACTGTGGGCCGGGCTGTGTAGGAGCAGGTGGTCTCTCATTAGCAAACGGAAGTTGTGGAATATTCTCAGCCATAGCTTATTGTTGAACAAGTTGTCTAGGATCTTTAATGATATTAGGATTACCCTGGCGCAGGTATTCTGCTACCTGCATGTTCTCAGCATAGAGTCTTTGCAAATCTGCATTAAGACTTTGTGCAATCATATCAGGTGTGGCATATGGATTTGATGCTTGGTCATATACCATTTCTTTAAATGTTCCAGATTCTGGATCAAAGAACTTCATTGTACCTCTGGTCAAATAACCTTGTCCGCTAGGATTAGGTGTAATATTCATTTGACCACCATATTTAGAAAACTCATTTAGATTTACCTGACCGTAAGCTTCCATAAGTGTAGTGTAGCTACCCTTATTTAATCTTTGGTATGCATCTGCCGTTACATCATTCTTATCCATTACAATTGTAAATGTATCTGATCCTGCAGTAGCCCCTGGAGTCTTGCTAGATCCTCCATTTTTGGTAGCAAACTCTTCATCCATTCTGATTGTAAACCCTACTTTGTTTGGGTCATTACCAATAATAGGATGGACAGTCATATCAAATCTAGCCCTGCCCGCATCTGTTTTCTTTTTACCTCCCTGGATATGGCTATAAATTAAATCAAGTGCTCTTGTATTTGCAGCATCCCATGCAGCTCCCTCACCTAAAAGTTCTTCATTTAATACAGAACCGTCCATGTTAAATATCTGTACCTTTTCTTTATTTTGAGATGCAACAGATCTAGCATTTCTATAAATATCTACAAAGTCTTTAGCACCAAGATCTCCTCTAAACGCAGAGTCAACCCCCCTAATACTTACAGGTGCTGCTTCTACGCCTGCCCCAGATGCATTTTTTTTGTACCCAGCTGCAATAGGTTTATAGTCTTTAAACTGTGTAACAGCTTCTTCAGATTGATTATAAACTTTATTAAATGCTTCTGCGTATTCATCATACAGAGCTTCTGCTTCTGCTTCATTAGACCCATAAGTGTCTGCTGCTAAAAAACCAAAAGGTAGCATTGTCAGCAATGCATCCCGCGTAGGATTTTTTTGTGTTGGTGCATTTGCAGCATACTCTTTTACAAACTGATCTTTACTTTTAATTTGACCATTTGCAACAGCATTGTTAAGTTGCTGCAAGGCGTAATCTTTATTATCAGCACCACCTGCTAAAAGCTGCAATGCCCCAGATGATTGTATTGCGCTATGAGTACCATTTGTATTATACTTCATCTTATCCTGATTAGCAAAGTATATCTTCTGAGCATCATTAGCAGATTGCTTTTTTGCTAGAAGACCAGGATCTTGCCCAAACAAAGCTCTTGCTGTGGGATCATTCTCTACAAATCCGTTAAGTCTTTGGCTGACATTGTACCAGCTGTTCTGACTATTACTGTCTGAGAAAGATGTGCTATTTCTAGGATCAGCTAAATTACCATTAGCATCTAAATATCCTCCTGTATTCTTTTCCTCTTGTTTGGTAATCTGTGTAGTTTGGGAACCTATTAGTGTTTCAAAAGCTTCTCCCATTAACCCCATTATACCATTTGTCGCAACATTAAATAAATCCCCCCAATCTTTTGCGGGTAATTTTGTAACATTACTAGTAGTAGATGTAGATTGTACAGATGTCTTACCAAATAATTCTGTTTGCTTATCCTTTGCCCAGTTAATCATGTCCTGAGTAACTTGCACCTGACCATAGTACTGACCAGGTTGCATGGTAGCAATAGTATTAAGTTTGCTATTAGTCTCATTCATGTATGAGACTAACTCAGATGACATGGCATCTGATGTAGTATTAAAGCTAGCTTGGTCTAAGGCTTTAAGATCGCCTTGAGTTGCAGTACCACCTAAACCTGTAGGATCTGGTGAGTATATATTAGCATCTGAGTTAGCCGATACACCTAATGGATTACCTTCATCAAAACTCTTAATTAAAAGATCATTTGATGTCCTGATATTTTCCATCTCAAGATCTAGCTGGAACTGCTTTCCCATTCTATCGAGGGCAAGAGCATGATCATGATTAGCTAATGCATATGGATCAGCTTTTATGTCCTGCTCCATAGTAAGCTCAGCATAAGTTTTAGCTGCATTCATCAAGTCACCTTGGAACAATCCGTTGGCAACAGCATTGTCTACTCTTCTTCTCTTAGCTTCAAGACCAACTATATTAACGGTCTCTGGATTTACAACATCTGCTGTTTGTTGATAATGATCTGCTGCAGATGCGGCAATCATCTGGTCTACCATACTTTGATTATGGGATACTACTAGCTTTTGATCATCTGGATCATTGGGATCCACACCTCTTCCTTGTATAACCTGAGTGCTAACAGCCTGATTTCTTTTAGCTAGATCTGCATCTTTATCTGATGCTCTTTTCAAGTTATCACTTGTAACATATAGATCCTTAGCCATTTGATCTAAGTAGAAATTCTCAGCAGCTTCCTCCGAACCATATTGATCCAGACTTGATGCAACAAAGTCTTTTCTAGATAGATAAGATTTAGTATTATAATAATCAACCGCAGCCTGATCATTCTGGAATGTAGCAATAAATGCATTAGTCAAAGAAGGAATCATTTGGGTTCCATTCTTTGTAGTAACCTGATATCTACCGTCTGGGCTAAAACTTACAGTCTGCATGTTAAAGCCCATATCCTTAGCAAACTTCATAGCCTTCTCAGCTACGTTTACAGCTGGGGTATATCTAGGAGCACTAAAACCCAAAGATTCTTCTGCACCAGACTTAGCAAAGTCACCCATCTGGTATTGAATAGCTCTTACACCACCTTCCCAGTATTTACCGCCACACTTTTTTTCATCAGTACAGTTTCTAAAATTATCAGCTTGTGTTAATTGACCATAGGCTTGTTTAGTATAAGCCATGTCTTTCATGATATACTTGTTATCAATTAACGGCTGAAAAACTTTACCAGCAGCTTCCACATTCTGAGGAAGAGATAAATCCATAGATGATATCTTGGATATCTCAGCTCCTATTTGATTAAAGAATTTATTTCTGAGATCAATATTCTCAGTTCTGAGCATTGGTGATTCCAAAAGATTGCCATACAAAGCGCTAAGTTGGTCATAACCAGCTTTATACTGTGTTTGTTTTGTCTCAAGAACCTTCTGATAAAAATTTAAGTCGGGTCTATAAGGTTGTACCTGAGGCACATATTGAACTATTCCGGGAATGTACTGGCTCATATCTAATATAAATATACAACAAAAAATTTCCTAAGTTTAATAAACTTGCAAAGTTTAAACCTATCCTTCATAGTAGTTCAATCCAGTCATATAATCATATGGATTGCTATACGGATATTGCTGTTGTTGTGAATATGTTGCTTTACCTGTTTGTCTGCCCATTACATCAACGGCTTGATCATGAGTAAGACCCTCAGCCAATAAAGACTTGTATTCTTGTAATCTTGCTGAATCAAGTGCATTTTTATTAGGCTTAAGAAAATCAGTATTAATGAGATCTATCATACCACCTGTACCTGGTAGAACCTTAAAGTTAGGATTCATGATGTTCAGGTTATAGGTATCAACAGCATTGGTAAGCATCTGATTATACAGGGCAGCAACATTAGCTCTCTTTTCATTCTTAGCCTTGATTCTATCTGCAGCATATGCCTGTTCTGTATCAAAGTTTTGCTGCTTCTGCATCTGATTGTACATGTAGTTCTTCTCTCTAGTCTGAGCATTAAACTTCTCAGCATCATTGTAGATACCTACGTTTAGATTAGCTACCTGTAGATTATGATCAGCTGCTTGTCTAGCTGCCTTACCTTGGATGCCAGAGTAAGAAGCATCTGCTGATTGTCTAGAACCATATGCACCAATACCCTGCGTTGCAATATTAGCTGCTTCCATTATAGGGCTATAGTCTTCTTTTACGTAGGCAGGTGAATAACCTTGCCATGCTAGATTACTATAGAAGGTTTGGGGATCAGGAATCCTAGCACCCATTGCAGTCATAAGATTTAATACATCCTGTGGATAGTATTCAAATGGATTGTAAATGGGTGGTTGCTCTACATTAACAGGTTTAATCTCTTCCTGTTTAGGTTCTTCTGTTTCAGCTGGTTGTTCTTCAGGAGTATTAAATCCTGGGGCAGACCATGTGTGCTCACCAAACTTACCATCAAAGCCAGTACCTGACTTACCCGCTTCTAAGAAGTAACAGCTTTTCATACCAAATGCTGCAGCTCTACTACAGTACTGAGTTTGAAAATCTTTTACATCACTCATGTCTGTTGGATCAAAGTCAGGATGATCTTTAAGATACCACTGATGTCTTCTTGTGAAGTCATTCATCAGATCACCTTTGTTCCAATCTAGGTCACCATAAATGTTTTTATCTTTTCTAGCAGCCTGTGTAGCTCTTCTTTCTCTCTCCTTAGGATCTTTAAAGTTAATACCGGGCACATCATATACAAAAGAACCTGCCTGACCTAGAGTATCATACTCATTCCAGAAATCCTGATTAAAGCTTATAAGATCTCCTGAAGAAGAACTTTTAGATGTTGGAGTGCCTGTAGCAGTTTTAGCTGCCTTTGGTTTAGCTGTTGAGGCGGCTGTATTAGCAGCAGCTACTGGTGCGGGAGCAACAGGTGCTTGAGCTGCCTGTACATTTTGTTGTACTGCTGCAGCTTGTTGGTTAGCGGCTGCGGTTGCATTTGCAGCAGCTGCCTGAGTACCAGGCAGATAGCTCATCATAGCATCAGCAATAGCTTGATCCTCAGATGGTAAATACTGAGGTGCTAGTACACCTACACCAACTTGAGCTTTAAACAGATCTCCACCGTATTTTTTCTTTGGAGTAAACTTAGGATTTTTAGCATCAAAAGGTGTGTAGTCATTTGTATTCCATATTCTGCCATACCAACTTTTGCCATAGGCTGGACTCAATGAACCATCTGCACCACGCTCATAGTAATAACCTGTACTGTTATCATATGTATACTGTTTATTAGGATCAGGTGTTTTAGTTTTAGCCCAGTAATCTACACCGGCTCGGTTGCTGCCAGGTTTATCAGAATAAGTATTTTTATAATACCAATCACGCCCCTTGTTTAACATTAATCTTCTATCATTCTCTTTGAGCTTTCCTACTTTTTCTTTATATAGTTTATCTAGCTCAGCATCTTTTACTGTTTTTCTTCCTTCCCACTCACCAGATTTATTAAGTTGAGTTGGCTCATACTGTCTATAATATTCCTGCAATGCGTATTTTCTAGGATCTTTTCCTGTATTGTACAAGAAATCAAATGCCTCACCTTTTTCAGTTGGTGATCCATAGTGCACAAGTTTAGGAGTATACTCTTGTTGAGCATAAGCTAATGCTTGATCTAGAGTACTTGGTTGTGTAAAATTAGGAAGTGTTGATTTATTGTATCCAAAATTAGGCAATCCTTGACCTGTTCCTGAACCCCTGTTACCTTCATATAAAAGACTTTTTCCCATCTGATGGGCTAAACTATCAGAAGCAGTTGCGCCAGGCTGCATACCGTATTGACCCTTAGGTAATGCTCCTCCATATGCAGCACTATATGTGAATGGATCATACGTAGCATAATCATTTTTATATGGGAAGTTATTTTTATTAAGAGGGTCAAATGTTCCTTTACTAGTAGGAATACCAGTCATGGTATCCTCCATAGTTCTATAAGCAAGCATTGGATCTTTCTCATTTTCATTACCAAATATATTACCTATGAGACCCTTGGCTACTTGTCTTTTAGCAAATGCCTGGATGCCAGATTTTGGTTTAAGAAAATCAAATGATGTGTTTCTATCCGTATCTGAAAAATAACTACCGGGAGGAATTATTTGTCCTGAATTAACATCTGCACTTTCTATCTGCGGTTTATATTCTGATTCACCTTTTTCATTAAGCTTATAGTTATTAGGATTAATTAAATCCATTGTCCTTTTAACAGGAGACTGAAAACCAACTTGTGCTTGAGGCAACTGTTTGATTCTTACCTTTTTAGATCCACCGTACTTGGTCATCTGCATTTGCTGCTGGGGAGCTTGCATACCTTGCATGCCTTGTTCCTCAGGCATTGGTAAAACATCCTCAGCACTGATTTTATTCATCATCAAGTAAGGCTCTGCTATAAAAGGAATGCCCTGAGGGAAACCCTTTTTAGATTCTTGAGCAAGAGCTAGTTTACCAAGAAGTACATTATAGTTTGCTATCATTTCCTCTGCTGTCTTCTTCTGTATAGAGTCAGACATAGGATCATCAAGAACTTTTCTATACTTGTTTATATCATATCCTTTAGCAAGTTCTGCTGGAGTATATCCTCCAGCTTTTGCAGGTTTTCCAAATGCCTTAAGAATGTTAGGATCCTTAATCTTCATAGCTCTTGTATCACTAAATACAAAAGAGTCATCTGGAAGATTCAAAGGAGTACCACCTTCAGAGTGTCTTTTACCACCTACTCTAAACTTAGCAGACATTCCCTTGTAATTTGGCATTACTACTTCCTCATCTTTCTCTGCTTCAAGGTTAGCTTCTTCTCTGCTTACAGGCTGAAGAGTATCATTATAATGCATCATATCCTCATCAGTTTGATAAGGTAATGCATTAGGGGCAACTTGGTTAAATATCCTGCCGCCCCATGCCATACTAGGAACCTTTGTAATTTTTACTTTCTTCATGATACAAATGTATTATTCCATCTCCTCAATCTGCCCACCGTTTCTGATAAACTCTGCTATCTCATCATCACTCATATACACCACATCTCCTTGTCTATATGAACCACCATTCTTATAGCCTGTGTAACCACCATAACCAAATCCTTCAGGACCTACCACTGGACCCGCTGGAATTCTTTCAGGAGCCCCTGTTGGATAAACCCTAGGGCCAGGCGGTATACTTCTAGCCATTGTAGATTCATATGGGCTCACTGGTTCCGTATAATCCATTCCACTTTGTTCTGCTACAGGACCTACAGGAGTTCTCTGAGGAAAACCACTTTGCATTTGAGTATCTACATATGCTTGATTTACAGTTGGTCCTGCTTTCTTTTGAGCTGTAGCAGCATCCATTGAATTAGTGTTGGAGGGAGGTTGTGAAGTTGTTGTACTTCTAACGGTTGGGTCATATCCCTGTTGACCAGGTGCCAGCATTGGAGCATTTGCATCAGACTGCATTGGAGACTGAGGTCCTGCAGAACTAGTTGGATCAACAAACCCACTTGCTAAAGGTCCATAGTTACTTGTATTAGCATATGGATTAGGAGTAAGCTGGTTCTGCAAGTTATCCATTATAGCTTTTGCTCTAGGATCATTTTGCTGCAATTGAGCATTAGCATCCTGCAAAGTAAATGGAATAGGGTTAGAGCTAGGAGTAGCAACGGGACCAGGTTGATTTTGTCTAGTCAAATCCATTGGTGGATTTGAAGGTTGGGTGCTCTTTTGACCTGCGGTACCGGTGCCCCAATCTTTAAATGTAGATTGAGCAGGTGTTGCATCACCAAAATAATACTCTCTCTTCATTCTTCTTTTAAGAAGTCCTACAGGTGTTTCTGTATATTTAGTAAGCCCTAATTGTTTTCTTCTTTCTGCATACTTTGGATCATTAAGAGCTTTTTGTGCTGCATCAGGATCTCCGTATAGTTCTGGAAAATAAGCTTGCATAAAAGGCATGTTTGAAACTCCTCTTTCTCTACCCATTCCTGGAATATCAGTTCTAAACTTATAATCATACCCAGGTGATCTATTGCTTTTAAACATGAATTGATTTTGATCACGCGGGTTATAAAGAAGATCTACAAAATTTCGCATGTCACCTTGTGGCGCATAATTTTGCATCATCTGTGCATACTGCTGTGCATACTGTTGTTGTAATGCAGCATTTATATTTGACTGTAGTTGCTCATTATATGTGGGGGGTGTAGCTTCTACAGCAAACTGCGAAGAAGTAGGAGACATCTGTTGAGATATATACGGTTGATTCTGGCCACTAACAGTATACTTAGGTCCCCCAGGTGCATATTTACTTAACTGCTTACCATACTTTGCCATACCTACATTCTCAATAGCACTCATCATGGCATTTTTTGAGTTGGCCTTAGCTGCAGTTTGTTTAAGATTATTAACAAAAGCCCCTGTTTTATTTAGTGTACCTAATCTATCCAGCTCTTGAGCATTTTGTGGAGGACCTTCTTGTCCACCTTCTTGGAAAAAGATATTAGTCGGACCAACTCGTGGAACATTAGCATTAGGATACATCTCTACATTAGAGCCACCCATAGCCTTGTTGTATGGATTATACACATCTGTATAAATAGGAATAAAGAACTGTTGTTCAGTCTGTGCCTGTGGATATGCAGAACCACCATGTGATAAGTACTGTGGGCCTGGAGGAACGCCATAACTAAAGGCTTGATCAAATGTGGCAATCTGAGGAAAAGCTTCAGGTGTACCACCCATAGCATATTGTCTAGCCTCTGGAAAATCATTGAAGAACCTGTCTTCACCATAGGCTTCTAATTCATCAGGGGTTTTGAAACCACCAATCTTCATGAACTTTTTAATAAGATCCATAATCATTTATATTTATTAAGCCAACTGCTTTGTTTGGAACTAACTCCACCATTAGCAAAGATACCACTATACCCATTAATATAGTCATAATATCCTTCACCTTGGCTCTGTCCGCCATCTTTTTTCTTTTGTTTTGGATATGCTTGGAGGGTTTCATTTCCAAAAAATCCTTCTGGATTTACCACTACAGTATTCTCAGGATCAAATGC
>Ga0181364_1000033_pt1 | contig 24799 bp, 33 predicted proteins | sample Fa13NDMM110SN_FD_130108 | JGI IMG/M metagenome (GOLD analysis project Ga0181364, IMG submission 130108) | Freshwater viral communities from Lake Michigan, USA - Fa13.ND.MM110.S.N | ecosystem: Environmental > Aquatic > Freshwater > Lake | place: USA: Michigan | collected 2013-09-24
AGAGACTTGAGTACCTTGTTTCAGGTTTTGACAAGGCTCGCAAAGCTGGAATATTTTTACCGAACACAAACAACTGCCAATATAAATGCGGATTGACAGCACACTGTCAGTTCTCAACGAAGATAGGATAACAAATGGAAGAATGGAAACTGCAAGTATCATACAAGACACCTGCTGGTGACATGATTAACGTCCGCGCTAACACCGCTGACGAACTAAGCGTGTTGCTTGAAGGTGTTGGCGACTACTCAACACAAGTTGCAGCAGTGCAACGATTGGTTGTTGGTGCCTACAATGCTGCCCCTTTGGGGACCACGCCTTCAACTCAAGGCACATCGCAATCCACTTACTCCGCTCCCAGCCAGGGGCAGGGTCCGTCACTTACACCTCCGCCAAGCGCGATTACGCCAACGGGACAAGCGAGCCCGACGTGCGTACACGGAGCGAGAATCTTCCGACAGGGAGTGAGCAAAGCGAGTGGGAAGCCTTACGCTTTCTGGGCATGCCCAACCCCACAGGGGACTCCAGACCAGTGCAAGCCAGTAAACTAAAACGTTAATGAAGGAACGCAGCTACCGACGTACACCACAGAAGTGGCTGCGTTCTTTCTACAAAGAAGGGAATGAATCAGGATGCGTACACTTGTCCGCTCAGTTGGTCGTTCCAGTATTGGTGGAGAACCGCTCCCTAGTTGCTTTAAGGCATTCGAAAGTAACAAGATTATCATTAGGCGCTCTGAGGTTTCGATGTTTGCAGCAGCACCAGGAGTTGGAAAGTCCACACTAGCACTGGCACTTGCACTTAAGATGAAGGTGCCAACACTTTACATCTCGGCAGATACCAACGCACACACGATGGCTATGCGTTTAGCCTCAATGATTTCAGGTAAGTCACAGACCGACGTTGAAGCATTGATGAACACAGACCTAGGTTGGACCAAGGCAACACTTGCTAAGGGTTCACACATTGTCTGGTCATTTGAATCAGCACCGACGCTTCAAGATATTGATGAAGAGGTGCAAGCATTCGAAGAACTATGGGGTTGCCCCCCAACTTTAATTATAGTAGATAACTTAATGGATGTAGCCACCGATGGTGGTGAAGAGTTTGCATCAATGCGTGCAATCATGAAGGAGTTGAAGTATCTTGCCCGTGCAACGAATGCTGCAGTTGTTGTCCTTCACCACACAAGCGAAGCGGTCCAAGGCTCTCCGTGCCAACCACGTTCGGCTATACAAGGCAAGGTTGCTCAACTTCCTGCTCTTATATGTACCCTCGGCGTTGTTGGTACTTCTATGGGTGTTGCGCCTGTTAAGAATAGATACGGTAGAGCTGACGCAGGGGGAGGACTCATGACATGGGTTGCTTTTAATCCTGAGTACATGTTCATTGATGATATTCCAGAGAATGTGTAATGGAAAAAACATTAGCAGTTCATCTAAAAGAATTACGTGAAGAGATAGCAAAAGATATTGAAAGGCACATACCTCATGGTGATATGTGTGACATTACAATGATATATTTACAGGCAGTAGCAATAGTTCGGGGTAAATATAAATGACAACCCGTAAGTCTCACAAGGTTAGAGGAGCAACATATGAAACAGACATTAGAGACTGGTTTCGAGCAAATGGATACGATTCTGAGCGACTTGCTCGAACAGGTGCAAGAGATGAGGGCGACGTTGTTGTCCGCTCAGACTTCCTTGGTAGCATTGGCGTTATCGAATGTAAAGCACCAGGGGCAGGCAATGCCATTGACCTTAGCGGTTGGTCGAGAGAGGCACAAGTTGAAGCAGGACATTATGCGGAAGCAAGGGGGCTCGAGCGTGAGTCCATCCTCGCAGCAGTACTTATCAAGGCTAGAGGAAAGTCAATAGCAGATTCATATTTAGTATTACGATTAGGAGATATCTTCGGTGAATGATTTGCCCAGCATCAAGGCTGTGCTAGAGCACTACGGTGCCAGCGTACGTCGTGACCATGGGCAAGCAAACCTTAAGTGTCCCTTTCACAGTGACTCACATCAGTCAGGTACAGCTAACTTAGATGAGAACTTATTCGTATGCTTTGCATGTGGTGTACAAGGAAATAGTTTACAAATCATAGCGAGACAAGAAGGGTGTGACATACGTGGGGCAGCAAAATTCGCAGAAGGAACTCTTGGGCATAGCGTCGAGAAAGTACCAGGAAAACATATCTCAGGCAGAAGGTTACCTTCGAAGCAGGGGTATAACTCTGGAGGTAGCACGATTGGCACGATTAGGCGTAGTCGCGGAGCCTGAACCAGGACATGAACAGTACCTAGGAAGACTTAGCATACCTTACATTACTAAGACTGGTATCTCTGACATTCGCTTTCGCTCACTTAACCCAGCAGTTGAACCAAAGTATATGGGTATGGTAGGTGCGGATACAAAGATGTACAACGTATTAGATATTGAACGAGCAGGTGATTGGATTGGAGTATGCGAAGGTGAACTCGATACCCTTACTATGTCTCGTTGCGTTGGCATACCTTGTGTTGGAGTACCAGGTGCAAACAGTTGGAAGAAACACTACACACGTTTGCTCGCTGACTTCGAACGAATCTTTGTATTCGCAGATGGTGATGGGCCAGGTAGAGAATTTGCAAACAGTTTGGCTCGAGAGTTGCCAGTCACCATTGTTGGATTCGGTGACGGGGAAGATGTTAATTCAGCATACACCAAGTATGGCGCAGGATTTATTAAAGAGAAGATGGGATTAACAAATGAAGAATAAGATTAATCCGTGTCCTGATTGTGGTCAACAGTTTGACAATGTATTTGAGGCAACAGACCACTTGCTAGAAGATGAAGATGAGTTTGACCCAGCATTAGTGTTGCCTAATGGCTATCGCCTTATGATTGGTTCATTGTTACGTTGCATGTACCGATATGCGCATGACCCTGAACAGGTAAAATCAATCACACAGGATACCTACATGACATTATTTACAGCGGAAACGCAACCAGATGTAATACTAGATGTGATTGAAGATATGATTGTTGGCTCTAATATGGTGGGAATTGATGACGAACTTAAACAACTACTCGAAGGCGGAGGCTGAAGAGATATGGCAGATTATCCAATACGTATCAGGACTGGGATTGAAGATAGAGTCATATCAGAAGCAAGGCGGTCAGCTAAAGATAACCTTAACAATCCCTCTCTTGCACGTGAAGTCCATCTAGAGGTGCACTTGAGCAACACAGTCAATGAACTTTCTGACTTGTTGTTAAGCAAACATAAGGATTATGGTGCTAAGAATATTTCGCAAGCCCCTGGTGGGCCTATCAATGGCTTGCGTGTACGGATGCATGACAAATTGGCACGCATCAGTAATCTAGTCGATAGTGGTGCTGACCCTCAGCATGAATCATTGGAAGATTCATTCAAAGATATGGCTAACTATGCAATCATTGGATTGCTAGTACTACGAGGACAATGGGATAAATGAAACTACTTGACTTATTCTGCTGTGCAGGTGGAGCCTCTAAAGGCTATGCCTTAGCAGGGTTTGAGGTAACTGGACTTGATGTTAAGCATGGTAAGCGGTATCCATTCACTTACTTACGCAGAGATTTTAATACTGTTACACTTGCTGAGCTGCAGGAGTATGATGCAATCCATGCGTCACCCCCATGTCAGACTCATAGCATAACCAAACATCTGCGGGAAGCGCAGGGTGGGACGACATCTAAGTTAGATTTACTTGAACCAGTACGACAACTACTGATTGAATCAGGTAAGCCTTATGTAATTGAGAACGTCAAGGGTGCTCCGCTTGTTAACGCAATTCAGATATGTGGCTCAGCTTTTGGCTTGAAGGTACGCAGGCATAGATTGTTTGAGAGTAATATTAAACTCGAAGGCACGAAGTGTAAGCACAAAGAACAAGGCAAGCCCGTTGGTGTGTATGGTGCGATGAATGATAACCCTCAGGGGTTAGACAAAGCAACAGGCAAGTATGTCTACGGTGGTACAACTGCTAAGACTATTGAAGAAGCACGTAGTGCTATGGGAATTGAATGGATGATTTGGGGTGAACTAGTAGAGGCTATACCTCCAGCGTACACAGAGTACATTGGGAAACAACTGATAAAGGAGTTAACTAATGACAAACAAGTCATCGTTTGATTTGGATTTTGGGTACGGACGTAAGGGTGAACAGTTAGTAGATGAGTTGCTTACTGGTGGACGTACAGTAGAAGTAAAGCGTGACCGCAAGTGGGCTAAGACTAACAACCTATACATTGAGACCGAGTGTTTCTTCAAGAAGATTGAGGACTGGGCACCATCAGGGTTGGGTGTAACTGAGGCTTCTTACTGGGCGTTCGTGCTTGAAGATAGCACACTCATTGTGCCGACAGATGCATTGCGTTATGCAGTCAAAGAGTTTGGTCGAGAGATTACTTGTAACATACCACCAAATCTTTCTAAAGGTTTCTTGATTACAGTAGATGATTTAATGTCAGCGACACGACTATACAAGAAGGCAAAGGCAAATGAACTGGCAACAAATTGAGCCGTGGGAATATGTAATCGTAGCGGTGGCCTCTGAGTATCATCGCAAGTTTGACATGGTTGAACTCGAAGATATCAAGCAGAGTTTATACGAGTGGTTTGCTAAGCACCCTAACAAGGTGGCTGAGTGGGAGAAGATAGGTAATAAGGACGCAAAGAACCTTATCTATCGTAGCCTACGTAATCATGCATTAGATTACTGTCAGAAGTGGAAGGCAAAGAGTACTGGATACGACGTGTCAGATGTATATTACTATGAGTCAGATGTTGTAGAAGCATTGCTTCCTTCTGTCTTACGTGGTGAGTATGGTGTTACTCATAAGTTAAACTTGGGTAGACCAGGGCGACCAAGTGCGCCATCTGAAGGTGGAAATCTATCTGTTATGATGATGGAGATAGACTCCGCATACTGGAAGTTGAGCAAAGAGGACAGAAAGATACTCTTCTTCCGATATGCAGAGTCTATGGACTACAAAGAGATAAGCAATTACTTATCACTAGGTAGTGATGACGCAGCACGCATGAGAGGTAACAGAGCCGTCAAGCGACTGGTCAATAAATTAGGTGGGTTCAGACCATTCCTAGACAAAGACCTTCAAGAGGAAGTAAGTGAAACCCCAGACGAATTTGTAGAATCCGAAGAGCGCAGCCATGATGATGAATGGGAACAAGCAAGCGAGGATAGTCTCTAGTATTTTACTATTCATTATCAGGACTATACTCTTTATCAAAGTTAGTCTCTGAATCTATCATCTCCTGTACCATACCCTCTAAGTCCAGCTCTGCTGGGTCAACATTCAATGCTTCCCCATTTACATTGTAGAACTCTTCAATCTCTTTCATACTAGCAAATTGAAACTCATCATTGGTTGGCTCACATGCTGAGCAACCACCGTTCTCACATACTTCACATACCATTGTTATCCTCCTGTTGAATAGAATCCACTGCCATTAAACTTGACAGGTGGTGCACTGTACACCCTTACCATTGGCTCATTGCAACTGTCGCAGTAAGGTACGATTTCATCATCGGTCATACCCCTACTGATTGTAACAATGCTTGAGTCAACTTCACATTTGTATTCATAACTGGACATATTGCCACTCGCTTCCATCAGTTGTGTAGATACCGCTACAGGTTCTGCATGTATAAGTATTGTTACTCCAACTGTAGTTAGGTCTACATGGGTGACCTGCTAATAAATCCCATCCAATTAACGTAAGTAGTTGAGGTGAGCGCAGACCCACGCTTGCTGGTGTGTTAATCAGTACTGCTGATTGAAACCAACCATTAACATTAGGGAAGATGACAGAGTGTTCTGTAACCCCATTGTTAGAATTAGACCTGTATGCTATCTCATTAGCAGGTGGCATAACTCTCGCAGGGGCTCTGAATGGGTGCTGTTGAGGTGTACCTGCCTCGCGATAAGACTCTCGTGCACGCTGAAATATTTGTGAGTCAAAGTCTAATAACCCACGCATTTCCATCTCACGTTCACGCTTCTTTATTACTTGGTGCAAGAACTCAGCCATCTGTTACCTCCTCGCTTGGACTGGGAGCTGTGGCCAAGGTGCCACATACTACACATTCCATTGTCTCTGTAAACCACATACCTATATTCCCCTCTTCATCGAACATTACCTTGACTAGCCATAACTGCGAGCCACAAGGACATACCGTGGTTGGTTCACCACGAATGTCCATTGACTCTGAATAGTCATGACTAATATTATCTATGTGTTCACTCATTAGTAGTTACCATTCCTTTTCCAATGTTGCCATGCGTCACATGGTGTGCCGTATCTGTAGTAAATATAATCCAGCCCACGCTCTATCTGTCGTGGTGCTGGTGTGTCAGGGTCAAGCCCCAACAGTTGTGGAATCCCACCCGCGTTCTTCCCCATTACACGGATAGGATTGAAAGCTTCAGGATTCCATGCGGATTCCTTGCCCCACAATCTGTTGAGACATGACCATTGGTCATCTTGCCACTCGCTGAGTTTATCTCTAGCGTATGCCTTGCTATCTTCCTTACTCCAAATGACTTGCACGACTTTGTCTGTTGTGTTCGTGGCTGTCTTTGAGTTGTCGGCTAATAGCAGGGCTACCACTACGAGCAGTAAGAATGTTAGTGACTTCATTACATTGTCGTCCTTACTCTTTGTGCAAAGTTAATCATAGACCTGCGATTGTTCCATGTCAATGAAACATCTGCAAGTAGGACGCGCTCACCTGGTAGGCTACCGCCCCAAATACCATTATCTAAGTTCTCTCTTTTCATACCCTCGTTAAAGCATTCAGCCTTAGCAGGGCATGCATTACAGATAGTCAATGCAGTCTTTACATTAGCAATACGCTGTTTGTATTCTGCGGTATCCACATTGGTATGTGAATGCTCTCCGTCGCTGTCGATAGACTCGCTGAACCATAGGTCAGGGTTCTCATGACCTGTGCATAGACCTTGCATTGTATCTCCTATCTCTCTAGTGCTATCTCTATCATCTCGTCGAATTCTTCGTCGAGTTCTTCGTCATCATCATACCCTAATGCTATGTCGTCGTCAAGTGGTGGCTCGTAACTCATGTTATCTCCTTAGTGTAGTGATGGTTGGTAGATAGGTACTACAGTAGCATTGACCAACTTGCTGCCGAATGCCGTTGCTTCTTGAATGCTAGCAAACACGCCGTATAGTATGCGTTCACTATCTACTGTAGTTAGCGTAACAAATCCAACAGGTGGCTGTTCGCTACTGTATTCAAATCCTTCTACTGTTACTGTACTCATAGTGTGTCCTCTCTGTTAAGTTTAAGGTGAGTAGTTTCAAGTCATACTCAGGACAGAGTGTTAGGGTTGAAAGATTACATCTACATAACCGTTTAAGCGGTAGTCTGTAGCAAGTAATCCTTTCTTACCTGTAAGGTGCTTGAATGTGCCGTCTCCCATTGAGACCCACATTGACTTAGCCTTGAAGCGGTTCTGCACTTCTTTAGCCTTTAGGATAGTACCCTTAGGTACGAAATCTGACGAAGCTGCAGACTCAATGTTAGCCTCTAGTTCGTCAGCGATGATACGAATTTCCTCAACTAAGTTGAAGAGATTTGTGGTTGTGGACATTTGTTACCTCTCGTGTTGGTGTTACTCTGCATACACTTTGTATACAGAATTTTAGTATGCGAACAAGTCGTAGTCTTTACGAGTTGTCCACTTGCTAGTGCTTGGAGTGTAGCACATACAGTTATGCACTACATCTGAGCAATCGAAGCATAGCGTACATGTTGGGCAGTAGTACGGATTATCATTGAGGCTTACCGTTTCCATGCAGTACGGACATAATTCCTGCAGCTCTGAGTCATCTAAGACTTCAGCAACATCTGCCCATTTCGACATGTCGTACTCATTATAGGTGGTGAGTACTACTGGCTTGGCATAGACAGTACGCTTGTGACTCTGATTAGACCACCAAATACCTTCGTTATCCCATGTGCCTAAGTTCTCATTGACTAGGTACATAGGATACTTGGCGGTGGTACTGGTCGTGAGTATGGCAATCTTGTTACCACTAGCCCACTTGGAAATCATGAGCCAAATAGTATCATCATCTAGTGCATTGACACCACCTAGTTTAGGTAGCGTGTCCTCTGCAAAGACTCGTGTGTCTGAACGGCGGTCGCCGTGCGGGATAGCAACATCTAACACACCATTGTGTGCTAGGTATGTGCCTTCATCATCACCTACTTGGAATGGGTGACAATTCTGTTCGTTCTTTACACCATGTGTGGCGTATCGTGCATGCCACATGGCATAGCCGTTAGGATACTGCTCTCGCAGCTCCATGAAACGCTTGATAGATTTCTTTGCAGACATACTGCGCTCTGAGATAATCTTATCACCAGCGTGTATTGCGAAGCCAAAGCCATGCGGATTAGCGCAAGCACCAGCGTGCAAATCTGATTTACTTGGTGTGGAGTTTGGCTCACACACTACGAGTATGCACATAGTATCCTCTCTATGCTTCCATTAGTTGTCGGTTGGTTATACTTGTGCTTGCAATCTTAGGCAAGCGCGTGTATAGGTCAGGGTATAGTCCATTGTTATCTCTGACATAATCAGCGAACCAATCCCATGTGAGTGCGCCCAGTTTTACATCATCTAAGCGTAACTCTCTCGTGTATTCGACTATTGCTTGTGTCAGGTCAAGCGCGGATAGCACCCCGCTAGGGTTCATAGTACCCCTAAAGAAGCGCAGCTCCAGCGTATCCCTGTTCTGTGTATTGACCGCAGAGTATCTCTCTGAGGAGTTGCGTTGTGGATTTCCTGTCTTGTGCTTGAAGGACATGACTGGCTTGTCATACTCATCAAACTTATAGCAATCATTGAAGCGTGCGAAGTCGGTCTTACGACCTGCAAACTTCATCATCATCTCACTATTGTGATAGATGAAAGCAATAAAGCGGTGCGTGTGTGCCCCACTATTGAACCCTGCACGACTCACATGAATGTGCAGTCCGCAAGTCGTGGTATCCCATGACCTAGCGTAGTGGTCTGTACGCAGTTTATCTATGGTAGCCCATAGTAACTTAGAGTTATCTCTGTACTCTGTATGAGAGTGTGGTTGAGTAACTAATTCGAAGCCTGAGTATCCGTCTCGACCTATACTAGCGTCAGATTTAAGGATAGCGATAGGGTCGAGTGCAGTAGAAGCAAATCGTGCAGCTTCCTGCAACTCATCATTGGTACTTCTAATCTCCATCTCTAACTCGAAGCCCATGTAAACACCTTTTCTGGAGTGACCCTTGAAGGTGAGATTAGGCTTGCATGAATAGTTATGGATAAAGCCACGACAACCGCAAGGCTGGCGTACGCTACCGCTACCACCACTACACTCGCACTCGTTACCGTTCATGCGATACTCGTCACAGTCCTCGCAATAGTAACACTCTGACTCATAGCATGACTCGCAGTAAGTACTATCCTCTACATAGTAGTTAGACCAGTAGTCGGGATAAGACTCGCTACAACCTTCGCAGTAGAATGTATTGTTCTCATAGCATGGAGTACACCATAGACCACGACCGACTGCGTGAGTGTCGTCTCTGTGTGTAGTAGTCGAGCAATTCTCACAATGCATGGCACACTCTGAGCAATAGATACTATCGTCATTAGTTAGTGCGTCATCATTAGCCATGAGTTCGTTGCATGACTCGCAATAGAGTGTGCAATCTGCACACACTATGTCGCCGTCAGACATTGTGCGTTGGTCATCTACATCAGAGATTATCCCTGAGCAGAACGCACAATTTATTGCAGCTTCATCAGACATAGGCTTACCTATCTCTATACTCTAGCGGGCTTTCCGCTAGTGTGGTTATCTATAATAGCATTAACAATCTTAGAACGCAATTCCTCGGTCTCTATCACTAGAACCTTGAAGTCGTTGCGCTGGTGTGTGTCTTGGGCTTGGCGTAGTGCCATGCGAATGACCTCGACCTCTCTAGGTGTCAGGTCTAACAGTAGATTATCGGACATTCTTACCGATAATCTCTCGAATTGTGTGCGAGATTTCCTCGTTAGCGTGGCGGTTTGCCATAGCCTTACGAAATGCGTCAAGCATTACGGCATTGAGTTTGTTATCGTGCATCATAGTAGCCCTCGTATCTGCGCAATCTGCGCTCTAATACATAGACCCTGCGAAACGCGATGATTAGCATAGTATTGCATGAGATTAACGCAATCAGTACGGCGAATAAATCGCCATTAGATAGCACCATTTCATGTCTCCATTCTAGTCAATTCATGCGGGTTTGCATGAGTGCCACGCTGGGTCATGAACCCTCGTAGCCTATCGCTAGGCGTGGCTAATCTTAATTCGCGTCTAGGTGTATTGAGCCCATTTCGCGCATGAGTTTATCCATGCGTTCTTGCAGCTCGATAGCCTTGTGGTCTTGTGGTCGTACGGCATGCGCTTGCTTGTGCTTGCGCTTGGTTTGTGGTGCATGTGGCTTACCCTTGCGAGCGCGTGGCTTGCGAGGTTTGGCGGGCGTGGCGGGAATTGTGAAAGTCTCGCCATTAGGTTTGGTTATTGTGACCTCACTAACGCCATGCTTAGATTGAACCCATGCGCGGGTTACTCTAGGCTTGCGTGGTGTGGTGGTGATTGAACCCATAATTTAATTACCCTTCTAGTCGGTTTGGCTTGCGTGGATAGGCGCAGGTTTCCCCACGCCTACCCGCGAACCCTTGTTGAACCCTACATAGGTTCAACTCGGTTTCGATTTATTTCAATTTATCGACTAGCGAAAATCATGCCTCCCGTTCGCCATTCTCGCGGGTTTCGGGTATCCTCAACCTTAGAGAAAATACAGACTAATTAGGTCTAATTTTCTAGGGCGGAAATCTCTCGATTTCCTTCCGACTGCCTTTCACTACCGAGTGAAACTAGGTACTAATCGGATACCCGATTTTCCACTAACTCGGTGAATGACGCTTGCTCACCCTTACAACACGAACAATAAACTAAGCCAAGCTGCAACACAAGCCCAAACAAGGGTTTTTGGAAAGTTTTTTTGTGATACTCGTCACACTTAGCTTGTGATTTGGGTCACACTTTCAACTTTCCCCGCGTGTCGGTTTGACTACTGCAGCTCGGAATGGTAGGCGATTACTAAACTAGGACAAAACGGACATTCCCTGCACCTACCATGAAACCGCCCGAATAGCCAGCATTTCCCCTTGTGATACTCGTCACACTCTCACAGTCGCAGCTAACCTGAGAGTTACCTGAGAGTTTCCTGAGAATTATTATAGTGCCCTCAAGTCTGAGAATTAACTGGGAGTTTCCTGAGAGTCTACTGGGTCGGGTGGATAGTCGGTATGTAGTTAAATCTATTTGTACCCTTATCTCTTTATCTATTTGTCGACAAATCGACATTATGACCCCATAACTTTAATTTTTGCTAGGCAGGGGGTGTATAGTATCTCCCTAAAAATTTCTGTTATATCATTATACCCCCTGCTAGATAGGTCAGTTACCCCCCTATATATAGCCCTGAACAGGGCTTATAAAAATATATTCACTTTGGTTGTTCGTTTTTACGATTTGAACAGGTTATCTTATATGTATAGAAATACATATTCGGAGTCGCTCCGTTAAGACTCCGCGACTCTTATATATTATATAATATATTATAATATGGGGAAGTTCTGCCGTTAATCGGCCAGCGTTAAATGACTGTAAATAGGGGACAAGCTGATGGGTAGAAAACCTGGGATTCAGAATATCCCTAAGCGCGAGGCGCAAGAAAAGGCCTTGCAGCAACTGAGCCAAGGTAGCACAATTACCCAGGCTATGGCCTCTGTAGGCCGCTCAGATGTGGCATTTCGCCAATGGTCAGCAACAGACCCTGAGTTCAAATCCCGTGCCGAGGCTGCTCGCCTCGAGGGTAAGGGTGTTAAGACTGACCTGAAGGAACTAGGGGATATTTCCTTTCCTGACTTCTCTGAGCAGTTCCTAGACACTAAACTCTTTGACCATCACTTTGACTGGATAGACCTGATTGAGGGCCGTGAGCCGCGCTGGTTAGACCCAGCCATGACCTACGAGCCAGGAGCTGCCAACCGTGTTCTTATTAACGTACCGCCTGAGCATGCTAAGAGTACAGTTATTACGATTAACTATGTCCTTTATAAGATTGTTACCAACCCCAATGCGCGGGTCATTATCGTATCTAAGACTCAGGGTATGGCTCGCAAATTCCTTGGCGCAATTAAAACAAGACTTTCCCACCCAGCCTTTACGAAACTTCAAGTAGCCTTTGGGCCTAACGGAGGATATAAGGCAGACTCAACACAATGGTCTGCCGATATGATTTACCTGGGTACAGGACGCGATTCTGGTGAGAAGGACCCTACGGTCCAAGCCCTAGGAATGGGCTCTCAGATTTACGGTGCTCGCGCTGACCTAATTATAATCGACGATGCTGTCATGGGCTCTAACGCTCACGAGTGGGAAAAGCAGCTCGAGTGGATTCAAAAAGAAGTTATTACCCGCCTTGGGCGACATGGTAAATTAATTATCGTTGGCACTCGAGTTGCACCAATTGACCTATACAAGATGCTCCGTGACCCTCAACAGTGGTCTGGTGGCAAATCACCCTTTACTTATTTTGCAATGCCTGCCGTACTTCAGTTTGACGAGAAGCCTGAAAGTTGGAAGACGCTGTGGCCTAAAACCACAATGCAGGAAAACGAGATTGACGAGCCTGATGAAACTGGTTTATATCCTAAGTGGGACGGACCCTCGCTCTTTACGCGCCGCTCTGAAGTTGCGGCATCTGTCTGGGCTATGGTCTACCAACAAGAAGACGTCCAGTCCGATTCCATATTCGCGCCAGCAGCAGTTGCAGGATGTGTTAACGGTATGCGAAAGCGTGGACCGCTTAAACCTGGTACTCCAGGACACCCACCCAAAGCAGGCTCAACCTACACAGTAATTGGTTTTGACCCTGCCGTATCTGGACGTTCAGCATTTGTAGCCGTAAGTCTTAATCGAGATGACGGTGCAATCTATGTACTTGACTGTGTCAACATGGCAGACCCTACTCCTCAAAAAGAGAACGCTCTAATTCGTGAGTGGGTCGAGAAGTACAACCCTCAAGAGTTTCGTGTAGAAATCAACGCACATCAGAAGTACTACGCTATGGACACTGACCTGCGTAACTATCTGGCTACCTACGGCTGCCAGTTAAACTCACACTTTACTGGTAAGAATAAGTGGGACACATCTTTTGGTGTAGCATCTATGTCTAGCCTTTTTGGTACTATACATGATGGTCGTTACCAAGACAATGGTTTAATCGAACTACCAAGTAATGAAGGTTCTGAGGGACTTAAGTCTCTTGTACAGCAACTCATTACTTGGAAGCCAGATACCAAGAACCCCACTGACTGCGTTATGGCTTTATGGTTTGCCATTATCCGTATACGTGAGATGATGCAACAAGGTACCAAGATAGGTCAGTACCAAAACAATCGGTGGGCAACTCGTGCTCAAATGAATCAACGCCTTGCAGTAAACCTCGATGAGATGTTTGCAGAGCAGTGGCAAGAAAACTTTGGATAAGGACAATAATGGCACTACCAATTGCAGCAATAGTAGCCGCGGCGAGATTAGCCCGCGCTGCACAAGTAGCAACAAGAACTGCCTCTGGTATTAAGACCGCCAAGACTGTAGAAAAAATTTATAAGGAAGGCTCTGCCCCTCCAATTATAAGCGCTCCAACAAAGAGCCAATCACAGATTAATGCAGAAGGCATTGCTAAAGCAAAAGAAGCATTAAAGATGCCAGCTAAAGGAACTTCAGCTGCAAAGAATGCTGACGAGGCACGCAAACGTGCGACAGAGTCTCAATTATACAAAAGTAGAATTAAGGGTAAATAATGGCATTAACAATAGAGCAGGTTACGGCACGGGTTGACTCTCTGCGTTATCGTAATCACGAACGTGATGCGCGTAACCTTGACGTACTTGCCGTCCGTAAAGGAAAGATTGCTCAGGTATATCCTAACTTCTTTCCAGAGGGCGTTGATGCAAACGTAGTAGCAAATTTTATTGACATTGTTGCTCGTGACTTATCTGAAGTTATGGCTCCGCTTCCAGCGGTTAACTGTTCTGCAGCCAATCAGGTATCTGATAGGGCACGTAGTTTTGCTGATAAGCGCACTCGTATTGCCTCTAACTATTTCCAAAACTCAGACCTAGCAGTACAGATGTACTCAGGTGCTGATTGGTATATCACATATGGTTTCGTCCCGTTCATTATTGAACTAGACGATGAAGCAAAACTGCCACGTATTCGCATAGAAAATCCAATTGGGGCTTACCCAGAATTTGACCGCTATGGACGCTGTGTGGCATTTGCTAAACGATACTCTATGACACTTGGTGAACTGGTATCTCAGTTCCCAGAGTATGATAGAGAATTACTTGGACCAGATGGTTATAGACAAGACCTTAATACACAAATTGAAATGATTCGTTATTACGACAAAGACCAATCTATAATCTATGTACCGCGTAAAAACAACCTAGTTCTTTCTGAAGCTGTTAATCCGCTTGGTAAGATGATGGTTGTTGTCGCACGTAAACCTTCTATTGATGGCGAACTCCGTGGACAGTTTGACGACGTACTTGGTATCCAGTTACTTCGTAACCGATTTGCATTACTTGCAATGGAAGCAGCAGAAAAATCTGTACAGGCACCTATCGTACTTCCACAGGATGTGCAAGAACTACAACTTGGTGGCGACGCTGTTATTCGTACAGCTAATCCAGCAGGCGTACGCCGCGTAGAGCTTAATATTCCAGCAGGTGCATTTACTGAACAAAACTTGCTCAACCAAGAATTGCGCGTTGGCGCACGCTATCCTGAATCACGTACAGGAAACATTAGCCAATCAGTTGTTACTGGTCAAGGTGTTCAGGCTCTTATGGGAGCCTTTGATACACAGGTTAAATCTGCACAAGCAATCTTTGCTGCAAGTCTTCGTGATGTAATTAGTGTTTGCTTTGAAGTTGATGAAACAATTTTCCCAGAAGAAAAGACAATTCGTGGTGTTGACTCAGGTTCACCATATGAAATTACCTACAAGCCAACTAAGGACATCAAAAACGATTACTCTGCTGATGTCCGCTATGGCATGCTTGCTGGTCTTAATCCAGCACAGGGACTTATCTTTATGCTTCAAGCACTTGGTGGTGGGCTTATCTCCAAGGATATGGCAATGCGTGAACTTCCATTTACAGTTAACGTAACCCAAGAATTAGAAAAAATTGAAATCGAGAATATGCGTCAGTCATTACTCGGTTCTATTACTGCACTCTCTCAAGCGATACCGCAGATGGCTATGCAAGGCCAGGACGCTTCTGAAGTTGTGCGACAGATTGCGGCTGTCATTAAGGCACGCCAAAAGGGACAGGCACTAGAGGACGTCATTGAAGAAGTCTTTACGCCGCAGCCGCAACCAGTTCCTCCTGCTGGGGCCCAACAAGCGGTTGAGCAACCGTCCCCTGTTCCCGCTGGTGCTTCAGCAGGAGGCGCTAACCCTGAGATTGCTTCCGCTCCACCAGATATTATGAGCCTGTTGTCAGGCATTACAGGTGGCGGAACACCAACAGCAAGCGTGCGTTCAACGCGACGTTTATAAACTAGGAGGGGACAATGACAACAATCGTTGGTGTGCAACTAGAACACGGCTGTATCATTGTTTCTGATAGCCGAGTTGTTGCAAGTGGTAAAGTTTATACACATTCAGATATGGTAAATGCAGTTGAACGTGGAAGTTATATTATTAGTGGTGCTGGTGACTATCGTGCTCTGCAAGTGGTACTCCATGGGTGGACGCCTCCATTAGTTACAGTTAAAGCTAAAACAAACTTATACGAGTTTATGATTAATAAAGTAGTTCCTGCATTAAAAACTACTCTCACCGAAGCAGGAGTTAGTGTAAGTAAATCATCAAATGATGATGATAGTAAGTTTGAATTATATCTTTTAATAGCAATCAATGGAACAATCTTTGAGATTGATTCTGATTTTGCAGTTGGTATGAATAATACAGGATTTTATGGCATTGGCTCAGGTGGTGACTACGCAGTAGGCGCACTACATGCAGGTGCTAGTACATTAGATGCAATGAGAATTGCAGCAATTAATAATAATGAAACGGCTCCGCCGTTTAATATTCTTGAACAAGAAACTAAGTAGGAGGAAACATGGCAACTCAAGGCGGATATCGTAAGCCTGGCACCCCTGCTCCAGTTTCAGGTCCAGGTGCACTCTCACGTCGTACAGATGGAAGAGTCGCTGAGGGATTTGCATATGGAATGAATAAACAAATTAATGAACAAGCAGCTTCAGCCCCTATGGCCAAAGCTCCACAACCTAGGCCAGCTAGCGCATCTAGAATGATGAGCGCAAGTCCCTTGCCTGCAGTTACTCCCATTACTGCAGAAACAATGGACCCAAATGACCCTATTACTAATGGTGTCCCAGTTGGTCCTGGTGCTAATTCAATTCCTGGAATGCCTTCTGGTCCGACTCAAGACCCAGATATGAATATGATTCGTGACTACTATCCGATGCTTGAGTTCTGGGCTAGTCAGCCAGGCACATCACAGGCTACTAAAGATTATGTGCAATACTTGAGGACAATTATTTAATGAATCTTTGGGAGTATATTGGCAAGACGCAGAAGGTATTTAAAGATACCCCTGCTGCGCAAATTACATCACCTAACAGTACTAGAATTCCTTTTAGTACTGCATTCGATATTGCATCTAATCTACCTGCAAATCCTGGTGGATGGGACAATGATGACCTCGAGAAGGTAAGACAGGTTGCACTTAACACTGTATCTAAGGCAAACCCAGCCCTTGTTGGCGGAACAGTTGGATTAATTCTTGGTGGTCCAGTTGGTGCTGCGGTAGGCGCAGGCGGAGGTCTTGCAATTCAACAGCTTGATGAAGCAACTGATGGTGGAGCTACTAAAGTTTTACAAGCGGGACAAAAAAACTTTCGTTCTAACTATTCATTCTTGCGTAACGTAGCTGATGAAAACGTAGCAATGGGACTACTTGCAAGTCTTGGTTTTGTAGCAGGTGGTATTGCTGGTGGCTTTGCAGGTTTTGCTTTAGGTGGTCCAGCAGGAGCATTTGTTGGAGCAACAGCAGGCGCTAACCTTGCTGGTAAAGGTTTACGCGATACTTTTGAAACTGATTTAGGTGCAAGCATTTCAAAGACTTTAAACAAGTCTGCAAAATTTTCTGAGTCAGATGTTGGTCAAGAACGTTATAATCTTGGCCGTGATGTGGTTCACACGGCTGCGCAGATTACTGGAGCCCAAACCCTTGGCGAAACAAGCAAGGGCATTGGAGCCATTTCTTCTGGTCTTATTAATTTTGTTGCAGAGTTAGGTCTTGGACTAGATGTTGCTGCAGCAAAAGGTACAGGCCTTGCTATTAAAGGTACATTAAGAAACCCAATTGTTTCGCCTTTAACTCCATTTCAGAAAAAGATTTATGGTAAATCAGAAGCGGACCGTGTCGGTGCACGTTTGGCTGCAGATGTTGACTTAATTAAGCGTACAGTTGCTGGAGAGCAAACTGTCTATACACCAGTATTTAAACTTATTCGTGATAACGATGCAGCAACGCTTGGAAATCGAACAGGGTTTTCAAGTGGAAGCGGAAAACTTGCAGCTTCTCTTATAGCTAAAGAATCAGATGAAACAATTGGTTTGGTAATTCGTGTAGGACGCGGAGACCCAGATGCAGTAGCAGAACTTGCACTCAAGCGTGCTGACAAATTTGCAGAGTATACACGTTTAGATGATGCCATGGCCTACGTAAACAACAATGGTTTATTTTCATTGCAATTTAAAGGTCAAACTTTAGTACTTTCTAAGCGTTTTAAAAATAACGTTGCTCTTTTAGATGCAGAAATTGAAGCATTAAAGAAAGAAGTTGGTTGGCTTGATGATGCTTTAAGCATTGAAGGTGACCTTACTAATATAACCGTATCTAAATGGGCAATGGTTGAAAAAGTACGCAATGATTTTGCTAAAGAAAATGCTAGCAGAAAACTTGCTCTTGATGACAACCCTCAAATGGACACAGGATTAGGTAAAACATACCAATGGTTCTACCAAAAGAGTCCATTGTCACGTCCTATCCGTGGCCTAGACCGTCTAACAGATGAAGCCCCACGTCAACTCATTAATTACAATGAGCCATTTGCCGCAGGCATTAGAATGCAAACAAGCCTTCGTTCTGCTGAAAAATATGGCGCTTCAATTCCACAGGAAAACGTTCGTGTTTATAACAATTGGATGAAGGCCAGAACAGAGAACGAAAAAACTGCAGTTATTGACAATTATGTGGATACTGGCATGAAGTTAATGGCCGACAAGTATAACGTTGGCGTAGATATTATTCAATTTGCCATCGACAAGTACAACTTAACCCATAAACGTTTTAGAGATGAAGCTATTAAAGCACGCGAATTAAAACAGGGTTACATGAATGACCCTAATGACCTTGATGGTCCACTTCTTGCAGATGCTAAGCTTATCACCCAGCTAGCCAACGGTGCACTACTGCCTGATTGGAAGTTTGTAGATAGTGTCATGAAGGACTTTGTAAAACGTAATGGTGATACAACCAAGATTATTCGCAGCAAAGAAGGAGCATTGTTCCTAGCTGACGAGTTTAACAGCATGTGGCGTACAGGTACTTTGCTTCGTACTGGTTATCCAATCAACGTAATCAAAGACTCTTACATCCGCGCATGGGGAGACGGTGCCATTGCTGGCATGATGAAGTATCTTGCTCAAGATGTAATTGATTCAATTTCATCTAGCACAAATACTGTTAATCGAGTTAATCGTTGGGCTTTATCTACAACTAACTCTAATTACAATATGAAACAGATTAGAAACAATATTTCTTCACGTCAGCTACTTCTTAATGAGTATAACAAGTCTCTTCTTAAGGCAAAGTATGACGTTAACAATCCGCCAAAGGTTGTACCACTTGACTTAATTGATAACGTTCAGCGTTATAATGACCTTGCCAATAATATAGCAGCTCTTCGAGCGCAAGAAACTAGACTTGTATCTGGTGTAAAGATTAAGCCAGTAAGGGTCCGCAAGGTTACACTTGATGGAGAAGAATTTGAAAGCGCATTTGGTGGTCGTTTTGGGTCTATATTTAAACAGAACATTAATCAAAGGGATGACCTTCGTGCAGCGGTAGCTGGCATACGTGAACTAGAAGTTGAAACCTCACGCCGTGGTAGAAGTGGTGCAGCATCTATTCTGCCTACAGATGAGATACGTCACATGCAGTCTTGGGTACAAATTCTAAATGATAAACTACGTTTTGACCCAGTAGCAGAGCTTATTATGAAGGGCGCATCAAAGAAGGTTGTGCTTGAATGGTTCCGCAAGGGTTCACCAGAAGCAGTTGCCTATCTTGATAGATTCTCAGACAATCTAAGAGATGCACCAGTTGCATATGAACGTGCGAAATCAATGGTTGATATGTACGCCCCATCTCAAGCTTTGAGAGATTTGGTTACTAAGGACAAGTTGAATCTTTTAGAACTAAAGAAGCTATATCCAGACATTCAAACACGTCCGCCCGTATTTACTGACTTAGTAGAAGACATGCTTGGAAACAGTTCAATATCAAAGAACTTCCGTCAGGGTACAAAGGATGCTGTTGTTTGGTTATCTACACAACCGACAGCAAGACTAGCATTTAATCCTTATTTTAAGACTAAGTATGAGCAATCTTTGCAGACTCAGATTTGGTTGGCTAATGCCAGCGGAAAAAATATAAAAAATAGCCAGCGAGAGTTTGAAGCTAAGGCTCGTAACTTTGCACAACGAGAATTTGAAGAAAAACTAAACTCATTTCACCGTGATATGAACTACTCTGGTTGGGTAAACTACTTACTTGCATTCTTCCCTGCGGTTGTTGAACAGTTTGCCGCATATGCACGCATTACTATTGAAAACCCAAACTTTCTTCTTCAAAAAATGGCTATTTCAACCCTGCCTGAACGTCTCGGCGAAGTAGAAGAAGACTCTGCTGGCAATAAGTCTGTTCGAGTAAGTCTTGGATTTCTTGGTTTAGAATCACGCCTTCCAGTGGAATGGTTTAATCCAGATAACCCAACTGGTGGCAACATTCTTTCTGTGTCACCTATGGGTGCTGCTCTTGTCAACGAGTACGCAAAGCGAACACAAACAGAAAACTTCTTTACTGATGCATTGTTACCATTTGGTGTTCAACGCAACTCTCTTAACGCGCTGAATGTAAATACTGCTCGTCGACTATATCAGGTATGGGAAGCAGGATTCCTCAAGTCTGGCGAACAGTTCAATAAAGATGTTGATATGTTCCGTCAGCAACTCTCGTTTGAGTACGTTAAAGAAACTGGTAATAAGCCATCTGCTAAGAAGTATGAACAACAGTTTGAAGAAGCTCAAAAGCGTGCATTTTATCTATCGGTAATACGTATAGTAAGTGCTTACACTTTACCAGTTCAGGGACGTCTAGTAACATCAGTTACAGGTTATGTTGATATCTTTAACAAGTACCAGGATAAGTTTGGAGCTCAAGCTGGCGAAATGTTTTCTATGGACTATCCAGATGCCTGGATGTTTATGGATAGATTATCTGATTCTACATCAGGAATCAACGCAGATAAGACAGCAGCTGCTCTAGTAGTTGGTAATAAGCCATCTATTCAGAAAATTGTATCTGGTATTGGTATCGAAAATCTTACAGTTCTCGGCGCAATCTTTAATGATGATGATTATGCATTCTCTAGTGCAGCACAAGCTGTACTTCAAGATACAAAAATACCAGGCGCTGGTAATAAAAAGTTTCGCGACGTGTCCGATGCATTTGAGAATGGTCGTTCAGCTGTTGTTAGCAAAGGCTGGAAAGATTACTTTACTGTTGAACAAGTACTTAAAGATGAATTTGCTCGTGTTAGTCCAGCAATCAACCCTTATAAGGGGTATGGTGCCGCGGTATTAAAGCAGTACAAGAAAGCATTTGCTGATGCAGCCAAGAAAGATAACAATCTTTGGTGGCAAGAGTACAGTGCTCAATCAGGTGGTGGAGCGGGAAGTCGTCAGGCTGACACTGTAACCGCACTGACCATTGCGCTCAATGACGAAAAGCTTGGACCGATACTGCTGAAGCAACCAAAGTTCCATGCAGTTGCAGACTATTTAAACTATCGCAGAGAAGTAAACTCACTGCTTAAGAGAATGAATACTAGCTTTGATTCTCAACAAGCAACACAACTGCGAACAAAGGTAATGTTAAACGTCGCAAAACTTAGAGAATCAGATATAAACTTTGACAAGTTATATATCAGATATTTTGAAAACGATAAGTTTGACTTTGTATACGAAGAACCAGGAGACTAATATGGCTAAGACACTTGCAGAGGCGATAGAAAGTACACGACCAACTGTTCCAAAGCCAGCATCACCAAGTTCATTAGATGCCAAAAGAATTGAAGCAATCCTTAAGAGTAAAGATGTAAAGTTTACTCCACCAGATGGCACTACAATTGGTGCTGGAGACGAGCTGTTTGATTCTCTTAAAGAAGAACAAAAGAGACAACTTCAAAAAATTATGAGTAAACTTGGATATAAAGCTCAGGGAATTAATGAGCTAAAGACTTTGCTTGCCGCATGGTATCCTACAGTTTATGACTCTGCAACAAACTTTTCTCAATTATATACTTATCTAGCCTCAGACTATTTGCTTAGCGATGGTGATAAAGATAAAGATGCAAACTTACCTCAACGTGCTATTGGTTCGTACGACCCAACTGCAATTAAGGGTTGGATTGATGGTATCTACGTAAGCACGCTTGGTCGTGCAGCAACAGAGCAAGAACTTAATACACGTTTTGAAGAAGTAAAGCCATTGCTTGAGGCTGGTACTCTGACAACTTCAAAGAAGGAGTTCAACAAAGCTACAAAGCAGACTGAACTTGTTATTCGTACCGACAAAAGCTTTGACCAACCAGCAGTAGAACAAACAATTGAAGAGAAGTTAAAGCTTCTGAATCCAGATGATTACGACCGTCAGCAACGCATTGGCTTTTCTGACTGGCTATCCAAGAATGTGGCAGGTGCGTAATGGCAGTAACAGATTCAGCAGCAACAGCAGCCGCGGCTGCAGCACAAGCAACAGCAGATGCCGCCGCGAAATTACTAGGTGAGAATATATCTAATGCTTCCTCTTATGGAATCAGTGAAGCATTATTTAATGACCCAATCTATGGTGCTGAAATTAAAGCTATCTACGATTTGTTCAAGGCTAACAAGCCAGGACCCGCCCTAGAGGCTTTATTCAAGAGTAAGTATTACACTGAACTAAGCTCTACTGTGCGTAACCGCATGAAGATAAAGGCAGAACAACCAGGTCAGTATACTGACACACTAAATAAGTATAAGCTTTCAGCTCGTAAGCGCCTTGTAACTTCAGGTGTCAAGATTAACGAACAAGAGTTTGATAAGCTTGCTGCTACGGCATATGACCGCGGATTAGATGACAATCAGTTTGATGAACTTATTAAGTTTTCAGGCAAAATTACTGGTTTTGGTGGCAACATACTTGGAGACACTTCATCCCTTAAGTCATATGCTAATTCATTCGGTGTTAGCAAGTACTTAGGTGATGCTTACTGGAAACAAAAGTCTACGGATTTATTTACTGGTAATACAACAATAGAAGATATTCAGGCAGAGATTCGCACAACAGCAGCAAGTGCTTTCCCAGGATATGCAGACCAGATTAATAATGGAATCAGCGTTGATGCAATTGGTTCTTCCTACAAGGGAGCAATGGCAAACATATTAGAACGAGATGCTGATTCAATTACATTTGAAGACCCAATCTTACGCTCAGCATTGCAGTATATTGGACCTGACGGCAAGCCCTCGGTCAAACCTTTATGGCAATTTGAGAAAGAATTAAAGAGTCGTCCTGAGTGGGAATACACAAACAATGGTCGTGATACAATAGATTCATTGACACTTAGAGTATTTCAGAATATGGGGATTGCATAATGGCACAGACAGCAGCTCAGAAAAAAGCAGCGGCAGCTAAGGCTAAACTTGCTGCTGCTAAAAAAGAAGCAGCCTATATTGAATCATTTAAGAATCCAATTACTAGCCAGTATGACCCACGTATAGCAACAAATGCTGGTTATAATCCCGAGATGGCTGCGGCGTTTAGTGCAGCTGCAGGCAGAGGTCAAACACCAGCAGAGGCAAAGGCTGAAGCTGATGCTAAGGCTAAGGCTATAGCAGATGCGAAAGCAGCAGCAGATGCGAAAGCAGCAAAAGACAAAGCTGACGCAGATGCTAAAGCCGCAGAAGAGGCAGAGAAAGCTAGAAAGATAGCTGAAGAAGCAATCGTTGCAGCCAGAACAGCTGAAGAGTTAAAAAAAGCAAAGGCTGATTTAGAAGCAGCAAATGCCGCACTTGCAAAAGCAGCCCAGGATGCGGCAAATGCAAAGACGGCATCACAAGCAGCAGCCGATGCTGCAGCTGCTGCAACTAATATCAATAAAACTGGAAACACTACACTTCCTGCAGCAGGTACAACAGCAGCGGACTTAGCAGCCAAGATTGAAGCAGACAAAGCAGCAGCCCAACAGTTAGCAGATAGAACTGCAACTAGCAAAATGCTTAATGATAGATTTACAAAATATAACTTAGCTTCACTTATTCCGAAGATTAAAGAACTTGCAATCAATGGTGCCAACGAAGCAACAATTATGCTTGAGCTTCAAGAGACTGAAGAATATAAACAGCGCTTTAAAGCTAACCAAAATAGAATCAAAAAGGGTCTGGCTGTTCTAGACCCAGGAACATACTTACAGGTAGAAGATGGATATCGTCGAGTTCTCCGTGAGTACGGTCTTAAGCAGTTTGACACTGATGATTATGTATCTAAGTTTATTTCTAATGACATGTCGCCAACGGAGTTTTCTAACCGAGTAGTTACTGCAGTACAGCGTGTGCAAAACGCTGACCCAGCATTACTCAAGCAGCTCGATGCTTTTTACGGCGTTAAGACCGATGGTGTTCTTGCTTATATTCTTGACCCAGAACAAGAGTTACCAAAGATTGAACGTCAGATTGCAGCCGCAGAAATTGGTTTAGCAGCAGCGCGTCAAGGATTTTCAACTGGCAAAGACTTTGCGGCAACAGCGGAACAACTTGCTGCTCAAGGTATATCTCAAGCCGAAGCCCAAAGAGGTTATGCAACTATTGCTGACATTCTACCAGGTGCTGATAGGTTATCAGCTATCTACGGTGGAACAATGGATGTATATGGACAATCCGAAGGCGAGCAAGAAGTATTTAACTCGCTTGCATCCGCACAACGCAAGCGTAAAAGACTTACGGCTGCTGAAGTGGCAACATTTGGTGGAAGCGCTGGCTTAAACAGGACATCGCTAACTAGCCCAAAAACACCATAACAAATATAAAATAGAATCCTATGTGACCGACCAGCCCACATAGCGTAGAAGACTGGTAGTAAGAGCCAGGCTAGTTCCCCGACTAGAATCTGAGGCTTGCGATTCAAACGAATAGAAGGGTGGGTTGCTATGAGCAACAACTACTGGGATGAAGACGAAGACGACCTAGAT
>Ga0181364_1000035_pt1 | contig 24162 bp, 36 predicted proteins | sample Fa13NDMM110SN_FD_130108 | JGI IMG/M metagenome (GOLD analysis project Ga0181364, IMG submission 130108) | Freshwater viral communities from Lake Michigan, USA - Fa13.ND.MM110.S.N | ecosystem: Environmental > Aquatic > Freshwater > Lake | place: USA: Michigan | collected 2013-09-24
ATACTTTTTGGGGCACTGCTGGAATGTCTTCAGACTACTGAACGACCAGACGATTGGTTTCATACCGACCTCAATTTCTCATTCATATCCTTCATGTCTTTGATCGCATTGACCATCAACTTAGTATCTACTAGCGTTTGTATAGCCGCTTCAATAGCAACGTCAAAGTCGTTATCCAACATCGCGTCATGCACTTTACGCAAACCCTTCTCTGCCATCATGCAGGGGTAAGCGTAATCAACAATCGCCGTAACTTTCTCCATATCCCGCCTCGCAATTTAGGGGTAAATCCATCGCCCACGATGGGCGTAATCTCATACACAATTCGATGTACTCTTTGGCTGTATGTATCTCTTCCTCTGGCACTACACACGCAATGGCGTCATGCACAGTCATCACAACACGGTACTTCTTGTTGACGATGAGCATCTGGTCGCCAATGATAATTCGAGCGAGTGCTTGGCACACGTTTTCTATGACCTTACCCCCATAAATGCGCGTGAGGATAGTGGCTTTCCCTTTCTTCGTGTCGTACACAGTTTCAGTATCGCCATCGTCGTCCTGATGCTTGCGTAGGTTGGGGTACTTGAGGCGTAAGCCGTTGGGCAAAAGGATGCCCTTCTTGCCGTCTACGTTCAGCACTCCGTTCACTCCCAGTGTGGTGTGCTTGTCTTCCATGATGGCGTCTATGGCCCTACCAGCCTCGGCCCATAACTTTGTTATCCTGCCGTACGTTTTGCGGTACGTGTCGATGATCCGCTTGCACTCCTTCGAGTCAATGGTTACGCCGAACGTCTTTAGTTGTACTTGGAACCTATCAGGACCCATTCCGTACCCTGCGCCAAGGATGGTGGTCTTACCCACAAAGCGTTCTTCCTTCGTGATGTCTGCTTCGGCCTTGTTGTATATGCGAGCAGCCATAATGCGGTACACATCCTCGCCCCGATCAAACGCTTCGACCAGATCAGTTTGCCCCGCTAGCCATGCCAGCGTACGCGCTTCAATCTGGGAAGAGTCTGAGTCGAGGATGTAGTAGCCTATTGGCGCGATGATGCACTTCTTGAGCAGCGAACCCCGTGGTAGGTTTTGTAGGTTCAACTTGTCGTCGCCACCCCATCGCCCAGTATGGGCAGCGTAGTACCGTAAGGGAACGGGTAGTGGTCCACGTTCGGCGGTTCCGATCAGCCGCTCGGTTCGTGTCTCTTCAAGGGTGGACTTAGTACCTAGACGCGCAGCGACAAGGGCTTGCACCCTCAGATTGTCGTGGTCGAGTAGCGCCGTGAACTCCTCATCGGACTTGGAGAAGGCGTAGGTCTGACTGCCGTTCGCTGGGCTTACCTTCATAGGGGGAGTGACCCCTAACTCTGTTAGCGCCCCTGCAAACTTGGGGTTGCTCATTAGGATGTCTTTGTCGAACTCGCCAAGGAGTTCGAGTTTGCGGGCTTGCACACGGAGAAGGTGCTCGCCCAACGCCAACCTGTCCAACTGCAGCACGGGCTCGGTGAACATCCGCAGCGTGATATCAATCAGGCTCAACTCCACCTCGGGGAAGTCGCCCATCGCCTTGTACAACTTCCAAGTCAGGGCCACATCGTTCTTGCAGTACTCGCCATACTGCGCTAGTTGCTCAGCACCGAACTGCTCACGCCTCAGCCCAAGGGCATCGACTACCTCCGTGCCCTTCACGCCCAACTTGTAGTGCTCGGCTAGCACCTTGAGACTACCGCCTACTTCAGTACCGTGGAGAGCACGGGCCATGCTGAGTGTGTCCACCCATCCCTTAGGCTTTATTCCGTACAACCAATTAAGAATAGCCCCATCGAACACAGCGTTGTGCGCTACCGCTGTGGAGTTACCCCAATCGAACCTACTCAGGAACGCATGAGTCTGCAGCGCGTCACCGCTGAACCACTCGGGCTCCCCACCGTCTACCTGTACTGCAACACCGATAACCTCGAACTCGGGGGAACGAATGTACTCCTCCGTGGTTATCTTCGACAGGCTGAACTCTTGCGAGTAGAAAGTCTCGAAGTCGATTGTCAGGATCATTTCGCCCCATCCGTGTCCCTACCACTAAATACGGCTACGCTAACCTTGGTTTCGTTGAGTGCTTGAATTGCAGATAGGGCAACCGCAAGGCGTTCTGCGTTGGCAATAGCCCGCTCAAAGTCCGGTGTAGTTAGAACAGCTTGAGCAGCTAAATACTCCTGCTTCATCTGAAGCGCCTCAGATTGCACCTTAGTCGATGCTGACTTAATTGCTGTGAGATCGTTAGCAATCGTTGAACGAAACTTATCAAGCGTTGCCTTGAGTTCCTTGAGAGCGTCGTTTGCTGAGCCCGTCATTTCTACTGCTGCTTGTTCGATATCCATTGCCATTGCCCTTCCAAGTTTTAATGTATAAACGTCGTTGTCCAGTAATTTTCTAATGTCTTTTACAACATACATGGGTTCCCTCCTACCATGAGCAGTCTTGAGGTTAAATTCCATACCCCCCCATGCTTTGTCTGGAGCGACCCACTTTCCGTTAACGACTGGCATTACTTACCTCCCCATCTAACATAGTTAGCGATCAGCGTTTCGAGTTCTTCGAGGTTGTCCTCGTTGACCACCATAGCGTAGCCACCAGCGTTCTTGATCCTGAGTAGGTTCTGCGTCTGCAACGCAGTCGGCTTGTTGTTGCCAGCCTTGGCCTCGATAGCGAGGAACTGGCCGTTGACGCAGCAGAGGAAATCGGGGGCTCCTGCGTAGCCGTAGCCCGAACCTATGGGCATGGTGTAGTAGGCGTTGTGTGCCTTGAGAATGTCTTTGATCTTGGCCTTGACCTTGGCCTCAGGTGTTGCTGCCATCTCATCCTCCAGTAGTTTTCGAGCCATGATCTTAGCACAACCCTTTACAAAGTCAAGACGAAAAAAAGCCACCCGAAGGTGGCTTAGTGGGGAGAGGAAACCCTAACTTTGTTAGTCGCCCAGCAGCGAACCGATCTCGCGCTCCAAGTACCACTTGGCTTTCTTGAGGTCCTCGATGCGCGTACCCTTGAGCCCGCTACGGACTACGTACTTAATCACATTGCCCAAGTTGTAGTTCAAGTCCTTGGCCTCGATAAAGTCTATAGTTTCGATCCCACCCTGCGTGTAGTGCGGTGGGCGGTTCACCATATCAACAGAGTACTCGTTGCAAAGCGGCTCCTTGAATTCATTGACTAAGGATTCCAGCATTTCAACAGTGACGGCTTTCCTCTCCACGGGGGGCTTAGCCGCTGTCTTCTTCTTGACCGCTGGCTTCTTCGCAGTCTTCTTCTTGACCCTCGCCTTGACGCCGTGGACTTCACGGTTGAGTACGTATACCTGCGCATACGTAACGTCGTACAGCAACGCTACGTTCTGCAAACTGACATGCGGGCTCTCCTTGAGGAACGCCCTGATCTCATCCTTCTTCTCTTTAGTCAACATAACCTTCTCCTTCGCTGATTGTTTCGTTATTGAAGCCTAACTTTGTTAGGGCTTGCTCGTTCAGATAGTGATCCGTCAGGACCTGACGCATCTTCACTTGCTGATTCTCGAACTGCTTGTAGTAGTCCATCACTTCCCTCGACAGCCGTAGGCTGGTGCAGATCAAGGCTGGCCTCTTGCCAAGTCCCCGCCCCTTCTTCACTACGGGTAACTTTAGTTCTTCAATTCCTGTCGTCATCTAACTTCTCCTGTTGTGGTAATGCTGTATTTGAAGGGCCAAGGACTTTCTCCTCGGTAAAGAAACGGTGCAAGTTCGCGCACTCCCGTTGCCTTATGGTTCCCTTCCTCGTTGCTAACACTCTGGTCCATGCCCCACACTGGGGGCACGGAAAACCTTGAGTAATCTTCGCCACTCATTCCTTTCTCTGCACACCCTGCGCTAGCAGCCACTTATCTCCAAGTTTCTGCACGGCCTGTGCCCACTTCAACTGATTCTTGCGAGTCAGGTCCGCAGGGATGTAGTCCATCGGTTGCCACAACCGACGCGATGTTTTAAGTAGTTCAACTCTCATTTTTCACCTCCTCAAGAATGAGAATAAAAGTCTCGTCGTTGATGCGGCATCCGGTGTCAGTCACGAACTGCTCGGCCTCCACCAACTTCAGCATACCCAACTTGCCGCGCATCTCTTGGGGGAGCGTATTGTCATCGTACAAATCCACTTTGTCACCTACTTTGACAATATATTTCCCACCGTCTTTGATGACCAGCACGGCCTTGCCTTCGTTGAAATGATCTCGGACTTTCTGGATGGTCAACATCTCGATGCCAAGCCTAACTTTGTTATCTATCCCTTCCAAAGTGTCCCTAGCCCTCTGGTTGTCCTGAGACTTCAGCCAAGCAACGAACACATCGAACCCCTCCTCCTTGACGTACTGATTAGAGACACGTTCGATCTTGGCTTCGACCTCACGTATCTGTGCCCACTTGTGGTTGCTGGCGGTGTTGGTAACCTCGGCGGCTTTGGCGGCTGCGATAGATATGCGTTCGTTGGTACTCATAGACCCGAACATCTTCTTCACCTTGAGCACAGCCTTGTCGGTGTCGGTGGTCTTGTACCTGTCACTGCGCGACAACTTGTCCGTGATGCGCTTGTTCCTGACGTACACGCAGTAGTTCCTACCGTGCCAGTCAAAGCCGATCTCGCCAAGCCTCTCGCCATTCGACTCCACCACGAACTCAGTCACATCGCAACTGTTCGTCTTGACGCCAATGAAGTCCCACAGAGGTTTGTCTGTTGCCAACTTAGCGATAACGCTTTTAAGCATCTGGGAAACACCATAGGGCTTCTCCCCGTTGGCCTCTCGTCGCTCGGCGTAGTCGGCGAGTTTCGCGTTGAAGCGCACGTTGGTGTTAGTGAATCCTGCTACCATTTTCGTTACTCCTTATGTTGCTGATTACCACTCGAACTTGCCAAGGATCGCATCGACCTTGGACTTCACGCTGCTACGTGTGTCTGCATCTTCCTTGATCCTTTCGATGTCGGTAGATAACATTGTTACTTCCAACTGTCGCCGTGCCTCTTCCAACTTGGGGTCGTTGGTGACGTTGAGTTTGGTCAACAACTCGCACAACTCAAGCGGGTTGGTGATGAGCGAGTCGTAGTAACGCTTCTTGGGTACGTCGCTATCCTCATCGGTGTCGTCGGTCAACTTCTCGCTGATGCCCGTGAGCATCTTGTGCAGCCGATCCCACGGAGCCTTCATCGCCTCGGCGAGTCGCTCGTTGAACTTCTCCTCGTACGCCGCCTGAATCTCCACCAAGTCCTGCGCTGGTATGTCCAAGCGGAAGTCGCCAGCATCCGACAACGGATTGGTTGAGCGACGGAACCCGAACTTGCACCGCACTTCATCAAGGGGCGGGTAGTCCTCGGCCTTGAACAACTTGCCAAGGTTGGTGGGTGCTTCCGAAACCAGACGCGGATACTCCGCGAAGAAGTTGTTGCACATAGCACCGAACTGAGACTCGAACGTGTTCATGGCAGTCTTGTACTCCATGAAAATCTTGGTGGGTGCAAGCCTCTCACCCTTGTCTGCCCACGGCAGCGTGTTGAGGTTGTGGTACAGACGGACACGAGCGGCGAACTTCTCGATGTCCTTACGCAAACCCGTACCTGCGAACAGGTTCTTCTTGGTCTGGCTTGCGTTCGATACCGCGAAGGCATCGCTGTTAACCCTATCGGTAGTCTCCCGATCAATCTTCGATGCGGGCCACACACTGATGTTGAGTTCCACTAATACTGCTGATGCGCTAATACTCATAATCATCTCCTATTTGGGGTCCTTGACTTTTCTCTCTAACAATGTTAGACGGGGGTGGGCGTTACTTCTCTGGCTTGCCAGCAAGTTTCGCCATGCGATAGAGGTCGTCGCTAATCAACTTAGCGGTGAGAGCCTCAGTGTTGGGGTACACATGATGCGTGTTATCCCCACCGCTCACGTACTTGGACTCATACTTCTCTGACTTCTGAAGTATCTCCATCACAACGAGAGCATCCTTGGGGGACATAACGTACTCCCCGTATCCAAATGACAGCACTATCATTTTCGTTTCTCCTTCAGTCTTTAACGTGAACTGTTTTTCCGTTAGGCGCAACAACATCGTTACCCCCCACGATGCACCACAGCACTGGAGCCGTCCATCCCGTACCCCAATCCGAACCCACGTAACCATCGGTGAGGATGATGACGCACTCGGGAACAATCTTCTTGTACTCCAAGAAGGTAGAGATGCAAGATGGCGAAGTACCGCCACCACCTTTAGGGCGGGTTGAACTAACAATGTTAGAGACATCCCCATTCCCCTCGTACTCTTCGTGTGCTGCTACTGCTGAGTCCCAATAGATCAGATCAACCTTGTCAGGGTTGACTTCCTCGGCCACGCCCTTGACTTCCGACAGGAACTCGGCCAACTCCTTGTCGCCAATGGAACCTGACGTATCAATAGCGATGACGACATGCCCCACCTTCTCACCGATCAGGCTCGGCATATACACATCCCCGCTGAGGAAGCGACGGTTCACCCTACGCCATGAGGACGTATCCTTAGCAGAGCAGGTGGACTTGACGAACTCGCGGAGGACTTCGCGCCAGTCGATCTTCGGCTCCATCAGGTCCGACAACTCGCGGCTCATACCACCCGCGCCCTTGCCCACCTTCTTCTCAGCCATCAAGCCTTGACGGATTGCTTGGTCAACTTCCCGTTCGAGTTGCTTGCGCTCCTCGGGGGTCATATCACCCGCGCCATCCCAGTCGTGGTCGTCTAGACCAGCGCCTTCATCCTTGGGCTTGCCGGGAACTCGCCCACTTCCGTCAACGGGAGTCCCATCTCCGTCCTCGGGTTCCCCATCTCCGTCCCCACCCTCACCACCTTCTTGCTCTTTCTGCTCCTGCTTGAGCAGATCGAAGACCTGCTTGGCGTTCATGCCCTTGAAGCGAGGGTCGATCAGGCCCATCGGCTGCCCCTTCTTCGGGCCATCCTTGTAGCGTGGCATCACGATGGTGTCACCGCTCGGGTCAATGTCGCGGAGCATGAGGTTGATAACGTAGTCACAGGCTTGGTTGGCAAGTTTGTGGTTCTCGTCGTACAACTTCTTCCACGTGGTCAAGTGGCGGAAGGCTTTGTGCAATGACTCGTGAAGTACCACGAAGCACAACTCTTTCTCGGAAAGTTCTTTGACGAACTCCCTGCCGTACTTCTCATCGCGCCCGTTGGTCGATGCGGTTGGGATGTTGTCTACGATGCTGGTCTTACCCACCATCAAGATGCCCGACCACAGGGCAAACTTCGGATTGCGCATCAGGCTGATCTTGGCCTTCTGCAGTTTGCGTTCTTCTAACATTGTTATCACTCCTCTAGTAATTTAAGATACGCTTTGGCTAAATCAGCCTGATGACCGGGGAACTCGGCGAGCACCTCGTACCCCGGACTAACTTCACTGTGCCTAAGCACCTGAACCTTACATGGGCGGTTCGGGTTATTGATACTCGCGTACCTATCCACGTACCGTACCCACACCCTCGGGATGTTGCCGCTGCCCATCACAGCAAGTCCTGATTCTTGGCAACCCAGTCGGCGAACGCCTTGCTGCTGAACGCGATGCTCTGCTTGGCTGGGGCCTTGGCGATGTTGATCGCAAAGACTGCTTGCCACTCGGCATCGAACCGCTCCAGATACTCCATGAACGGAGTGATGGTGGTCTTGTCGATACGTGCGATAGCACCAAAGCACACGATGGCACAGGCAGCAGGGCTAGTCGGAATCGGCGTAGTCTTCGGGTTCTTGATCGTCGCTTCCCACGTTGGGAGTTGGTCCGAGAACTCGATGTACGCTTGCATGTCCCGCGCTGCGCTCTCACCCACTGCACCAGTCAACGCAGCGATAACGCTGTCGGTGTCGTTCAAGTTCCGTGTCCTAACAATGTTAGAGGCAGTCTCCAACGAGCGAGGAGTGACGAACCCATTCTGGGTTTTGCGTGGGTGGTAGATGTAGGGGTTGTCCCCTTGGGCAGCATCGGTGTAACTCGCAAGGGCGTGGGGGTACTGATTCACCCAAGCGATGACCTCGGCCTCGATGCCCTTGTTGATGGCCCACTCGATCCACTCATCGGCTGTGGGTTTGGATACGGTGACAGTCACAAGCCGGTTGCGTGAGTGCGCTTTGAGGTTGTCGCCCACACCATCGGACGACAGGTTGCCCGTCAAGAACCTATACGTACCCTTGGGCAGAGAGATGTCGCCAAGGCGAGGGTTCGCCTTCTCCAGCATCGGATGCAACATGTTCTTGACAGGGTCTGCACCCTTCGAGAACTCATCGAGCATGATGACCATCGGACGCCCAGTGTGGATACCGAACCGAGCGTTGGGGTAGTACCTAGTAACTTTGTTATCGTGGTCGATCACGGGCATGGCGATGTCGCCAAGGTCCATGTTCGGTACGTCAATATACGCATAGTCACAGCCCGTCTGTGCAGCGATAGATTCCAACAGCGAAGACTTGCCGATACCCGGCTCGCCCTGCAAGAAGAACACAGTCTCGGGGTTCGTCACGATAAGCCGTGCGGCTTGCTTGAGGGTGACGGTCCTGCCAAAGTTGATCTCAGCCATTTCTAATACTCCTGATGAACACTAACAATGTTAGGTCTGGCCCATCCAAACCTAACTACTCTCTCCACTAACAAACTAAATTCCCACCATACATATAGTATACCACATAAAAGGTCTAATGTCAAGTAAATTAGGGTGCGAATCGTTGGTGTTTCCCCCTACTCAAATGCGGATCGAAGCCTTCTTGTACTCAGCCTCAAGCACTTCGGCCTTCGCAACCTCTGCGTCGTCGTACATCCACATCCAGTTCGTGTAGACCTTGTTTGGGGCCATCCCGTCCTTGAGCACTACGGCTTCCAAGATAGCCTTAGAGAAGTACATCTTTATCACCTTCTCGAAGTTCGAGCGCAGCGTGGCGGTGTCCACGTTCTTCACCACCGTCAGGTCCTCGGCTCGATGCGGTTTGTGGTAGTTGTGATGCACCGTCATAAGAATCACGAACGCTTTGTAAAAGTTTTCGTGTTTGGTGTCCTCGGGCTGGTCGTTCTTGATGAGGTCGAAGAACTCCCTGCACTTGGTGTCGTACTGATCTATCCACTGTGCGTACGTATTCTGCCCTTGTGGGCGGCAATTAGGCGTAGGCTTGTGGTACATCTGGTCCCACTTGTCGCTCAGCCTCAGGAACACACCATGCGTAGTCCCAATCACATCAGCAGCCTCACCGATGGTGTACTCGATGGCCTCGTAGTAACTTGGCTCTGAGGTGGCGAAGTACGGCTTCACTTCCACTTGCACCTTGCGTAGGGATATGGATGCCTTGAAATACTTGGTGAACTCCGAGTACCGACGCCTAACATTGTTATTCTGAGCGCGGTTGATGGCGTAGCCGTAGATGACTGGCTTGGTGTCTGCGTCGAAGGCGAGAACTGGCGGCGCTTTTGAGCCGGGGTCTTTGGGGAGACAGCGCAGCACCAACCCAGTCGGCGGGACAATGGACTTGGGGCTGCTCCCGTCTTTGGCTACAGGCTCACACAACTCAATCACGGTCTTGCTGTTCTTAGCGTAGCAATGCACTCGCAGGATTGAGCCGATGAACTCACGGGTGGTGCTTGTGCCCCACTTCTCCAACTTGACGATGATGCGCCCGTCTGCTTTGTACGTGATGACGGGGGTTTGGTAGAGCATGAACTCTACGTCTGTCTCGTCTGTCTTACCCACACGCACAGAGTACGTACTAACATTGTTACGCGCACCCAGAGGGATCATCCCTGCGTTGCACCCGCTGCCCCCGATGGGCTTGGTTGTTTTGAGCAAACGCATGGCATGGCCGTATTCATGCACGTACGGAAGGTTACGCATGGTTGAACAATTTCCCCACATTTCATTTCTCCTGATTGGTTAGTTAATTGATGATAAAAGTAATACGCTTATCTGCTGCCTTGCGGCGTTTCCAGTAGGGCAGTGCCCACTCTAAGTTCGTCTCGATGACGATCAGTTTTTTATTGAAGAACACTAACATTGTTATTTCTCCTTATTGCTATTGCGAACCACTTTGGCAACCCAAGAGGAACATGGCTCAGTGTCTCCCTCCATGTTGATGCACTCCTCCATGTTGGCGAGCGTCTCGTCCACTTCCATGAACTCGCAGGGGATCAACTCCCAGCGCACATGAGCAGCGAACGTGGCTTGTGATCTGTCCATGAATTCCAGAGCCTTATCTCCGGTGCGGAAAACATAGAACCATGTTGGCCGTGCTTCCTCGTTGCCGTCCTCGTCACGGTTCACGCCTTTGCACAACCATGCAGTATGTCTTTGCTTCATTTCGTTTCTCCTTTGTACTTGAACACGGCATCCTGTGCCTCCGAGAACTTCTTGTAGATGTCAACGTACATGGTGCGGACAGTAGTTATGTCTGCATCTGTAGCATCTGGATTACGCATCAACTGCAGGATGTGCTGCCCCATCTGCTGCACACCTACCTCCAACTCGATGAGTCGGAGGATTGCGTCCTTGTGCTTTCTGTCCCGCATAACAAAGTTAGGTGGCGGGAACATCAGGCTTGGGCTTTTGAAGTCACGCTTCAGGTCTACGAAGATCATTGCAGCACCTCATGTTCAGTTACGAAATACGCATAGCCTCGGCGGTGCGCTGCTTCCAGCACACGAGCCTCAGCCCTACCCAAACTAGCGCACACACCGACAATGCGGAAGTCGTCATTGCCGCCATCGTCACGCTTCTCCCAAACAATCCATACTTTCATTTCATTACTCCTTGTATTGACGACGACCACCGCCTTCGCTAGTGACCCATGCGAACAGGTCAAAGGCATCCGCATAGACGATGGTTGATTTGAACGGGCCTTCCCACTCAAACTCTGTGTACTCCTCCATCTTGGCTAGGCACTCCTTCTTGGTCTTACTAACAATGTTGTAGCAGGGGGAGTCAGACTCCTGCGTTGCTATCCAGTAGGTCAGTTTAGGCATTACGTTCTCCAGTAAAAAAGGTCGAGCACTACCACCACGGCAGCGATCCAATACACCACACACAAAATACGATCACTCATTTCCTTCCCTCACTTTCATCATCTCGTCGGCCAGCACGAAAGCCCAATGTGCTAGTTGCTGTTGGACTGTCTCCAACCCTTTCGGGTTAGGTAGACGCAAGCATCCACCGTTGTTGGCGTTAGCCAGCAAGCCAGTAAGTGCAGCCATTGCGAATTGGTCATGCACAGTTGTGTACGTAAACTCACTCATCTCCACTCTCCTTCTTCGTGAATAGGTGCAAGTTGTCCAACAAGCGAGGGGCAACGTACGTTTTGTTCGTTGGGTTTTTCGGGTCGAACATGTCGAAGTCCTCAAGGTCACGGCCTTCTTGCTTCCAGTCGTAGTCATCGTCTGTTGGGGCTGGTCCGTAGATGCCACCGTGGGCAGTGATAACACCGTTAGCGTCGAAGGAGTACTGGATAAGACGGTGACCACACTCCATCACGCGCACGAAGGGTGAGCGGTCAGTGTCTTCGTCCTTGGTGGGGTCACCACCGAACCCGATCTCGTATTGCTGGTCCAGTCCGTAGATGGACATGGCGTGGTTGAGCAAAGTGATTGCTCCCATTGCGTCGATAGTGGCTTGAAGTGCAGTTTTCATGTGGTCCTCTTTGGGTTGAGTTGGGCTAACAAAGTTAGGTTACCGGGGCTGACGTAGATGTAGTTCGATTTGTTCATGGGCACAACGCACCATGAAGCACGGGCCTCGACTGCTGCTTGCTCACCGCAGCACATGCACAGGACATAGCCAAGGCGAAGGCGCTCGCTTGGTACGTCATCTCCGCACAGGGGGCACTCGCCCCAGTCGAGGTCTGGGTTGTTGCCTGATCTGCTGCTCATGGTGTGTCTCCGATGATTGGGTTGGTGACTGGGTTGCGCTTTGCAGGGCGGCGAGCGGGGGGAATAGGCACTGGGCCGTTGGGCGTGTACTCGTAGCCCTCGTAGCCCTGACTATGTAGCCATGCGTAAAACTTTCTCGGGTCCTTGTGGTGCGACCACAAGAAGTACTCCCACTTGAATTCGTCTGACTCAAGGTCTGCGCGTTGTTTTTCCATCTCGTACTCCGTTTCTAACAATGTTATTGATCGAACGAAACGCCTTGGTTGTGGATCATCCACCTACCATCAACAGGGTTGATGTACATGAAGGCAGGGTGAGCAACTCGGCGGTCAGCGAATGGGGTTGAGTGATCGCCTGTGTGTATGAAGGCAAGCACAGCCAACTCATCAATGCGCTTGTTGCATGAGCAGCGGTAGGTGAGCACTCTCTCGTCGCGCTCGGATGCTTCTTCGTCCTGCCTCATTGAGCAGGGAGCGCACTTGAAGCCCTGTCCCTCGGTGCGTACGGGGATGGGTTGGCCTGTCGCACCCCAAAAGAATGACAGCACGTGAAAGCCGTCGAGGGTGATGAAATTCATGGTATCCATTTCGCTACTCCTAATGGTTGAGACACTTCTAACAAAGTTAGGTCGGGCGGATTCCAAACCTAACTAACAACTAAATTCCCACTACACATATAGTATACCACAAAAAGGGCTTAGTGTCAAGTAAATTAGGGTGCAAATCGTTGGTGAGTTGGGCGTGTAAATCGGGCGTGTTTTGGGGGTGGTTCGGGTTGGCACTAACAATGTTACGTTTCTGGAATTCGGTGAGAACGGTTCTCAACAACCCAAAAAAACGTAACTTACTACAGATAGTCAGAATTTTGGGCAGTTGGTGGTTTCGGGCTGTTTTCGGGGGCAGAATGGGGGTGTGGGCTGCGTTACGTTTGGCGCGTTATGCTTTTGGGGCAAAGTTACGTGGGAAAAAGGCGAACGTAACGGAAAACGTAACGAGACATCGTCATATAAATCAACGACTTAGAAGTGAAAAAGTGGCAAAGTTACAATGTTATGTTTTTTAAAGAATATATATGTATCCCGCCGCTGGGTCAGAACGGTGGTATGAATTGCGCTTGCTGTCCGTTATGCTTTTTTCTGGCTGGTGGACTTTCATACATTTTTCTGAAATCCGTAACTTTGTAACTTATCAATGCTGACAAGGACTTAGCGTAATGTGTGGCGTAACTAATACACTATTTCCGTAACTTTTGACCCAAAAAGCGTAACGCGCACGTTTGGGCCCGAACTAACTTTGTTAGTGTGGCTGCGCTGCTATATGTATATGTTGCCCATGCCGAAAACGTAACGCAGCATTGCGGCAGTTGGAGCGGTCGCCGCGCAGAGAACTGGCGGCGCATAACATTGTTAGTGCTACGCTGGCTTGCGCAGCACGCCACGCAAACGTAACGCAACATCTCAACAGTTGGAGCAGCCGCCGCACAGAGAACTGGTAGCGCAAAGGTAGGCGTAATAACTGGTAGAGAACTGGTAAGGAACTGGTGATGGAACTGGTAAAAGATTAGGGTAAACCATTAAACAGTCAGACATAAAAGATGATTAAACAGTCAGACATAAAAGATGGTTAAGGGACGCCGACTCTGACGGACTAGGCCTATCGCCTGATGTCGTTGGCTCCGCTTTCGGTGTTCTGTTTTGTCTTGAATGACGAAGCCCGAAAGGGTTTTTCTAGGCGAAAAAAAGCCCACCGGAAAGGTGGGCTCGAGTAGCAGGGACTGGATCAGAGTGCAAGAGTAGCGTATCGGAACTCATGGATACGGAACTGCAAGTGTGTCGCTCCGAAATCCGTTTTCAAAACCTCAGAATCCCGAATGGAACAGTAGCAGATTTTGAGATGCGAGAACATCTGGAAATCCTTGCCATCCTGCCAATCCGCAAGAATGGCAGACTCTGTTCCGTAGGTGCGCCCGTAGGCTGGAAGCATTGTGATGTGCATTTGATTCTCCGGTGGAGGGACTGGTCGCCCAGTCCCTCGAGGTTTAGATGATGAGCATTGCTTCCAATTCAGCAAGCGCCGCATGCAACCGACGATGCACACGCTGGTGCGCATAAATGTCAGACAGAAAATTGTTCACTTTGATGCCCCGGCTGTGTTCGTTGTGATCCACAGCCAGAGCCTCAGAGAGTGCTTCAACCTCGCCGACCACCATCTGTGTCAGACGCTTTTCGATGCGCACGTAGAGGTCAGCGCCGTTTGTGGAGATGCGCACAGGCGCGGCAACACACACAGGGCCATCATCGAATTCTGGTTTACATCTTTTGACCATTTGATTCTCCGGTGTGACGGACTGGATCGCCCAGTCCGTCAGGTTAACAAAAAAGGATTAGCCCAAATCGTCGACGTTACCGCCGAGCAACTCAAACGCTTCGATCAGCAGACCCTTTGCTTCGCTGGCAAGGTCGCACTCCTTTGACTCGGACTCGGCTTTGAAAATCCGATTCAGCAGGGTTTTCAAATCCGCCGCCGTTTTCGCGTCGATGCTCATCCCGGCCCTCTCCGAATCGCCCGCCGTCACGTAGCCGCTGGCTTCCTTGACACGTTGCCAGTAGACGTGCACGTTGCCAGCGTGGCCCGCCGCTTCCATCTGGGCCTTGAACTTCGCACGCTCCGCCACCACACCGGCTTTGAGTTTGCCTTTCAACTCGAACCACTTCGACGTTACCTTGCCGGTGTTATCGACAAGGTCGAAGGCCGCGCACAAGGCCGCCGCGTATGCGCCGAGCACTTCGCCCGTCTTACCCGCTACCGCTACCGCAGCACCTCGAGCCGCATCCAGAGTCACCAGCACCTGCGGCGCGGTGGACGAAACCACTTCGATTTTCTTGGACATAATGTCCCCTTCCAAAGCAACCCCAGAACCGGGGGGCGATCCGTATCGGTAGCAGCACCACCGACAACTAGAATGTACCACGGAAAACGACCCGTAACGATGTTAGCCATTGAATAAAACTATCAGGTTGATAGGCTCGGGCTATCGCTTGGCCCCAGAATTTAAAAATTTTTCTGCTATCGCAGAAAAATTTTGCGCTCGCTTCGCTCGCCAAAGTGATGGGGTAAAAGAACTGGTAAGGAACTGGTGATGGAACTGGTAGAGAACTGGTGATAGGTATAGTCTTAGGGGAAACCCTTAGTGTATTAAAATTTTTCGCTCGCTTCGCTCGCTTGTATTTGTCAGACACAAGAGATATGTTCGGCGCATTTGTCACGGGGGTTTTCCCGAACCTGGTGCTCGCTTCGCTCGACTAACCAGGTTCGGGAAAACCCTTATGTGTATGTCGATAGCCTTAGCCTATCGGCGACTGCTCGCTCCACTCGCAGGGGGGGAACGGCCAGACAAAAAAGCACAGAGCAACAGCAGCGACCCCATCACCCCGTTTTTTCAGCATAGGGAGGTGGGGTCCTATACACAGTGTTCCGCTCACTCGATGCAAACTTTTTCATTTCACCCCCCTACCCCCTTCATTTTTTCTGTACTCTCCTACGAAAATCTGTATTCCAGAACCCACCCCCATCATTTTTCTTTTCGTACACCCCCCACCCCTACATATTTTTCTGGTACATTCCGGGCAACTTCCCGCTAACCACGGTGCATATGCAGAAAATTGAACCCAATGCGGCAGTCCCCCTGCCGTTCGACATATCTGATGAGCAGCCCAAGACCCATTCAGATAGCCTCGCTGTTGCTGCGAACACTATCGACTTCATTAAAGAACTCGGTGGGGACATCAGCTACGACGACGATGACCTGCACAAAGCAGCAGAACTCATCCAAGGTGCAGACAAACCGAGCACCCCCAAGCATTTGTCGTCTTCTACAGAAGCCGCTGCAGCCCATGCGCTAATCAAGCGGTTCGACTTCAGTTCGTTTGCAGATGCACTGCAAGCACGGAACTTCATTACCAACAAGTTAGTAAGCCTTGCGGACTGCGGCGACCCGAAGCTAGAACTCCGTGCGTTGGAATTGCTAGGTAAGCACAGCGACATTGGGCTATTCACTGAGCGTAGTGAAGTAACCATCCACCATAAGACATCCGTGGCCCTTGAAAATAGTATCAAGGAGCGAGTCAAACGACTATTAAACGCAGACATTACGGATATCGGCCCTATTGACGATCTCGATGCGCAACTGGGTATGAGCCCAAGCCAAGAGATGCAGATAGATACCCCAGAAGATACCCTAGAAGATGAGTGAAGTAACCCTATCAGACATTGAAAAGCTGATTAACTCAGGGAAACTGAGCGAGTCGGACTTGCGGGTACTTGAAGCCCAGCTAATTCGGCTGGAGAAGCTGAAAGAGCGGGAACTCTGCCAGACCAAGTTCATCAAGTTCGTGGAAAAGGCGTGGCCTTCGTTCATTTCGGGTGCTCACCACCGAAGGATGGCTGATGCGTTCGAGAGAGTGGCCTCTGGATCGTGTAAGAGGCTCATCATCAACATGCCTCCGCGCCATACCAAGAGCGAGTTTGCGTCTTATCTGCTCCCTGCGTGGTTCTTGGGCAAGTTTCCAGCGAAGAAAGTCATCCAAACGTCCCATACGGCTGAGTTGGCTGTCGGTTTTGGTCGAAAAGTACGAAATTTGGTCGATTCCGAGACGTATAAGGACATTTTCCCCGAGCTTTCGCTCCAAGTTGACTCGAAAGCGGCTGGTAGATGGAACACCAGCAAGGGCGGTGACTACTTCGCTATCGGTGTAGGCGGTGCGGTGACGGGTAAGGGTGCTGACGTACTCATTATTGACGACCCACACTCAGAACAAGAGGCTGCACAGGCAGCTATCAACCCAGATGTGTACGATAAGGTGTACGAGTGGTACACATCAGGACCACGGCAGCGTCTGCAGCCGGGAGGAGCCATCGTAGTTGTTATGACCCGCTGGAGCCAGCGAGATTTGACGGGGCAGGTGCTCAAGAGTGCGGCTCAACGAGGCGGTGAAGAGTGGGAGGTTATTGAATTCCCAGCGATTCTGCCGAGTGGTAATCCACTGTGGCCTCAGTTCTGGGGTATTGAAGAGCTAGAGGCTCTCAAGGAAGAACTACCTAACGCAAAATGGCAAGCACAGTATCAGCAGAACCCTGTTGGTAATGAGAGTGCTATTGTCAAGCGAGATTGGTGGCAGTGGTGGGAGGAGGACGACCCGCCTAAATGCGACTATATTCTACAGACTTGGGACACGGCGTTTGAGAAAAACAATCGCGCCGACTATTCCGCAGGTACTACGTGGGGGATATTCAACCACCTCAAGGATGGCAACAGGCCGAACATCATCTTGCTCAACACATACAAGAAGCGAGTTGAGTACCCAGACCTGAAGAAAGATGTGCTCAAGGAGTACAACAAGTACGAGCCTGACGGTGTGCTGATCGAGAAGAAGGCATCGGGGGCTCCGCTGATCTACGACTTGCGGGCTATGGGCATACCAGTACAGGAATACACGCCATCCAAGGGTCAGGACAAGATCGCCCGTTTGAACTCAGTCTCGGACATAATCGCCTCTGGGAAAGTGTGGGTCCCTCAAACTCGCTGGGCTGAGGAGTTAGTGGATGAAGTCGCTGAGTTTCCCTCAGGCGAGCACGATGACTTGGTGGACGCAACGACTCTAGCCCTGATGCGGTTTAGGCAGGGGGGTTTCCTCCGTCTGCCGACAGACGAGCCCGAAGAAGTTCAATGGTTCAAAAGCTCCCGCAAAGAGCGGTACTACACAGTTTAAGGACACAAAATGGCTGGCAATATGGACAAAGGGTTGTACGCAGCCCCTATGGGCTTGGATGAAATGGAAGAAGAAAACCAAGCTCCAGAGATCGAGATTGAGATCGAAGACCCTGAGGCTGTAACCATCGGCATCGGTGGCCTTGAGATTGACCTCATGCCCGAGAAGGAAACCGCTGATACGTTCGATGCGAACCTTGCTGATTACATGGACGACTCAGCCCTGAAGCTGCTGGGCGGCGATCTGATTGACGACTTCACCAAAGACATCGGTGACCGCAAAGATTGGATTTCTACCTACGTAGACGGCCTGAAGTTGCTTGGGCTGAAGTATGAAGAGCGCACTGAACCGTGGAATGGAGCTTGTGGAGTGTTCCACCCCATGCTCACAGAGTCAGTAGTGCGGTTCCAGTCCGAGTCCATGATGGAGACTTTCCCCGCTGCGGGGCCAGTCAAGACCCTGATCGTCGGTGCTATTGACCGTGCGCGAGAAGAAGCAGCCTCCCGTGTGCGTGAGGACATGAACTACCAGCTTACCGAGGTGATGAGCGAGTACCGCCCAGAGCACGAGAAGTTGTTGTGGAACCTGCCGCTGGCTGGCTCTGCCTTCAAGAAGGTGTACTACGACCCAAGCAAGGGCCGTCAGACGGCCATGTTTATACCTGCTGAAGACATCGTAGTTCCGTATGGGGCATCGTCTTTAGAAACCGCCGAGCGGGTCACGCACGTGATGCGTAAGACCAAGAACGAGATTCTCAAGCTGCAGGAAGCTGGGTTCTATTGCGACGTTGAGTTGGGTGAGCCCACCCACGAGCTTGACGACATCGAGAAGCAGAAAGCCGAAGAGATGGGCATGACCGCCCTGAACGATGATCGGTTCCGCATCTTGGAGATGCACGTTGACTTGGACTTGCCGGGGTTTGAACATACAGACAAGAAGGGGAAAGAGACTGGAATTGCTCTTCCTTACGTAGTCACAGTAGAAAAAAGTACAGGAGAAATCCTAGCGATCCGTAGAAATTGGTACGAGGGGGATGAACTCCACACCAAGCGCCAGCACTTCGTCCACTACCAATACATCCCCGGCTTCGGCTTCTACGGGTATGGTCTGATCCACCTCATCGGCGGCTACGCCAAGAGCGCCACCATGCTGATTCGTCAGTTGGTGGATGCAGGTACGCTGTCTAACCTCCCCGGCGGTCTTAAAAGCCGGGGTTTGCGAATTAAAGGTGACGATACTCCCATCGCTCCGGGCGAGTTCCGGGACGTAGATGTGCCTTCAGGAAGCATCCGAGACAACATTCTCCCACTTCCGTACAAAGAACCAAGCCAAGTTCTCTACACCCTGTTCGACAGGATCGTGCAGGAAGGGCGTTCGTTCGCTTCAGCGGGCGATATGAAAGTCTCGGATATGTCTAGCAATGCCCCGGTAGGGACAACGCTGGCGATTCTGGAGCGGACGTTAAAGGTAATGACGGCTGTGCAGTCACGGATGCACTACGCCATGAAGCAGGAGTTCAAGCTCCTGAAGGTCATCATTGCTGACTATACGCCTGAGGAGTATGACTACGACCCAGTAGAAGGTAATCGTCAGGTCAAGAAAGCTGACTACGACATGGTGGACGTTATCCCTGTGTCGGACCCGAACGCAGCGACGATGGCACAGAAGATCGTGACCTACCAAGCCGTGTTCCAGTTAGCCCAGAGCGCACCACAACTCTACAACCTACCTTTGCTGCACCGCAGCATGATCGAGGTCCTTGGGGTCAAGGATGCAGCCAAGCTGGTCCCTGTTGAGGAAGACCAAGTACCTACGGACCCAGTGCAGGAGAACCAGAACCTGCTGACGGGCAAACCCGTCAAGGCGTTCCTTATCCAGAACCACCAAGCGCACATTCAGGTGCATATGGCTGCGATGCAGGACCCGCATATTCAGAAGTTGATGGAGAACAACCCCAAAGCAGAGGCTATTGGCTTCGCTGCTATGGACCACATCAACGAGCACATCGCCTTTGAATACCGTAGGCGCATCGAGCAGATTATGAATATGCCACTGCCAACTGAGGAGCAGACCAAGAACATGCCTCCTGAGGATGCAGAAAAGCTCGCCATGATGACGTTGCAAGCCTCGCAGCAACTCCTGCAGCAGAACCAGCAAGAGTCTCAGCAGCAAAAAGCACAGCAGCAAGCGCAAGACCCAATCGTGCAGATGCAGCAGCAAGAACTTCAACTCAAGATGAAGGAGTTGGAACTCAAGCAGCAGAAGCAACAGATCGACGCTGCAGCCAAGGCTGACCAGATTGAGATCGAGCGTGAGCGCATCGAGTCACAGAAAGAGATCGCGGCTATGCAGGTTGGCGCTTCTGCAGCCGCTGCACGGGACAAACTGGACCGTCAGATTGAACTTGATAGTGCCAAGGTAGGGGTAGACATCGCCAAACACAAAGCGCAGATGTCTAACCAAACAGCGCAACGGGCAGCGCAACGAAACCAGCCCAGCAATCCCTTCTCAAAGGAGCGTTAATTGGACGGGTACAAAGTATTAGCGATAGCGGTTAAGGAGATGCACAAGCTTCGTGATGAGCGAATCACGTTCATCGCCTCCGGTAGAGCGTCCAGCCATGATGAGTATCGTCATGTCTGTGGGGTGATCCTTGGTCTAAGCCTCGCAGAAAACACAATCAACGACCTAGTGCAGAAAGCAGAATACTCAGATGAATGATCTCTTCAAGTTCCAGAACGCTGCCGTAGATTTGTCTGGCATCCTCAATAAGGATACCGAGCAGAAGGCCAAGCAGTTGCCAGACCCCAAGACGTTCCACCTCCTGTGCGTAGTTCCTGACGCTATGGAGGAGTACCAGAACAGCGAAGTTGGGCTACTCAAGGACTCCAAGACTATGTACTACGAAGAGATGCTGACCCCAGTGTTGTTCGTGGTCAAGGTTGGCCCAGATGCGTACAAGGACAAGACTCGGTTCCCTAGTGGTCCATCTTGCAAGGAAGGCGATTTCATCATCTGCCGCCCTAATTCCGGTACACGCTTGAAGATTCAAAACCGTGAGTTCCGCATCATCAACGACGATTCAGTTGAGGCTGTGGTCGAAGACCCCCGTGGTATTACACGTGCTAGTTAAGGAGCAAACATGAACGACGACTTTGAGTTTCCCGACGAGATCGAAGAGAAGAAAGCGGCTAAGGCTGCTGTTGAAGACGACAAGTTCGAGGTAGAGATTGAGGACGATACCCCCACGGGGGACCGCAATCGCAAGCCTATGAAAGAACCCGTAGAAGACCCTACGGAGGAAGAACTTGCTACGTACGACGAGAAAGTACAGGCGAGGATCAAAAAATTCACTCGTGGCTATCACGATGAGCGTAGGGCTAAGGAAGAGGCTGTGCGTGAGCGTACCGCTGCAGAAACCTTCGCCAAACAGGTGTTTGAGGAGAACAAACGCCTTCAACAGCAGCTTGCTAATGGCAGCAAAGCCTATATCGAAACGTCCAAGGGCGCGGCTGAAACTGATCTTCAGGTAGCGAAGAAGAAGTACAAGGAAGCGTACGAGAGTGGCGATGCCGACGCGCTGACGGAAGCCAATGCCGAGATTACCAGAGCAGCCCTTCGTTTAGAACGCGCTGCTGGTATGCAGCCAATCGAGGTTGAAGAGAAAGAATATCAGCCCGCCGCAGCTAAACCCATCGAGCATCCACGCACCCAACGCTGGGTAGAAGCCAATAGTGATTGGTGGGGTAAGGATGAAGAAATGACCGCCGCAGCGATGGGACTTGACAGGCGTTTACAACGCGAGTATGGTGCAGACTTTATCGGTAGCAAAGAATACTTTGACGTTATTGATAAGACGATGCGTAAGAGATTTCCTGAGCAGTTTGAAACCGTTCAGAGCGATGAACCGGACGAGGATAGTACCCCACGCCGTGCCACAAAACCATCTACTGTAGTAGCCCCGGCTACGCGCAGTACACCGCCTAACCGTATTAAGTTGAAGGCATCCGAAGCCGCGATAGCTCGCCGACTTGGGGTTCCCTTGGAACTGTACGCAAAACAGGTTGCTCAACTGAAGAGGAGTGAATGAACATGGATCAGAATGTCGCTGCTGAGAAGGCACAAACACGTATCAACCGCGAGTTGGAGTCCCGCACTGTGGCTAAGCGCCAGCAGGAGTGGCGTCCTCCCGAGACACTTCCTAGCCCTAATGAACGTCCGGGGTGGAGGCATAGGTGGATTCGTACTTCTACAACTGGACAAAGTGATCCGTCGAACATCTCTTCCAAGTTACGCGAAGGATACGAACCCTGCAAAGCAGAGGACTATCCTGAGATGATGATGCACGCCACCACAGAAGGTCGTTTCAAGGGAAACATCGAAATGGGTGGGTTAATGCTCTGCCGTATTCCTGAGGAGTTCTTGAAGCAGCGTGAAAGCTACTACGCCAATCAGAACAAGTCCCAGATGGAAGCGGTGGACAACAACTTTCTTCGTGAAAGTGATCCCCGTATGCCTCTGTTCGCAGAGAAGAAGTCGAAGGTCACTTTCGGTTCTGGTTCTGGTTCTTAAAACAGGAGTCTTAAATGGCATATCCCACTATTGATAAACCATATGGCCTAAAGCCAATCAATCTGATTGGTGGTCAAGTGTTCGCGGGTTCTACCCGTGAATATCCAATCCAATACGGCGACACTACGGGCATCTTCTACGGTGACTTCGTGAAAGTCGTTCGCGGCAACGCAACCCGCTTCGCAGTTACCACCACCGGCCAAAGTGCTGGCATGGTCGGTATCTTCCTCGGTTGCTACTTCACTAGCCCAACCACCAAGCAAACTGTGTTCTCGCAGTCTTGGCCCGCTGGTACGCTGGCTAACGGTGTTGCAATCGTCTGTGATGATCCTGATACGGTCTTCAAGGCTGTTGTCTGCTCGGCAACCACTACGCTTGCATCTGGCAACTACGCGATGGTCGGTCAGAACTACTCCATGATTAACAATTCGGGCAACATCAATACGGGTAACTCGGCAAATGCCTTGCTGTATTCTGCTACCCTGACTACCGCAGCGTTCCCAGCACGTGTGGTTGGTGTTGTTCCTGATACGGCTGTTACGACTTCCGCAACGGGTTCTTCGTCCACCACGACCATCACTTGCAGCGCACTGACTTCGGCACTCGTTCTTGGTACTGATGTCTCGTACATCTTCGGCGGTGCTTCGCCTAACGGTCAGGTCATTCGTACTGGTTCGTTTGTTTCCGCCACAGCCGCCGTTGGCGCTACGTCTGTTACTATTAACGCACAGGCTACCTCAGCGGGTAACACCAATACGGACATCCCCGCTAACTCTACGATTCTGTTTACGCAGATTCCAGAGATGTTGGTGAAGATTAACTTCGCCAGCCATTCGTACTACACGGCTGCGGCTGTCTAAGGAGTAATATCACATGGCAATTAGTCGCGCACAACTACTCAAAGAACTCCTTCCGGGTTTGAACGCCCTGTTTGGTATGGAGTATTCTCGCTACGGCGAGCAACACAAGGAAATCTACGAGACTGAAACCTCTGAGCGTTCCTTTGAAGAAGAAACCAAGCTGTCTGGCTTCTCGGCTGCACCTATCAAGGCTGAAGGTTCTGCCATCGCGTATGACAACGCGCAGGAAGCTTGGACGACTCGTTACAACCACGAGACTATCGCTCTTGGTTTCTCGATCACCGAAGAAGCTGTTGAAGACAATCTGTATGACAGCCTCTCGGCTCGTTACACGAAGTCTTTGGCACGGGCTATGGCCTACACCAAGCAGGTTAAGGCTGCTGCAGTTCTGAACAACGGTTTTTCCAATGGCTACCTCGGTGGCGATGGCGTGGCTCTGTTCAGCACGGCTCACCCTCTGGTGTCTGGTGGTACGAACAGCAACACTCCTGCTACCCAAGCTGACCTGAACGAGACTTCGCTTGAAGCCGCCGTTATTCAGATCGCCGCTTGGACGGATGAGCGTGGTCTGCTGATCGCCGCTAAGCCTAAGAAGATGATTGTTCCTCCTGCTCTGCAGTTCGTTGCTACCCGTCTGTTGGAAACCAGCCTCCGTGTTGGTACTACCGATAACGATATCAACGCTCTGAAGAACAATGGTTCGGTCCCAGAAGGCTACACCATCAACAACTTCTTGACCGACAACAACGCTTGGTTCCTCTGCACCGATGTGCCTAACGGTATGAAGCATTTCATCCGTACTCCGTTGGCTAACTCGATGGATGGAGACTTCGACACGGGCAACGTCCGTTACAAGTCCCGCGAGCGTTATTCGTTCGGTTGGTCTGATCCTCTGGGTATGTTTGGATCGTCAGGTTCTACCTGATATAGCTAGACAGAATTGGGGGCTTCGGCCCCCTTTTCTTTTATGTGGGCGTGTGTTACGCTTGTAGCACCAAGACTACTTGGCTTGTTGACTGACTTGGC
>Ga0181364_1000036_pt1 | contig 23917 bp, 25 predicted proteins | sample Fa13NDMM110SN_FD_130108 | JGI IMG/M metagenome (GOLD analysis project Ga0181364, IMG submission 130108) | Freshwater viral communities from Lake Michigan, USA - Fa13.ND.MM110.S.N | ecosystem: Environmental > Aquatic > Freshwater > Lake | place: USA: Michigan | collected 2013-09-24
GATGATAAAACAAGAATGTGGATAGCCGAAAATAAAAATATCTCTGAATATATTAAATAAGATGAATGTGGAAAATATCGGTTCTCCTATTGCTTTAATATTAGATGAAAATAAGAAAAACAACAACCAAGTTCTCTCTGTAGAATCAAAAAAGGACGCAGTCGTTACCATGTTGAATGAATTAAGTCTAAAAGATAAAAAAGGACAGAAATTCCAACAAGTGCCGAATCCATCTACCGAAAGAAGTATATTATATGTTACAGGGGCTTCAGGTTCTGGGAAGTCGTATTATACAAAAGCATATTGTGATTGTTACCGCAAAATATATCCAAAAAGAGAAATCTATTTATTTAGCAGTTTATCCGATGATAGTAGTATAGATAAAATTAAAGGATTGAAACGGGTAAAAATAACTCCTGAATTTTTGGGAGAGGATATAAGTGCGAAAGATTTCAAAGATTCATTAGTTATTTTTGACGATACAGATTGTATAACAGATAAAAGACAAAAAATAAAATTACAAGGAATATTGAATTCTGTTCTGGAAACAGGGAGACATTTTAATACAAGTGTGATTTATACGAGTCATTCGGCATGTGCCGGTAATGATACGAAAAAGATTCTGAACGAAGCACATTCGGTAACATTATTTCCTACTGGATTAGGTGGTCGTTCTCTCAAATATTTATTAGATAGTTATCTTGGATTAGATAAAGAACAAATAAAGAAAATCAAGAAATTAGAGAGTAGATGGGTAACGATTACAAAGTCTTATCCAATGTGTGTATTAAGTGAAAAAGAAGCATATATTTTGAATCCAAAAGATTAGATTTTTAATTTTTATTTTAAGTAAAAATCTAACAATACGAGAGACCTAATTCTCTCCCTTTACATGAAAACCCCGCACCATGTGGATGTTCGGATAATGTTCTTTCATTTTGTTTTCCTTCCTCGTAATTTGCTGGAAAATGATTTCTCATACCTAAAGTAATATTGGTTGTAAGGGTTCGGAGATGTATAGGAACATGTGGATTATTATTAACACTTCTCTCAAATAAATTGGTTAAAGTATTGAGATTAAATATACCGATTTCATTAATATGATTATTAATTAAACCTACGATTCGGTCAAGAATATGAGTAATTTCTATTATTTGTTGATGATTAAATCTCCCACGATGTTGATACGGAATTCTGAAATATTCTCTCAAATTTTCTACATCTTCATCAAACCTTTCTTCTACACTCATTGGAACGACGGGAGCACTTCTACAAGTTCCACCTCCATGTAATCTAAAATAAATATTTCTTAACCGATTTCTGAAACGAAAAGAGAAAAAAGGATTGGCGATAAAATGAATCTCATATAAACGAATCATTCTGTTAAATTCTTCTGTTGTTCCAGCATTTTGGGATAAATACAACAATACACCCGCAAAAAAGGCTTCATCTTCTGGTGTTGCTTCATGTCTCAAATTTTCAACTCTATTTAAAGTATCATTATATACTTCATTCCAACGAGTAGTCCTCCTTTCCATTATACTAGCACCCGCACCTCCTCCTTCTAGATTCTCCCCGAAATAATGTAACGCTTCCATTACTAAATCTGTTAAATTATTATTAACATGTGGTAATTCAAGGATTAAGCGTAAAAGTTGAATAAATGGAATATATATTGCGTCGTCATACTCGTGTTCCTTAAACCATCTAATGACTCTATCTATACTTCTGATGACTTTATCATCGGGTTTTCTACCGGAATGAATATCACGGGTCATTTTCGGAATAATTCTTACTATATCATCTCTAGTAATTTCTCCTCCAACTAATCTTTTTTTCATTATATTATTACCGGATATTTTTCTACAACTTCCTTTGGAATAAGGTTGTCTTCCAGGCACGGGTTCATATCCTTTCCAACATCTACCACCATCTAATCCTTTTCCCCACCATTTTGCTGGATTCACACGATTCAATACAGAACCCATATGTTCTGTTAAAGGATTCAAAGTTTTAGACCAGATATTCTGATAATCACTTCCTTGTTGTAATGGTCTTAAAATAGAGACTGGGTCTAATGTCGTGCGAATATCAGTTTGCTTTTCAGATACTTTCTTACCCTTGATTAAATCCGAAGGAGTTACTAGTTTATTAAGAGTATAAATCTCTCTAGAATCTTGTCCTACTTCTTCTGCGTGATGAGCGCCTTTGGAATAACCAATAGTAATTACATTATTAGCACCATATTTCCTTTCTGCTTCTTTCTGAATTCCACGAGAATGTTCTAATCTTTTACCGGTATTCATTCCGAGAATTTGTCTCCCGTTTTCATACCAATCTTGTGCGTCTTGAGACCCACGATGAACTACAACTGCGTCTTTTCCATTCCAATATACTTGGACGGAAGCATCACTTAAAGAAGAATCTAATTTCCAACCTTTATAACTTTCTCCTTGTTTGTAAGAAGCATGTATAAAATGATGTAAATCATCGTTAGATATTTTACCACCAGATTTCTGAGGTTTATATACGATTATAAGTTCAATTCCAGATTTTCCTAATTTCTTTGTTCTAAATTCAGTATAACCTTGTTTTTTGAGAGAAGTAGGATTGTATTGTCTAAAATGATAAAAGTTTGTTTTATCATCCAAGTCTTTATCTTTGTATTGGTGTTCTTTCAACCATTGCTTACAAAGATAAAGTGAAAATTTAGATTTATTAAAAAGAACACTTTGAACTTTATACATATTATATATATACTACATTTTAATGCTTTGGAACTTCAAAATATCCACCGGTCATATCTCTCAAATTATATCCACCGACATTGTTAGCGGATGGGATTGGAATACTAGCCGACATTGGTGAATATTGTTGAATAAAGACTCTCAATGCTTGATGAACGGGAGCAATAGACTTTTCAATTTCTTTCAAATAATTTTGTAGATTCTCAAAATCACCGGCATTTAATCCATCTTCTACATCATTAGCAGTCAAGAAAATCTCGGTATATTTATCATCTAAATTATTTAATAAATTTAATAAGGATTCAATATCTGTTTTTGAGAGATAATTAATAACTGGTTGTATTGTTTTAATGTTATTTTTAAGAGTATTGGATACAATTAATATTTGTCTCAATGCTTGAGATAGTTGCGGTCTGACTTGATAATCTTCTTCTCCTGCTTCCAAAGTAGTAGAAGTGAAATAAGTCAAACTTTCTGCTAAAAGGGCATTTAATACCACTAAATTACTTTGTATAGATACATTCATTTGACTTGCTAGACCGGTATCTTGAATAAGTTGAAAATCTTGGACTACAGAATAGGCTTTCTTTTGATTCTGAACTAATCTTTTCTTAATTAATAAATCTTGATTCAAAGCACCATTTTGATAAGCGGGTAACATATTATATATAATAGATATAATATATTTTAATTACCTGTTTCATTATCTTTTTCTCGTTGTTCTAGTTCTCTAATAGTCCAGGGACCTTTGTGTTTTGATTGCTTTGCTATTCTCTCTTGTTTCTGCTTATCAAGTAAATCTTGGACTTTTTTAGCATCATCTCTTGCTTCTGCTAATTGTTTGTTTTGATTATCTTGTATTGCCTGCTGTGCTTCTGAAAGAGTAGAATTCATATATGAAAATAAACTTTTATAATTAGAACCATCCGCATTTAAAAAAACAGGAGGATTATCTTGATTCTTAATTGGAACAACATATTCCATTAATTGAGACCCACCTGTTTTAAGACATATTTGAATGGGAGAACATTTATTTTTTCCACTACTATCTTGATAAAATAAAACAATATCTCCCGCAGATGTTCCCATTGTAATACTCGTTGGTAAAGTCCAATTATATACCGGATTCTTTGTAATTCCAACTTGAATATTGGTAGTATAAGTAGTTGGAGCATCGTGTTTAGCAAACTGCGAAAAGTCTCTAATAAAATGCGAACATCTATCCATCATGGGTTGGTATCTAGGGTCTGCTTTATAAGCAGCGATTGCTTTATCAATATCTGCTTGAGTCGGCACACCAGTTGCCGAACCAGGAACGGCAGCCATTATCTTTGGTAATAATTCTTGAACTCCCATCATGGCGATTTCAGGAGCAAATTCGGGAAATAATATCATTAAACCGGTAGTAACAATAGCCGAAATAAATATTTCTTTATTATTAATAATAAAATTTCCGACAACACCGAATCCGGTTTTTAAATCATTTCCGAATTCATCAAAGCCGTGTGCTAAAGCATCGGCAGCGTCTCTAAAACCACCAGGTAGAGTTTTTGAAAAGAAATCTTTAATATCATCTCCAATACCTCCTCCAATTAAAGCCCTATGATAAACATGCGGATAATGTCCGTGTTTTTCTCTAAACTTTATTAATTGATTTATTTCTTTAGTATTCATTTATATATCTGAAGAAAAAAATCTAATATAATCCATGTTCTTTTACATATTTAGAAGCCATTGGTAAAGAGAGTCCCTTTTCTTTCATTATTTTACTAACAATAGCACCTCTAGCAGAAGGTTTCTTTCCACCCGATTTCGGTTTAACTCCGTGTCCGTTTGCTCCAGGTCTTCCAGAACCTTTATACTTTTTTAAATCGTCATCTAACCTTTTTATTCCGGATGGAGTTAAAACACTTCTCATTAAGTTAATGAGTCCTACATCCCCGCTTTTTGCGACACTATCAATCTCATCACTATACATATCTCCCATATCTCCACCAATCTTTCGGATTCCATGTCCGTTTGCTCCAGGTCTTCCGCCACCGATAGTAGGTCTCCCTTGATTTGGGTCTTCATATGTAATACCTGTTTTAGGGTCAGTCCAATACCAAGCTCCACCAATCTTTCGGATTCCGTGTCCGTGTGCTCCAGGCATACCTGAACCCGACATTCCAGAAGCCATTTGTTGTTTGGCGTAATCACCCGCCATTTTAACACCCATATGTAAAACATCTCTCTCAACTTCTTTTACAACATCATCATTTAATATCAATTGTAATGCGTTCCAAAGACCAGAAGCAACTGCTTTGATTCCATCCAAAACATCTCCCCAAAAATCACCTCCTGATAATGAACCTCCAGTAATATAATTGTGTGCGTGTTTCTTCAATTCATCTACTAATAAATCCTTTCCTTTATCAAAAATCTGCGACCCATATTCTTTATATAATTCGTGACCGATATGTTTAATACTATCCCAAGCATCACCCATTAAATCTCCACCTTTCATTTGAGGAAACAAATGTTGTTTAGCATCCGACATGAATTTCAAAAGTTTTTTAATATGTTTTCCTTTTGGTATAGATGCCCTTCCCGCCCCGACACTCATACCCGAAAGAACGGGAGAAAGAACTGGTGTTGTATTTCCAATAGGATGAGACATTGACCCGCCGAATTGGGATAATTGATAATTTGTTCCAATGGATGTATTAGCACCATGTCCGTGTCTAGGAATAAATCCTTTTGCGTGATGAACCATACCACCGGAAGGAATCATTTGATGATGAAATAACCCAGGATTAGAAGCACCGCCGGAAGAAATCATCTTGTGATGAAATAACCCAGGATTAGAAGCACCTAAATAACCCTTTTTAGCAGTAACAACTACTTTACCATCCGGACCGAGATAAGCACCGCCTTTTTTCATACGACTCCAGGACATATCATCACTTCCGACTCCGGTAAAACTTCCATCGGCATTCTGAACCATTGCTCCACCTTTTTTTGGTCTGCCTCTTTTACCACCTTTAGCTCCTTTTAAAATTAAATCAAAAGCAGTCTGATGTTCGGAAGGATTCTTTAAAATTTGACCTAAAGTAGCACCGCCACATTTTCTTCCTTTTCCCTTCAATGCTTTTCCAACATTCATTAATTCAGAAGGAGAATTCATTGTGTCCCCCAACTTGTGAAAAACATCCGCTAAAGAACCAGCAGAAGCAGGTAACATGGTTGCTGGGACAAGATTATCAGAAATATTATTTCTTCCAGGTTCAAGTGTATTACCACCCCTTCTACCACCAGTTAATCTTGGTTTTCTATCGGCATTGATTTCTACAAATTCCATTTTATATTATATACATATAAAATAAAATAATTAATTAAATATCTTTAACAATTTAGAGATTGGTTTAGATTCTTTTTCTTTCTTTGGTTTCTTTCCACCTTTAATTCTTTTAAATTTCTCTAAAACATCTTTGGAAATGGGAGCAAGACCTTTAGAATATCCACCTTCCTTTTTTTTCAATCCCTTTATATATTCAAGTTGTATTTTTTTCATCTCTTCTGGTGATAAATTACTTGAATTATAATCCGAAACTAGTGGAGATTTTTGTGTATATAAATCATTTCCCTTTAAAGCATCACTCCAAAAATCTCCACCTTTTTTTGGTTTCCCAACCTTCACCTTTTTAAATTCATCTTTTAATCTATCAAGACTATCTTTTGTAACAGGAGCAAGACCAGTAGTATATCCACCAACCATGACTCTTTTACCTCTGCGAATAGCATGAACTTTACCTAAATCATCTATATCAACATCACTATCGTAACTTGCTATACCTGAATTGAAAGTAGTCGGTTGATAAAACTTTTGATGTAACATATCACTCCCACCTTGTAATCTATTTCCAGTCATATGATTTCTATTAAATGTATATCTTGGTTCAAATAAATCAGGAGGATATTGATTTACAATACTAGAACGAACACTTGGCGCTTGAATTGCTCTAGCACCACCAGTAATGGTAATGGGGTCATATTGATGTGTAAGATGTTCGGGTTCAATATTAGATGGAACAAAATATCCTTGTTGTTTATTTCGGAATCTATCTAATTTTCTTACAATGTCCCGATTATAAGGATTATCAAAGGTTAAATTATACATATTATATATTATTAATAGATTTAAATCTAATCTATTAATAATTTTTTAATACAACAGAAACAATGTATTACTTCCTAAAATCACTAATACACCTATATACATTAAAAAGATAAAAAATCTTCTAAATAAGTATCTTAACAATATTTTCCCATTTTTCCTCCTGAACTTGTGCCGTCTCCTGCTCCACGAAGATGTAGTCTCTTTCCTAGATGTTGCGCCATTCTCTTGACTGCTCCTGAACTCATGTTGTGATGATTACCCCCAATCATTCTTTTGTGCTCTACACTAGTAATTGGGTCGGCAGATTTCTCTGCCTTTGTATCTACTACCATTTGTTTCGTCAAGATACCAGTGTAGATAACAGAAGAACCTGCTTGATTGACGAAAATACCTGAATTAGCAGTGATAACCAAAATTTCTGGTGTAATAGTAGCATTGTAATTATTGGTTACAGTAATTCTGAATTGGAAATTGAATTGACCGATAGAAGAACATGAAAGATAATCTGGTAGAGAAAGGTCTTTGGCTGGATTGATAACAAGAATAGAACCGGTTGTAGGAACAACAACAGGAACTCCTAGTAAAGCACTTGAACCATTTGCTTCACCACTAAATTCCGCAAATGATTGAGTAGAGCAGTTATTCACAGACATTCTCCACAAGTCTGCTTGAGTAGCAGAACTCAATAGACCAGATTGATTATTCAAATTAATACTGATAGATTCAATAGTAAAGAAAGAAGCAGAGTCGTAAATAGTTTGACTAGACATTGGTTTTCTAATAGCAATAATGAAATAATCAGGAAGTTGATTCAACTGAATATTTTGAGAAGTTATACTTTGGGATTGAAATGCTGTGAAAGTAGGATTGTTGGATGAAATACTTAAATAACGAGGATAATCCATGTAAGGATTCACATTTCTACTTGGAATTAAATCACTTGCTTGAGTAGATAAGAAATTAAACAACATTTTTGTATTCTGGAAAGGATTAGTGAAAGTAGTTGCTCCAACCGATTGACCTAAAACAATACTAGCACCACCTGCTCCAACACTAGACATGAGAGAAACTAATCTTTTGGCTGTGCTATCAATGTTAAAGACAAAATTAATCGTATTGATTCCAGCCATACCTCCGATATTATATTCAGGATTTCCGAAAATGAAAGGAGACAAGAATAGAGGTTCAATAACACTTGCTTTGAATACAATCTTGTAATCTTGTGCGACCGCTAGAGTATTCTCTAAACCATTGGTAGCAAGTGTGGCTAATGTAGTATAAACAGATGAACTGACCGCAGCAGTAGATGCGGTTACAAGTGTAACTGGGAAAGAACCTCTTGGTGCTTGGTCTATATCGTAAGATTGGTTATACCAACTTGCTAAAGGATTGTTGTTTGCTCCTAAACCATCAAGATAGTTCAGATAGGCTTGGTCTGGAAGAGTAGGAGTAGTAGAATTATAACGATATAATTCCCTAGAGTTATTGAATCTCAATAAACAATCTAAAACATCTTGTTCGTTGATAGAAACATTGGTATTATTAATAGTAGCAGAAGCAGTGGAAATAAGTTTATTGAAAGGAAATGATTGTAAAGCACAATCTGACCCCCATGTAAGTGGTAAATCTCCAACCGCAACATTTGGAACAGATAAAGTAAAGAAAATATCGGTGGATACTAATAATTCTCTGTTAATCACAATAGATTCAGAAGGAATCTGGATAGTGAATGTAACACTACTATTGGAGGTGGAAACCGCAGTAAATTGCTGATAAGTATTATTAGCAGCGCCCGATTGGACGGCAAAGGTCAAATTATCGGTAATATCCGCAAGACGACTATCTTTCAGAAGGATTGTTTTAAAGTCAGTCATTTATATAATTAATAAAGATTTTTTTTCTAGTAATTATATCCCTAAATTATACTATTCTCTTTCTAAAGAGAAATTTGACCGAACAACTCCCACCGCTTAATAAGTTTAATGGGACAAAAGTTCCTAATTTTGTCTTCCAAAATACCGAAATATCTACATTTGTTAAAGGTCTATTTCCAGTCATACTAATCATTCTATATTCCGCAAGAGGATTGTATAGGAGATTTGGTTTATAAGATTGTTCGTTGGTCTCTATATCCGTAATTATCTGTGCGAAATTTGCGTTATTACCATTACTAGGAACAATAACATTTTCATTGTAAATTAAGGGAGATGCTAATTGATTACTTACGATTGGTAAAGTATTGGATACAAAGACAATACTTGCTACAGGAGTCCAATTAATAATTGTAGTATATTCTTGAAAGGTTTGAATGTATAAATTTTCAACAGTAGCAGCACTAACTGGAGGAGTTATAGGATAAATATTCGGAATGAGAATCTGAGTTGTTCCTCCTTGATTGATAATATTCAATTGATAATTCAATCCGGAAATAGTGAAACCAGACGGAATAACAATAGAAAGATTAGCAGGAGAAGTATAATTAGGATTCTGATAATATCCTTGTCCTAAAGCAGTAGTTGTAAGACTATTAGTAGTTCCTCTAAAGGTTGAGTTGAAACTATTAAATAGTTGATATAAAGGAGCATTGAAGAATATTTTTACAGGAAACTCATTTATAGTTGGAACACCTGCTACTAAAGTTAGATTTTCAAAGCAGGGAGAAACCCCATCTGCTTTAAATTGGGGGGTGCTTATTACAGCCGTTTTTAAACCGGCATCCCAACTAAATACTGGAGCATTTACCCCATCTATTTCAGGATTAGTAATTCCTATAATATAACCCGCAGTAACTAAAGCATCTTTTAAAAATACCCAAGCCCTTGCTAAAGTAGCATCTACTAACGATTGAAAATGTTGATAGGAATAGCAGTAATAATAAGTCCCTACAGTAGATTGAAACCCGCCGTTAGTAAAAGGAGTCGGAGGAATAGGAGCACTTGTATCTTGTGTAACCCATATAATGTTTGCTTGAGAGATATAAGTTATAGTATTAGCAACTGGGATTGCGGGAGAAGTGTAAGGTAGAAATTCTGGTTTAAGGGTTAATGTAATAGAATAATTTGTTAAATCATCTTTAACTGCGTTTTGTTGTATAATCGGAATCAATACTGGTAAATCAGGAGTATCCACAGAAAAACGAATAATACTCATTTCATATTCTCCTGTTATTGGGACAATTGGATTCGTTCTATTTTCGTTAAAGTATATCGGGATTGGTGCGCCACTAACACTATTAAAATTAGTAACTAATACATCGTAATATATATGGTCTGGTATTGCGGGGACATTACTCAATTCTGGTTTTGGTCTATAGGACATTATATATAATAGTGCTAATATTTTTTTGTATTCATTCCTAAATATTCAAATAATAATCTAGAATTGAGAGAAAAGTTAGATTTCTACATGTAATAATCTATTTGTAGATATCAAATTTCACGATTTAGATTTTTACAATGCTAATTTACATTTCTATATGTAGAAATTTTAAAATTTCTACATATAAATATCTATTTCATATCTAATTTGTAGAAATCTATTGTATATATCTAATAAATATCTATTTTTTATAGATATTTACTTGTAGAAATCTAGATTACGCCATTTTTGTTGCGATACAAACTATATTTACGGGATTATCAAAAAATACTATATTACTTGAGTTCATGAAATAAATATTATTTATATATATTGTATTTGAAGATGTAACCGATACTATAAAATTAGCATTAATTGGAGCATTAGTATTAGTAGTAAGTGGATTTATACTTGTGCTTGGTGCTCCAATATTAATTGATGGATATATGATTGGTGAAGTAGAACCGATAGTTGATACTCCAATACTCCAAAAATATTGTATAATATTAATTGCTGCGTTAGCCGGAATATCAACTTGATACTGAACTGAAATAGAATATACCCCAATTGGTAAGGATGGAAATTGTGCTAGATTAGTTACACCATTAACTGGAGCGTCTAGTGCTACTCCATTCAATGTGCTATTACTAATAGCCGTATATTGACTTCCGACTCGTCCTGTAGGATTGCTAAATGCGAATAAAGAGTTCCAAGACATTATATACTAATATTATATTTTAAGCCAATTTGGTTGCGACAATAGTAGCAGTAGTAGGAGTAGTAGCATTCCAAGATAATAATACATTAGGCAATGTTCCATTCGTAAAACTTGAATTAATAAATATTGAAGCTGTTCCTGATGTATTATTTAATATAAAATCAGTAGTTATTGTTGAGGATGCTGTTTCAGTTTCCATTACTGTAGGAAAACTGATGATTGATTTAGAACCTAACGCTAAAGTAGATGATACTGTTGAAACAGAACTTGCTCCTATAATCCAATTTTCAGGAACTGATGCTATTCCTGTAGTATTTACTAAAGGCACAGATACCTGAACTGAATATATACCTACTGGTAAGCCAGTAAATGTTGCTAAATTTTGAACTGCTGAAGCACCGACTAAAGCAGTAATTGTTACCCCAGTAGCACTATAAGTTGAGCCGACTCTTCCGGTAGCGTCAAAAGCGAATAAAGAGTTCCAAGACATTTTTATATACTAGGATAATATTTTTTTATTGTTGCTAAATATTCTATAGGAATATAATAATAATCTTTTTCATCGTAAGTTTGATTCACACGAGAGAAAGGTTTTCTCTCAAATGTATCAAATAATACAGGGTCATACTTAATACATGTTAATTCATCTGTGAAATTAAATAAGAAATATAATTCTTTGTTTTCGGTATCTACTACTTTATTACAAGTCATTAATGTAGTAGGATAAGCCCCTTTCTTATTCTTCCTAGACTTTAATTCAAAAATAGATTTCTCATTGTAGAAATCATATTTCCCCCATCGTTCGGTATTTCTTGCTAAAGTATCTCCAAAGTGTTGCTGTAGTATAGGTAAGATAGTTGCTTCTTGTTGAATTCCGTATAAATAATCTTTTTGAAAATGAACCATTAGATTTCTCTAAAGTATGTTTAGATTTTATTTTGGAGAAATAACGATAATTCTTTTCTATCCATATAATAAATGTCTGGAATCAACATGGATGAAGTTCTAACAAGAATGAGAACAAATATAACTGATTTAGATTTAGAGAGATATTTTCCAGAAACGAATCATTACAAAAACAATGTGATAAAGTATAGCGAGTTAGCCAATTTTAAAAGTATAGATGATATTCTCCCAAAAGACAAGACTTACAAGATTATATTAATTGAAGAAAATTATAATTCCGGTCATTGGACTTGTCTTTTAAGATATGGTGATACGATTGAATGGTTTGATAGTTACGGATTAGCACCAGATGGTGAATTGAAATTTATTAATGCTGTTAAAAGAAGATTATTGGGAGAAGGTAGAAAGATTCTATCTGAACTTCTCTCAAAAGTAAAAGATAAGAAAGTAGTTTATAATAAAGTTAAATTACAGAAACTTTGTAACCATTCTACTACATGTGGTCGTTGGGTGATTCTCCGAATTTTAATGATGAAGAATTTCTTTTTTAATTTGAAAGAATTTCAGGATTTTATTAAGAAATATAAAAAAGAAATAGGTTTAGGTGCTGATGAATTAGTAGCATATTGGGTTACTTAAATTAATTCTTAATATATTGGTCTTTCATCATATCTACACTTGTCCCCATTTCTTTGGTATCGGCTTTCATCTCATCCATGATATCTTTGTATTTATCCGTTAAGAAGATATGTCTCAACATATTCACTCCTATTTTTTTATTGAATATTTTGTATAAGAGTCTCGTCATATCATTATTACTAGTATAAGGTCTGCCTTCAAAATCTACTAATAATGGGACAGGAGTTTTAGACTTCTTGAATAATGGATGGTATTTCAAATATATATCTATTATTTCTCTCAATTCTGGTAGAATCTTGATTTCTTGAGATTGATATTTTTTTTGAGTCTTGAAATTGTTAAATATAAATCTATTTCCTTGTAAATCTAAAATATTTACTTTTTCTGGTTCTGCGCCTTCTGCTGGTGGGGTATATTTCCTTGTTACAATCATTTCTTGATAATCTTTATTTCGTCTTGGTCTTTGTAAGCAATAGAGAGAAAGAATCACTAATTTCTGTAATTCGTAATATTGTTCTTCTGTGATTTTTTTTCCTAAAGTTGGGATTACTTTTTTCAATTCATTGAATCTCTCTAAAACTTCTTCTTGAGAAATCCAATTCTCTTTTTCTTTATCAGATTTTTCATTATTTGTTTTCAGAGATTTATTCATTTCGTCTAAAACTAAATAATATTTATCGTATAATTTCTTATACTTCTTTGGTTCTCTTGTTGAGAGACCTTTTAAGAGAGAAACAATAGAAATAATATAAGTTCTTTGAGTATTTGGTTTATATTTTTTCAATTTCTCTAAAATCCCAGATTCATCTTTCAGAAAATTAAAGTTCTTGATTTCTCCTCCATTTAATCTAATCAAGTTTTTCATGTATAGATTTTTAGAACTATCAGTTATATTTTTGTCGGTAAATATTTCGTTCATGTTTTATATATTGTTTAGATAATAATTTTAAAATATCTTTATATTATATATAAAATGAGTAATAGTCCTGCGATTTTAAATCAAAGAATATCAAATTTATACGGATTAATAGCACAAATAAGTGGTGGTGTTCCTACTACTTCTGATTTAAGCGTTGTTTTAGGGAATGGTAATGATGCTACAGGACAAGATATTATCAATCTTAATTCTCTGGCTACTAATGCTATAATTGATAATGGAACTGGATTAAGTATTGATAATAGTTCAACTGGCGATTTAAATATAGGAACATCAGGTTCTACCGAAAATATAAATATAGTAGCAAGTGATAGTATTGCTTTGACTGCTGTTAATAATGATATTAATTTGGATACGCCGAATGGTGTTGTGAATATTAATGGTGTGCCTTATCCTCCTGCGGTTGATACATTACAAGTGGTTCTTACTGCTGGTAATACGGCACAAGAACCTCTCACTATTGTATTAAATGATAATGCTGGTAATATTTTTACGACTACTTCTAGTGCTTCTTTTGATGTTGAATTTGACGATGGAATTACTCCTAATTCTGCGTCTTATCAAAGGGATGGCGTTTATCATTCAGGCGATAGTTTGAGTTTAAACACTAATGGTGTTATTGGATTTAACAGCACCAATCTGTTTGCTAACTCTGCTGGTCTTGATATAACAAGTAGTATTGCGAATAGTATTCCAGCACCTAATCTTGAAATTATTAATAACAGCACGACTGCTGGAACGACGAATGGTGTGCCGTCAGTTCAGTATTATAAATCAGGACGAAATGGTGCGAATAACGATATAATTTGTAGTCAGTCCTTTAACGCCAAAAACTCTACTGGTGTAAAGACCGAATTTGCGAAAATTGAAACACTTATTAGAAATGTTGGTGTTGGAAATGATGATGGTTCTATTGGAATATTTGCTACACTAAATGGTGTTTCTACCGAATTCATGCGTATCAACGGAGCAGATGGTGATAATAATTTTCTACGACCCCTTGATATGAATGGAAGTGCTATTAATTCTAGTTCTGGGAATTTATCAATATCCGCATCTTCTTCTTCTGGAACTGGGAATCTTACTCTCACACCGAAACCGCTTAGTAATCTTATATTCCAAAATCTACCGACTTCGGCGGTTGGTCTTCCTACTGGTGCGGTTTGGGATAATTTGGGCGTATTAAATATAGCACCTTAATATAATGGATACGAATCAATTTGGCGGAGCATTCTGGATTACTATTACTGGAATTATTTTGGGATTTTTAGGCACAATGACCGCCTTTTGTCTGAAATCTAAATGTAAAGAATGTAATGTTTGCTGGGGTGCTGTTACTATCGTGCGTGATATTGAGAGAGAGATTCAAGAAGAAAAAATGTTATTAGATGAAGGTATCAATCCGTTTTCTACCAAAGAAAAAGAATAGATTTTTATTCGTATCCGAGTGCTTAATAAGCACTTTGGTATGAATAAAAATCCAAAGAAAAAAAGATTAATATATAGTATAATGTATCACATATTACCTTATACTATAGATAGAGCCAAGCGACTAGGAGTCATTGTTAAACCTTCTCTCAAAAAAGGAAAGAAAATAGATGTATTTTTACCCGATGGAAGTTATATTACAAGTATCGGAGCATTAGGATATGGAGATTATTCTCATTTTATTGAATCTCATGGACTTGAGTATGCTAATAAAAAACGAACACTATATAAGCGCAGACACGCAAAAGATATACAAGAATTTGGTAGCAGGGGTTGGTTTGCCGATTATCTTCTCTGGTGATTATATAAATGAATGAACCCCTTTTAATACCGGATGATAAGAGATTTGTAGTGTTACCTGTAGTGTATCAAGACTTATTTACGCTGTATAAAAATGCGGTATCTTGTTTCTGGACGGCAGAAGAAGTTGATTTATCCAAAGATTTAGTAGATTGGGTGAAAATGTCCCCAGACGAAAAACATTTTATTTCTCTCATTCTTGCCTTCTTTGCGTGTATGGATGGATTAGTGAATGAAAATTTGGCTGTCCGATTCTTCAATGAAGTTCAGAATAGTGAAGCCAGATTATTCTACGGCTTTCAAATGGCGATAGAAGGAATACATCAAGAAGTATATGCGAATCTTATTGATACTTATATCAAAGATAAAACAGAACAAGATAAATTATTCAACGCAATCAACACTTATCCATGCGTCAAAAAGAAAGCAGATTGGGTGAAAAAACATATTGATAGTGACCGCAGTTTTGCCGAGAGATTAATTGCGTTTATTTGCGTAGAAGGAATCCATTTTTCGGGAGCATTCTGTGCGATATATTGGTTTAAAAGTAAGAATCTCTTGAAAGGTCTTTGTTTCTCTAATGAATTGATTTCTAGAGATGAAGCATTACACACTGAATTTGGTCTAGCATTGTATCAGAAATTAAATTATAAATTAAAAGAAGAAGAAGTCCATACTATTATTAGAGAAGCAGTAGCAATTGAAACCGAATTTATTACAGAAGCGTTACCATGTCGGCTTATTGGAATGAATTCCGTTTTAATGACTCAATATATACAATTTGTAGCCGATAGAGTGTGTCTTCAATTAGGATATAATAAAATATGGAATGTAGGATGTCCTTTCTCTTATATGGAGAATATTAGCATTGACCGGAAAACAAATTTCTTTGAATGTCGTGTTAGCGAATATGCTTTGGCGAATAAAAAAATTACTAGTGATATATTTGAATTTAAGGGAGAATTTTAATTTAATTTATTTTCTCCCATATATATATAAATTCCCCTTTCACGACTTTAGCATTAGGGTCACCTCTCTGGGATTTTGGAAAGGGGGTAGTAATGTTTGGTTCTCCCAATATCGTCTTCACTAATTCAAAAACTTCTATTGGAATATTTAAACAATACTTTCCCCCATTCTTTAAATATTTATAAGTTTCTCTCACAAATGGTATATAAAAGGACTCATTCCATTCTTGAATTGTTTTCTTTTCTTGATAAGCATATTGTTCTATATTGTAATATGGCGGACTTGTTAGAACCATGTCGTATTCTATCTTGGAATAATCAAATGTTATACAATCCCCAAAGAATAATTCTATCTTTGTTGTTGAATGTTTTGAGAGAAATTGACTCATTTGGTCGTAGGGTTCTCTCAAATTAAGATTATTATCTATACCTATATAGTGCGGAATATTTAACGCACAAGCACCCACCAACCTTCCACCCCATCCCATCGTTGGGTCTAATACACATTTGGGGGAATATTTATCATATAAATGTAATGCGGTAATTGGTTTGAATACATTGACTCCACCAAAATACATGTTATAGATTCGTTTCCATACTTTTACAGAAGCATCATTCTGATTTGTCCCGTAATATTCCAACATATTTTGGATATATTTTTTGTGGAATTGAGATTCTTTATTTTCTAAAAAATGGAAAAACGAGAGACCTTTCTTTCCTTTTGTATCATGTCTCTCAATATCCGTGAAATAATATACTACTTTATTACCTACCAAAGATAATGGTTTGGATTCCTTACCTTTGGATTTTAATTTATTGAAATCTAATTCAATATCCTCTAAATCTAAATCGTTTAATTCTCTCAAAATTTGTATCTTATTCATTTTACATTATAATTAGATTTATTTTTTGATTGAAAATTCATTTCAATTTTATTTTAACAAAAAATTGAAATAATATATTATAAAAGGATATAAAGACAAATTAGTTATACTATATAGTAAGAACAAAATGACGGAATTAATGAGACAATTACCAAAAGATTTACAACGAGAAGTGTGGTCGTTTTTAGGTATGGAATCGTTAGGATACACTCCATCTGCGACAGCCTTTATAAAATTTGTAGATGATACCGAGAATTACGGATGTCCGTATCAAATATTTTGGGGAAGTGATGTAAATATTGATTATTACGATACCGATATGGGCGTTCCGGTAGATAGACCATATCCTTTTATTTCTAGACGGAATTTCATTATTTTTCATTATTTTCATTCCTTTCAACGAGAAATTTCACTAGAAAAATTCCCAAAATTAGATATGAAAGAAGTAGGATTGTGGTATGAAGGAGTAAGATGTGACGCTAATTGCGGTTGTAATTTGACTACTTTAGAATTCCCTTACCGAAATCATCACGATTATAAATGCGATAATTGTTACGGGGTTGATACCGGAATGATTAAGGATGATGAATTCGTAGAACAAGTTTGTAGAGAATGTTTAGAATTAATGACCGGTGCCGAATGGAAAAAGAATCGTGAGAATCTAGATTGGTATTGTTTTAATTGTGAAAATATTGAAGTAATTGATTCTGAAGACGATTGGTCTATAAATCAAGAATAAAAAACTAAACTATATTTTGTTCCTATAAATTCCTTATTATAATGTTCTAACAAAGACCCATTAAAAATTGTAGCCTTTTCGTAAGCATTGTATTCTATATTATTTATTATTATTTCTCCCCCTGTATATACACCAAACGATACAAGTAGGCTATCCCCTACATTTTTTTTATCCAAATGTTTGGGACAAACTAGATTCTTATTTACTTGAATGGATTTGAATGGAAAGTTATAAAATTCTCCCACTTTTTTTAATTCTTGATAAATATTCGGATACTTATTTGATAAATAAGATATATCAATTTTGTTTCCATTCTTGCGTTTATATCTTGCTTGGGTATATCCAAAGACTCCTCCTTTATAAGATGGAAATCCATTCCGGTTATTTCTATTATTAATGCTAATTAGATTTATTTTTTCTAACATCTGAAATAAATCTAAAAAATCATATTTTAAATCTAATTGAATTACACTCATTATACTATTCTCTAGATTTTATTTTCTCTCGGATATATAAATGAAACCTTATATTATTATCCAAGATATTGCTGGAAATATTTTAATAATATATATTTAGACTATATAAGATGGATTTAGATAGAATCAGAAAAGATTATCAAGGTAGATTTCATGTGAAAAAAAATAGAGATGGAAATGTAATGAGTGTAGAACAATACAAGGCAATGATACGGAATATACCTATTGAAAGACTACAACAACAACAACAAAGACTTTTAGCACAAGCCCAATATCCTTTACAACAAATAATGGAACAAGTTAAGAAAGAAGTAGCACAAGATAATGATATTGAACCCAAAGATAAAGCGGAAAAAATAGAGGAAAAATATAATGACTATGTTAAAATGAGGTCAGACGATGCTCTAGAAATGAGACTTATTGATGAAGAATTACACAGACCACTGGATTGGGCGACTACCGGTTCTGGAATGAAGAAAAGATATTATCCTTTCTTACATTAAATATATATCTAATATATAAATGAATAATCCGAATCTACCAAATGAATCTTTAGAAAATGAATTTCCATATTATTTTCAGATGATATTGGATGTATTTCAACAAGATTTTCCACATTTAACAGATAATCAAAGACGAGAAATATGGACTTCTATAAGAATTAGACAGAAAATAGATTATAGTTTTCAAAGATTAGAAGAAGATACTACAGAACCCGACCTTGCGGATGAGATTCTTACTTTAACTCAATCACAGAGGAATTTAGTTCATACTATTCATCAACAATATAACCATTGGAGACGAATATTATATCCAATGGGAGGAGGAAGCATGGGAAAGAAAAGATATTATCCTTTCTTACATTAAATATCTTTTCATATATATAATAATGAATCTACGATTAGTTGGAGGAAGAGACAATCCTTTTAAACCTCATTATATAGATGAACCGGAAGAAAATCCTGCTTTAGAACCAGAAGGAGAAGATTTTGGATTTCCTTATAGATTTACAAACGCATTTATTGATTCTGTAGAAGAGATATATAATTCAATTAATAATGGTGACTATGAAGGAGCAAGAGAGTCATTTCATTCTCAAAATATTGGAACTATTTTTGGTGAAGATATGTTAAGATTGAGGAATGATTTACAAAATGGTATGGAATTGGATGCGGAAGAAGAAGAATTAATTAAAGATTTGAGAGATATGGTTGTTGGTATCACGAGAGAATTACAACAACATTTCGGAAAACGAATGAGAGGTGGTGCGAATCCAGAACGAGTATCTGATACTATTCCAAGTCCTCATCTATTTATTAGAAGACAAATTAGTTTCATGCGAAGAGTCATTGAACGAATTGATACTCTTTTAGGTAATCCGAATCATACAGAAGCAGATGTTAGTGAAGCGAGAGAACTTACTAGAAAAGGAAATGAAGTATTAGATTATTTTGATAATCATTATTCTGAAATAGCAACCGATAGATATTTGAATGATGAAGGATTAATGGAAGATTATAATAATATTGTAGAACAATTAATATTTTTGAATCAACATTTTAATATGGATTACGGAAGTTCTGAAAGTAAAACTACTTAAAGAATTTTCTATATATATATACTATATAAGATGGAAAATTTTGAATCTATTAACGACGCAATTCAATTTATTGTGAGAAATCAGCACAAGATTGATAGTTACAACAAAAAGATTGAATACATTTGTAATTATCAGAAAGAACATCCAGAGAAATCTAAAGAAAAGTGTAAGCGTCACTACGACAAACTGAAGGAAGACCCAGAAAAATATGAAAAGTTTTTACAAGATAAAAAAATGAAATATAGAGAAAAGAAAAATCTAAATGTTTAGGAATAAAATCTAAATTACTTTTTTTTCAATTAAATTTAAAATTGAAATGAAAGAACTTAAAAGAAAAATATGTATATATACTATATAGTATGAACGCACTAGAATTTATCAAGTTTTGTGAATATAATGGGTTTATAGGATTTACTTTTAAGAAGATTACTACCGCACTTAATAAGGATGGTATTGAAAAGAAATCATTAAAAGGAATGCCGAAATGGGAGAATATTAATAAAGAAAATTGGAAGAATTTCGTCAATAAATCCCATGATGGATTTGCTATTATTACCGGAAAAGAATCCGGTGTATCCGTCCTTGATTTTGATAGTGAAGATGCGTATAAAGAATTTCTAGAATCTTTCGGAACTGGTATTAGAAGAAATGAGGTTTTTACTAGAAAAGGCAAACATCTTTATTTTAAATATGACCCAGACCTGAAACAGACTCAAAATCCGGTATCTAATATTGATGTGAGAAATGATGGTGGAATTATTATTGCCCCACCTACTTCTTATACTTTACTAGACGGGTCTATAGCCAAATATGAACTGGAAGAAGATTTTGATTTGGAAGAATTGACTGCCGAAATGAAACTCTGGTGTGGTGAAAGAGACCTTATTAAGAACTATAATGAAATTGATAAGCCAAAAGAAAAAAAGAAATCTAAACCTAAAGAAAAAAAATCTAAACCTAAAGAAACAATGCCCGCACCAAAAGAAGAAGAAGATGATTCTACTACTATTTCCGAAATATCTACCGAAGACAAGAAACCAAAGAAAAATGGATTCACCTTTTTAAAGGAACAAAAGGGTGATGTAGCAGATGAGATTCACTACTATTTTCAACATGGAATGTTTGATAAGATTGATAAACAAAAAGACCCTTACGGCACTTGGTTACGCATTGGTGCTTCTTTAAAAAGTGAATTGTCTGAATCCGATGGATTAGCCCTTTTCAAATATATTTCTAAATTGTATCCAAAATGGTGGGATGAATCCGGATGCGAAAAAACTTATAATGATTTAAAGTGTGATAAAATTACAATCGGTTCTATCTTTTATTACTTGAAACAAGAAGATGAAAAGAAATTTAAGGAACTAAAGAAAAAATATAAATCAGAACATGTAGATTTATTGAATTCCGGATTTGCTACAAGTGTAATTGCCGACTATTTTATTAGTCTTTATAAAGATGAATTCTTGTATTCATTTGAGACACTTTATTATTGGAACGGAATTTATTGGGAAAAAGATAATAAGACTCATTCTCATCTTATTTATTTTGTAGATAAAGCATTCACCAAAGACCTTACTGATTATTATATGATGAAATTTAAGGAATGGAATGAATATTGTTTTGAGAATAATATTAAATTAGAAGACAGAAAGTCAATGGATGGATTGTTAGCCGAATTTAATAATAGTATTAATTTCAGATTAAGAAATTCTCATTTTCGTGGTTCATACATTAAAGATATTTTGGCTTTCCTTTCCAATGATAGTGTGGATTGGGACAATAAACCAACTCTTTTTGTATTTGAAAATGCGGTCATTGACCTTACTACGGGTGAAAAGGTTACACCGAATCCAGAAGATTATCTTACTATTTCTTGTGGATATAACTGGGAAGAAAAGGATGCGAATAAAGAAAAAGTGTTACAAGACTTGTTAAGTGGTATTTTTCCAGATGAATCATTAAAACATCATTATCTTGAAATATTAGCCACTGGATTGTGTGGTTTTCAACAAGAAAAATTCTTTGTAGCAACCGGTAAAGGTGGTAATGGTAAGAGTTTATTAAATGCGTTAATGTTATTTACCGCCGGTAAGTATGCTTATACTTTACCAAGTGAATTTATTATTAATTCTATTAAAACCGGTGCGAATCCAGAAGTAGCCAATTTGGATGGGAAAAGATTTGCCCTTACTCAAGAACCGCCATCTAATCGTAGAATTAAATGTGCGGTAATTAAAGAAATTACCGGAAATCCGACCATTAATGCTAGAACCTTGTATTCTACCAAATGTGTAGTTAATTTAAGACTAACATTAGTTTGTGAATGTAATGGATTAGGTAAATATGATGAAATTGGCGATGCTATTACTAGAAGAAATGATATTACCGATTTTGTATGTAAAGCGGTTTCTCAACAAGAATATGATGATACCCCATTAGAAGATAGAAAGTATTTGATTGTTGCGAATCCTTTTTATAAATCTAATCAATTTAAACAAGAATTTAGAATGGCGTTGTTTTACATTTTATTGGATTATTTTAAAGAATTTGCGAAAAGAAATTTTGTTCTTTCCGCACCACCACCGGCTGTTATTAATAAAAATAAAGAACAAATGGTTGCTAGTGATGATTTTTACGGATGGTTTGATGCTACTTATACTCATACTACTGATTCCCCGCCTATTGGTGTAAAGAATATGTATAGGGAATTTAGAGGTAGTGAGTTTTATCAAAATCTTTCCAAGAATGATAAACGGAATTTTAATTTAAAGTTTTTCAAGGATAAAGTTCTTGATAATCCTAATATTCAAAAATTTATTCTTCCACCTAGAAGGAAATATAAGGATAAATCTTATTCTTCTGCTATGCTTATTCATCATTGTTTAATTGTTTTTCAACCTAAAAATGATGATGATGAAAGTCCATGTGAAGATATTACAGAATTGGAAGAAGAAGAATGTTAAAATGTTACATTTGTGCCCTGACTCCAGAAACTTTCTCATATTACCCCCTTTTATTACTTTTTTTCTGGAGTCAGGGCACAAATGTTACATTTTCACATTTTTTATCTTATATAGTATGGAATGTCCTATTATTATTATTATTATTATTTTCTTTCTTCATCATTAAAAAAAAATAAAAACATTCTATATATAAGATAATGAATACAGACCAAATATTTAGATTTTTAACAATATCTGGGAACTACGAAATAATAGGAACGGGAAATGATGCGGACATACTATATAGTAGTGACTACGATTTGAGAGAATACTGGAAGGGAGGAGTAGAAGGAATAGAATATATTGTAAAAGTATTTAAAGACAAATTCCGAATTGCTAATGGAAACCCAAATATATTTATAACGGACTTCAAATGTGGAGAGATAGGTGGAAACCCGATTCGGTGGAACAAGAAAAGTATCAATTCTGGTATAGTTAAACAATATAGTAGAAAGATTCGGTTTTCCGAAGCACTACAAATGAAATCTGTGATAAAATTGGATATAGTAGTGCTATTACACGGAATATATCAAGAATTTTCTTGTAATTACTATTTTAATTTTGGAGGAATCAAAAACTACGAAAAAGAAGAGAATGCTGAAATCGTAGAATCTCTCCAACAAGATATTCGGGAATATTATTCTGAAGGAAAAAGTTTCAAAGCATTAAGAAGGTTATATTCTTGGATGAAAATGAGTAAAAGAACAAATAGTGTTGTAAAAACATTACAAGAATATTTCAACTCACCTATTGGAGAGATTAATAAATGTAAAAATCAAATAGAAATCTTGGAATTACTTTTAGAACAAAATTTTAGAAAACCGAAAAGAAAAGATTTAGTAAATAATCTAGAATGGGTAGAAAAAAATCTACCGAAATTTACTTTAAAATCAGAAGTAGAAAACGCCATTTATCACATTTGTAAATTAAAAATGAAGGATTGGAAAAAAGGATTGGAATATTTGAGAGATTTTCTCTCTAAAATAATAGATGA
>Ga0181364_1000038_pt1 | contig 23576 bp, 42 predicted proteins | sample Fa13NDMM110SN_FD_130108 | JGI IMG/M metagenome (GOLD analysis project Ga0181364, IMG submission 130108) | Freshwater viral communities from Lake Michigan, USA - Fa13.ND.MM110.S.N | ecosystem: Environmental > Aquatic > Freshwater > Lake | place: USA: Michigan | collected 2013-09-24
ACCACCAATTTCTAAAGCAGAAATCATAACCTTAGTTCCATCTACTAAAGAATATTCAGCCATTTCTACCTTTGTTACTGCAGGAGCAACAGGCTCAACAACTTGTGGCATATCTTCAAATAATGCTCTTATTTGTTGTAATGCTTCTTTTGAATTCATTTTTCTTTTTCTTTAAATGTTAATAAATATTATTGTTTATCACTTAGAACTAGATTTGTTCTAATATGTTTATTATCTTCTGCATTTTAATTTCCTCATTAGTTAGTTTAGGAGTGTAATTAAATATACCCTCAATAGAGAATCCATTAATTAAACCTTCTTTAACCTTGTTCCATACTTCATCATTTTCAACTAGCATAGATACAAACCAACTACCATTAGGAGCATCTTCAAAACCTTTCATTGGCTCAATACCTCTTGCTTTGTCGCTAATAAAACTTTCAAACATCGTAACCCCTGTCTCAATTTGATTAGGGTCGTGCATTAAGTTTACATTGTTTTGGTAACCTTTCTTAAAGAATTTCTGTACAATCTTTGTAATAGTATCTTTAGAAAATGCAACATAATAATCGCCAAAATTAGCATCACTCCTAAAGATAGGAGTATCAGCCAACATAGCGCACCCACTAATAATTCGCTTATCTTCACTAACAATCTGAAACTTTTGTTCATTCTTAAATGCATTCCAATTTTTTTGTATTGCAGGTCTATCGACTAGCGAAACAAATTGCACTTCTGCATCATCGTTTAAGTCATCCGATATTTCCAACATATATAAAGGTAATTCCATACTCATAAATAGTGTTTTATTAAATATTAACTAAATCTTGCTCTTTGTCTTATTGCTGCTATTCTTTGTTGATTGCTAGTTACATCGCTTTCTACTACATATGCCCTTACTGCTTGATTACCAATATCATTAATTGATTGTTGACTAATATTAGTTGTTTGTGCTTGTGGTAATTGTGGGGTAACAGGTGCAGTCATACTTACACCTGCACCAATACCTGCTCCTGCATTATTAGGTAATGGGGTAGCCATAATCTTTTTAACACTTAAAAATCCTGATGCAATAGTAGTAGCTGCAGCAATAAAGTTAAATGGGTATGGTACATCCTTTAATGCTCTTGTAGCACCTGTATATGTATTCATAACTGCTTGTGCTATTGCTAATGCCTTACCTGCTGCAGATTCCCTACCTACAATTTCAATAGCAGCATTAATACCTGCATTTAATATTGCAAGTTTTTCATCTTGTACCTGTCTTTCTAGTGCAATTTTTTGCGTTGCAGTTTGTTTATCAAAGGCATCTAATTCAGCTTGTGAATGTTTTCTTGATGTAATATTTTGCCTTTCTAGTTCTCTAGTTTGTTCAAATGTATTTAATTGGTCTTGATATGTAACCTCACCTAGTGCTTTTCTTAATTCATAGTCGGCTATTAATAATGCTTCTTGTTCAGTTCTTGCTTGTGCTTCTCTATTTAATCTAGCAGTAAGAATTCCATCATCAAGATTAGCTAATTCAATTTTAAGTGCAGCAGCTTTTTCATTATAAGCTATTTCAGCATCTGTCCTTGCTTGTGTACCAACCTTATAATTATTAATATTATCCTGAAGCCTTTTAAGTTCTATGTCTGCTTCTTCTTTGCTAATCTGTTTCTTTGTCTCTAGTTTTAATACTTCATCTTTTATAAGTTCTGCATTAGCCTTTCTTTCATCTAATGTAATCTTATTATTACTAGCTGCAATAGAAGCATCTAATGCTAATTTTTCTTTTGCTAATCCTGTTTGATTTACTAGATACTCTGACCTTAATCCTGCAACTCTTGCTTCAATAGCTGCCTGTTCATTAATAGCATTTTTTAAAGCAACTTGTAAATCAGTGTTTTTACTATTTTGTTTTAATTCAGCCTGTGCAGCAGCAACTTTTACTGCAGCTTGTTGTTTCATTGCCTTTTCTTGGTCATTTAAAACACTACCTAATTTTTCATTTGCAGCTATTCTATCATCAATGCTTTTAAATTCATCATCCCTTACCTGCCTTAATTGTTCAGCTTGTCTATCATATTTTTCAACTAAACCTTGTAATTCTGCTGCAGCTAACTTTGCATTATTCTGAAGTGCAATAGTTGCTTTTGATTGCTCAAATACTGCTTTTACATTTATCTTAGATGCCTTTTCAACAACTCCACTAACAACATCAACAACAGATGCTGCTGCTGCTCCAAAATTGTTATATATTTTTTCACCTGCTTTAACTGCACTATCTGCAGTTTGACCTAAAAATGTTTTAGTTTCTTCAATTCCTTTTGTTAATTCTTTTATTTTTTCAGTATCGCCACCTCCAAAAAAAGAACCTTCCCAAGCTAATTGCGCTTGTTGTATAAATAATTTAATACCACCAAATGCTAATTTTAATGGAGTAATTGCTAGTGTTAACAATCCTGTCATTACTTTACCTAGCGCATCAAAGCCATTAGTATTTTTACCTACTGAATCGGTAACATCAATAAATATATCAATTAACTTATTAGCTATTGTTGCAATAGTATTAAATACTGCAGCAACAGAATCAGCTACCTTTTGATTTTTAGATAGTGTTTCTTTAAAGAAATTAAATGCACCTGCAATTACAGAAATTACACCTAATGATTTAATAGTATTACCTAAAGATGAAAATGCACCCTGACCTTCTTTGGCAGACTTAACACTTTCTTTTGTCTTATTATTTAGATTGTCTACATTTTTAGAACCTGCTTCTGTATCAATCGTTATCTGCAAATTTAATTTTTCTTCTGCCATTAGTATGTTGTTTCAATTACTTTTAATAAACTTATTTTGGTCGTATTGTATTCCATTGGATTAAAATTTTCAACTTTATTTAATCTAAATAGAACTCCATCAATCCATATGTACTTGCTAAAGTCCAAATTATTAATGTCATTTGTATTTAATAAAGCAGAGCAAGTAAGTAACTTACTATCTTTGCTTGTAATTTCAGCTATATAATTACTATGATATGCATTAAATAGATTTGTAGTTGGATATCCGCTAGTATTAAATTTAGTCTCAAATGGTACACCAAAATTAATATCATTAGTTGGTGTAAAAGGGTCGTTAAGATGACCACCATATCCATAAGTAGTAATAGTATCAACTACTGACACTCCGTTTAATATATTGTAACTTGTTCTGCCTGTTATCTTTTTAACTTGTAAAATTCTAATAACGCTATCCATTGAACTTTCTTTAGTGTTATTATCAGATACTTTATATATAGCAGGGTAAATCTTATCTGTTCCATCTTTTTGAAATAATACACTTGGTGCAAATATTACTTCAAGAGTATCTGTTTCTTTACTAAAATCATATTCAGTATCAAAAATTCTATCACCATAGCTTTCATTATATTTTTTCTTATAACTCTCATTATAATAATCATTATCCTGTGTAAACTTATAATCAAAATACCTTGCATTTAATTCACTCATAGGCTTAATGCTTAAAGGTTTAGACCTATCTATTTTATTAGACCAATCTAAAGCATTTGCACTAGAATCAGGATAGAAATTAATGTAAGGCTTAATAATTATTTTTTTGTCATCCCAAGTATCTTCATAAACATATAGGTTAAACATTTTAACTATAGTTAGAAAGAAGTCTCTTTGAAATATACCTTTTGGGATTGTATCATTAATAATTAATGCATCATTATAATTTACAGGTACAGGAACAAATGCATTAGAAAAAAAAGATACTTGTGCTTCAGTTAAATTAATAGGTGGGTCATCTCTATTAGGTGCAGTATTTGTAAACCTAAATCTAATAGCATCTCCTGTATTTACTAATAATTCAAATCCCTCATCTATCCCGAATGTTCCAACAAAATTAGAACTATAAACTATAGTGCTATTTTTATAAATGTTAAATGTTCCACTTGTAGAATCACCGCCAAAAGTATATTGCATCTTTAGGTTTATAGAAGCAGCTCCTGAATATGTAAATATACTGCCGCCACCGCTTATAACTAAACCTGAACCTGTAACAGTATCAAATGATACTGTGCTAGTACCTGTAATTTCTAAATCAGTTGTTCTTGTAGCTACATTAAAAGTACTTGTGGTCTTTGTTAGACTAATCTGATTATGAGGAATAACAAGCCTGTTAAATAATTGTTGGTCTCCATCTAACAAGTTTAATGTATAAGTATAATCTGTACCTGCAAATATCTTTTGTAAATATTCTGCTACAAATAAAGCAGGTCTATATGCAGTTGCTTGAAAGTTTATTTTATCTGTGCTTACACTACCATAATCTATCAAAGGATAAAAATAACCTGTGCCATATGCTGCACTATTATTACTCCCTCTTGCACCTGATACCTCCCAACTAGCCTTAATATTAGCTACATTATAATCGTGGTTATATGCACTAAAATCTAAATTATCATCAGTATTAGTATTTCCTGATAATCTTTTATTACCTAATTCAGTTATAAATCCACCTAATTCACCAAACACACTACATTGATACTCTATTGTTTTTCCATCTATTACAATCTCTAATATCCTTAATGTGCCTTTAAATATTTGTATCTTGTCAATAAAGATTCTACATTGAGCCGACTTTGATGCATTAAAATTATAATTAACATTAGGCAAAGTATTGTCCGTAAAGTTTGCATTACCTAAATCAAATACAAAGCCAAATATCTTATTATTTATTGCAGTACCTGAAATATTAATAGTCTTAGAATACGATGTATTTCTACTGCCAAAGTCATTAATGTCATCAATAACATAGTTAAACTCTGTACTTATATCTTGCAATAAGTCTAATTTGTAATCCTCAATATATATCTCTGTACTAATCATTATCTAAATTGACTTGTTATATATTTACCAACTTCAATATCTATTTCAAAGTTAAATAGCTTATCAGAACTTTCTAATTTATACTCGTAATTTGTACTGCTAATTGTAACAGGGAAGTATGCACCTTGCACCTCCATATATGTAATTGTACTTGCAAATAACTGCGCTAACCATTCGTAATCTTGTTGGCTTACCCAATCAGATACTAAGTGAAACATATCCTTATGCTGAATAGCATAGTTTAAAGTAGTCTCATTGTACTTATTATATGAATCAATGTTACTCATTGTATTGCCTGTTAGCTGCCAATCATTACGCCTGTATGCTGCCCTTTCTACACTTGTTGACCTTTTGTTAACTAGGGCAAATTTCATAGTGTCCCAACCTCCTAATCTATTTAAGAAGTGCAAATTATATTGCCTGTATTTAGGGTAGCACTTTTGTTTAAATTGTAGCTTCCTAGATATTGCGACCCCTCTTTTTAAGTAAACATTATACCCATAGCTATTCTCCGTTATCAAAGTTCTACCTGCAAAAGTATTGATATGCCCTGCTTGACAATTAAATAGATTCATCTCCCCTGATAATGTAATGCCACCACTAGCAGTATCTATAACTGTGCCTGATTCATTAATAACATCTATCCAAGCCTGATAAGAACCTGCAGTAACTTTAAAATATGTAGCATAAAAATTGTCTCCATATTCTATTGTTATATTCTCTGCATCCCTTTCAGTAATCCAATCATCTGTAAAGTTCTCAATTAATAGGTTATCATAATAGTCAGATAGAACTAATGGAGTATTGCTATTAACAAATAGAATATCTGCAAACAATGGTGGGTAATAGTTATAAGCACTTAATGCGCCTGATACTAAACCTGCATTAGTAAATGAAGTACCACCACTTACATATTCTTCTCCTATTTGTATTGTAGAATTAACTTTTATCTTGTCATTAGATGCAACTAATATAGAACTACCTGATGGCTCGAAGTAGTTAGTTACATAAGCCCTTACCATAGGGGATGCGTTAAATACTCCATAGTTACCTTCCGCTGATGGCGAAGGGTAAACCTTTGTTCTGCTTACCTGTGCGCCATTAACGTAAACATCATAAACAAACTTAAACGCAGTAATTCCTGCTGCATTAACTAAATTTGAACTTGATACATACCATAAATCATCGTGCATACTAGAATATGGTGCAGGACTGCTTTGTATTGTTATTGCCATTTTATTATTTCGCTTTTGATTCTTTTGTAATGTTTGCTACTATCCTTACTGCTGCATCACTTATAACTGCATAAGCTACTGCATCTGTAAACTTTTTATCAAATACCTGTGCTACTGCATTGTCAAAATACTTAGTCTGCTTAATACCTCTTTTTTTAATATTAACAGATATTGCGTATGCTAATGCTTTTTTATTACTTGCAGTTGTAAGTATATTCTTTAGTGCCTGTTTCTTTTTCTGTGTTGGGCTTTCACCACCATCCTTGCTAGTTGTTACATTGTCTGTTCTAACAGATTTCCTAGCTTTGTTTAACCAAGTAAATATACTTGCTGCCATCTTTCTATTAGGGTAAATGTTTTTATACGCATATGGGGTATCAGAAGGAGAACCGCTTACCTTACCTTTAACACCCTTATTTATAAAATCAAAATACTTAATTTGTTCACTACCTGCAGGATAACCTAAGTTTAAAACATATTTAGTTCCAAATTTAGTAATTGTAGGAAATGATACTTCTGTAAGTTTACCACTAGCTATTGAGCCTGACTTTTCTAAATTAGCTAATATAGCATCGTTAAAGTCTAATCCAAATTCAAGCAAAGTCTGTTCAAGAATAGGTAGCTTCTTGCTACTAAGTACCTTATAATCGCCACTCCCTATTTTTTGGATGTAGCCATTTCTAAGTGCCTCTATTTGATTCCTACTAATGCTCATACCAATAAATAGTGTTATATGCCTAAAATAACTATCCCCACCTTTTTAGGGATGGGGAAGTAAACCAAAAATCCAACTATGCTTATCTAATCTTTTTTATCTGTTCATTGTCGTAATCATTCTTAGCTTTTAAGTATGATAATGTATTTAAAAAATGAATAACCTTTAACTCGTAAACATCTTGTAAAACTATTGCCTCGTGTTCTGATACTATTTTTGCGCAGTATTGCCATCCAAAATACTCCATAAAATTGCTGCCACCTTTTCTGCCTTGTCCATTGTCAGACCCTGTTTGTTCAGATTCTCCATCAAATAATCCTTTGTAATTGGAGTCCAATCGTTGAATACTTGATAAAAAAAAACAACCGAAAAATATACCTCTTTAAAATTAGCGTGTAAAATATCATTGGCATACTCTTGATGCAGGTCAGAATCATATTTTAAATCCTTATATTTAAACCATTTGCGTTCTTGTGGTATAACTATTGATGCAGCTATCTTATGTAAGTTAGGTATTAGGTCTTTCATAAAGAACTTGCTTTCTATATACCTTGCAGTATTAATATCCTTAGAATCTTTAATGAACTTGTATATTCTTTTATTGGCATATATTCTATTTACAGGTATGCCCTCGTAATTATCCTTTAAAAAATATAATTCAGACCTATATTTATCTAATTGCTTTTTGGGTAATTTGCTTACCTGATTTTCAGTTAAGTTATTTATAATAGATATTAGCTTATGTTCAATATCCTTTTCAGTCCAATTTTTTGATGGGTTAGTAATTATTGGATACATCTGCTGATAATGCCAAACACTTATTTTATCCCACATAGTTGCTTGATTTAGGTAAAGATAATACAATTAATTTAATTTTTTATATAACTTTTCTGCCTTCTTAATTAATACTATTAATGATTCAAGTTTATTAATATCTAATGTTATATGGGTATAACCTTCTGTATTTATCTGTATATCTTCTGCTCCATTAAATACACATTCAAAATCATCTAATTCACAATCTACTATTGTAGTTCTTATTTCATCATTATCAACTATAAGTTTGTTATTTAAAGGATATATTAAATCCTCAATGTTTTCTTTCATAATGTTTGTTTTAAATAACCACCCCAAGTCCCTGTAATTACTATTTGTTGTTTTAAATATTTAATTTCTTGAGGTGGTCTATGCTCTTAAATGTTTTGGAATAAAGCTACTATTCCAAAGGCTAGTATTAGTATTAATACTGCCTCTATGTTATACTGATTCTGTTTCATATTGTTTTTCTAGTTTACTTTGTAATTCTAATAATAAATTCTTGTCATCTGTGTAAATCTGTACTAATTTATGGTCTTCAAAGCCATCAATTAATCTGTCTATTTGCCTTAATCTAGCAAATATAGAATCTAATAATAATGCGTGTTCTTGGTTTGTTAATTGGATTTTCATATGTTAGTTTTTGATTGTGTTTATAAATTCATATATGTCATTAATGCTAGTAAAGTGTTCTAATGATTCTTCTGTTTCTTCTCCTGTTTCAAAGTCTGAATAAAACATATATATGTCTTGTCTTTTTAAATCACAATTTATAGGCATATATAAAGAAAATTCATAATCTTCTAGCCATAAATAAGTGTAACCACTATTAGGATTTACATCCAATTCTCCATAACCTGAGATATCCATTCCTAGTTCTTTTGCCTGTACAAGTATATACATTGCTTTTTCTAGTTCCCATTTTGTCATTTTTTCAAAATTTGCTTTCATATAGTTTGTTTTTGGTTTGTTACACAATGTTAAAATAAATATATGTATTTTTCCAAATAAAAACACATTATTTACATAAAAGGTAAATAAAGATGATAAACGGTAAATTACATAAAAGAATATTTGCCTTGCGCAACATTATCTAACAAGTTGAGACATACATACCTAATTGCATCTATACTATGGTTCATATAGTCAACAGGTTTATTTTCTAACTTTCCATCTTTATTTTGAATCCACTTATATGAATTTAATTCATTTTTAATATTATGGCTTCTTTGCGTTACGTTAATTTTATATTTTTTTAACGTATTAATTGACTGCCTAATACTATCTGCTCCTTTTTTTGCTGCTTGTATTTGCCATCCATATTGTGATAATTCAGCTATACTTTTAGGCTCTGCTGAATCTGCAACTATTATACCTGATATGTTTAATTCATTTAATAAATTATTTATATCTGAATTTAATAATCTTTTACTATATATTAATTCATCTATTACAAGCTCTCCTGATTGATTATATACTGCAACTAAAGCAGTTGGGTCGTTAGTAAAACCAAAGTCTAATCCATATCCTATAAGTTTAGCATCAATACTCACACTTGGAATAACATTGTAATCCCTAAATATTACCCCTTCTAATTTTCCTGTAAGTCCTCGTGCATAAACCTTCCAAAGTTCTAAGTCCTCAATCGTCTCAATCTTATTATGTATTGATTCATCAAGAAAGGTATTATGCCTATGGTCAGATATAATTAACTCTACATTTTCTTTTCCTATTAAGTCATTATGAACCCAAAATTCTGTATTAGGATTATAGTCAATATAACACTTCTTTTTAGTACGAATATATAATTCATCCCAAACAGGCTTAGGAACGCCATTAGCCTCGTTTAAAAATAAATAGTCACGCTTCCCCGACTTAGCATCTTGCCAATCGTCATAACTCTTAAATTCAATAATAGAGCCATTTATAAAAGTATATATCCTATCTGATTTATTATATTCAATAATAAAAGATTTTAGAATCTCGCTGCCTTCTATTATAGTTTGTGCATCACGAATCGCACCCACTTTTAAATTTGGTATATCTTGACCAACAACAGTTATTACTTGATTGTCCTGCTCTATTGCGTGTAAAAATAAACATTGTATAATTGAATAGGTTTTACCTGATGAAGTACCCCCTTGATTAATTACAATATCTTTTGTCGATTCATAATTAGCCTTAAATACAACAGTTGTATTAAATATCTTATTTATTAATATCGACATCTGTTTCTCTATTGGCTAATGGAATTGAACTTGTAGTTACTTCAATTTGTATTTTACCTTGCAATTCTGTTCTATTATTTGTATCTATTTGCTCTTTTGGTTTACCATATACCCTTGATAATAATGTTTCAATACTATAAAGGCTTCCTTTTTTAAGGGAAGTGCGCATAGCATTTGCCAATGTCTTTTCAAGTATTGTTGCACCAGAGTCATCAAATATTTCTTTTAATTCATCTAAATTCATTGCCATCATACTTTGAATAGTATCATTTATTTCCGATAATTTATAGCCATTATCCTTTAGAATAGTGGCATATTTTTTTGGTCTACCACTTGGGTTGCCTGACTGCCCTTTAACGAATGGTATTAAGTTTTTATTCATCTTTTGGTTTATTAAAGTGAGCCATATATTCTTTTGATGAAGCGTCATTTAATTGACCTTTTCTTTTAACAAGAGATGCTAAATGCTCAGGGTCAAGTCTTTTAAACTCTCTTTGTTTTTTAACTTTTCTTATTCTATTTATTTCCTCATTAATTGAATCACACTTCCACATTTGTTCTAAAGAATAATATACTATTGTATATCGGTATGCATCATCATTTTGTTTTTCAAAATTACTTACTCCGTGCAAAATACTTTGACCATCAAATACGCATAAAGTATTATCGTCAATTTCAAGTTTAATATTATACTCAGGAAATACTAAACGACCACCTTTCATACCACGTTTAAATGCTACCATATTTGATAGCACTCCTTTAAAATTACCTGAATCGTGGTGGTATTTTAATGGATTATCCTTATTAACAATTCCACTTGTAAATGGTGTGCCGTCAATAGTCCATTGGTCTAATATTTTTTCTTTTACAATTTCTTCGTGTATTTCAAATATTTCAGGAAAGTATTCTTTATAATATTTAGTTAGGTTCTTTGCATATTCAGTTATAAAGTAATGTTGCTTCGGGAAATTATTAATCATACTTGTTGAACTGCAAAAGTCTTGCCTCATTGTTACCTTTGGCTTATAACCAAAAATCGCAGACTGACTTTTTAATCCACGAGAGCGTACGCCTGTTGTATATTTAATGTTCTTTACAGCCCATCTTAAAGCATCCGTATCATTTGTTAGCTTAACATATAAGATTCGTGGAATGCCGTTCTCTGTAATTAAGCAGTCATAATTTATTAGGTTATCTGCATCAGAATCAAATGCGGTTCTTTTTTTAAATGTTGATACATCTAATTTGGCAGGAACTATTTCTATTATTTTCATATCTTTTTTGATTTATATTTAGCATCGGTTAGTTTTGGCTCATAGTACCATGACCTATCAGGCTTAACAATTACATCAATAGTTGGGTCTATTTTACGAAATACATCTAATTCTTTTATTGCTTGTTCTTTTCGGTCAAAGCATTGGTGACCACCTTCGCCTGAGCCAACAGGTTTACAGTCAATCATATGCTTGGCACAGAATAATGTAAACTCGTTATTGTTTATTATTTGGAAAAACTGCCAAAAGTCCTCAAATGTATTAATCCCTATTTGTGGTCTAAATCTATCAGTTTTAATAATGTAACAGGTCTGTACTCTTTTATTAATATGCGTGAACAAGTTTTTGCTTTTTGCGTAAAATTCAAAAGCATAAGGAAAAGTAATTGCAGATAGGCTAGGGTATTTTTCTAATTGTTCTAATATTTGTGGCATATCTTCAAATACATTACCAAACTTACGAAGGTCATCATCAATCTTAAAAATTGCATCATAGCCATTTTCTTGTGCATATTGCTTTATGTAAGACAAAGAATAAGATATACCCTTATTTGAATCAGGTAGTTTTATTTTTGTATGATATTGATATTGGTCATAATCCTCTTCTTCTAAAAATACTGCAGAATCATAATTAATATTTACTAATAATTTTTTAGTATATTTTTCAAATGTTTCTGACCTTTTTTTTGAAGGTACTGCTATTAAAAGTTTCATTTAGTTTCATATTTTTCTAACAATAATAAAAGAACTTGACTATTATCTTCAAGGTCATTTGCCTTCGCAATATCATCAAGTCTATTCATTGTCTTTTCAAAGTGCTCGTTCTCAAAATATAGAACTATCTGCTTTATGTTATTATTTAAATATCTGTCTAGTGCATTGCCTAGCAAATCTTTATCAATTACAGGCTCACTATCGTCATCGATATTAAAGTTAGGAATATCTAAGCCCCAATCTTTTAAGTCGCTTGTTTCCCAATTATTAGCTAATTCATCCCAATCCCACTCTCCATAGCCAACATTATCCTTTATTGTGAATTCTCTCTGTTGTTCCTCTGTAAAATCAGATGCTATAATAATTGGCACATCAGTCAATCCTGCTTCTTTACAAGCCTTTAATCTCATATTACCCCCTAGTACAACCATATCTTTATTAACTACAATAGGTCTAAGAGTTAGCATCTCAGGAAATTTCTTTATGCTTTCTACTAATTGTTTAAACTTGCCATCTTTAATAGTTCTAGGATTTGTAGGATTAGGTTTTATTGTTCCAATCTTTACACTTTTAATAGATTCTTTCATTTAATTTGTCTTTATGTTTTTGTTTTAAATACTCCATGTGTGTTTTGGTATCTCCCATAACTAAATGACATTGCCTACATAATGCCATAAGGTTTTTTATATTATCAGCCTTTTTGTCTCCCCCCATTCCTCTTGCTTCTATGTGATGTATGTCTACTGCCTTTGCGCCACAGGATTCACAGGGAATAAAATCTTCTATGCCATACCCAAAGTAATCTAAATATAGTTTAGTATGTTTCTTCATTCATTAATATAAAGTTCAAAGATACGAATATGAATCCTATGTTTAAACTCTTATGTAATTGTGCAAACTCATCTACTGAATATCCTATTGATATACCTAATTGTATTGTTTCTGTTAATACCCCTAATGATATTCTAAAGTTACCAAATTGTATACAGTATTCCATTTATAATTTTATTTCTAATTCATTATAATGATATAAATATTCTGAATCTTCTGTATGTACTGCGCCTGTCATTAATTTACCTGCTGAATCTTTATGTGTATCTCCTGTCCATAATTTACCATCTTTTGTATAATGTGGCACTCCTTCTTCTAATTGTATTAATCCTAATTCTGTTAGCTTATTTCTACTCCAACTTAATCCTGATTTACCACCCCATAATAAAAATGATATTGTTCCGCAAGAATTACTATCTGATTCATCATAATATGTTTCTGCTCTGCTTAGATAAGAATACATACGCTTTAAGGTTTTTAAACTTATTGCTTCGCCTTTTTCTAATTGTGCACTTCTAACTTTACCTACTTGTGTTGCACATTTGTTGCCATTCTTTTCGTTTAATTCCCTGCCTCTTCTTGCATTCCCCTTAACATCATCGCCATAATCAGCATAACTTTGGTCTGCAAGGTGTAGGCTTAATGCAATAGGTACACAATTTGGTGCGCCATCAGGCTTTAATCCAATAGGTTCGTAACCTTCCCAACAAGGGTTTGGTTCTATATCTAATTCGGTATTAGGGGATAACACAGATTGCATAGTTAATAAAACTTTTTCTGCTTTTTCTTGTGTCTCGTAAACACAACTACCTAAACCAATTCTAAACTTTCCGTTACTACATTTTGATACTGACATTGTTAATTAATTTATTATATATAGCAAATCTCTTCTTATTTATAGTGTGAAGGTTAAAATTTGTATTGCAATAATCAAATAGCTTTTGACCATACTCTGTCCTTGCAGCCTCGTCAAAGGTTAATAGCTTAATCCATTTGTACCAATCTTTTTGATTGTTTACATAGCAAACAGGCATATCTTTATAAGGATGCACGTTGCTAACAATAGCAGGGTTTTTCTTTGCCGCAGTCTCTAATACCTTTAAATTAGATTTCATTGCTCCAAACTTATTTTCTACTAAAGGTATAATGCTTATGTCGGAATCTGCGTATGCACCCATATATTTGCTTACTTCCGAATAGTCGTAGATAGTCGGGTTAAGTTTTAACCCATTAGTAAATACTCCAATCATTCTATCCCAAAGATGCTTCTCGCCTAGATTGTATCCTGCAATAACTGTCCTAACAGGAAAATTAATCTTCTTCATTGGGTTGCGAAGAATGTCAATATCAGGAACGTGAGTACCTGACCCTGACCAAAACAACCTTACCATATTAGATTCTAGCTTATCATCTTGGAATTGTTCTTCTCCATACGGAAGGGCATTTGGTAATATTTCTACATTAGGATTGTACTTGTATATCTCTTCGGCTAATCTTTCGTGTGTGCAAGTACAAAGGTCTGCTACTCGCATATACTCTGTAATAATATCTGATATATTGCTTTCTCTGTATCTTTCTGAAAGTATGTGAGTAGGTGGTAAAATCCAATAATCATCATTATCTACAATCAATTTAAAGTTATACTTTAACTTCATCTCAACTAATACCTTTGCATCTGTTGAAGATAAAAATCTATTAAATATTACTATATCGTAATTATTATCAAATACTGCTTCATTTATTGTATCTGTTATCATACAATAATCTTTGCGCATATTTACTAATGGCATCATTATTCTATGATATCCAACACCACTAAACTTACTTGTTATTGCTAGTATTCTCATAATGGTAAATAAATATTTTTATCCTCGTGATAAATCTTTTGATATTTATTCCATATATTTTGTGCGTTTCTTAGACTTTCATCTTTTGTTCTTCTATAATCACTATTTTCACCAATATCGTGTCCTATATGTTCACTTTTTAAATTAGGCAAATAATAATTAGTAAATCCTGCTATCATAGACCTTTCTCCAAAGTCGCTATCTTGCATTCCATAAGGGTCATATTCTGTATTATATCCACCAATTTTATCTATAAGACTTCTCATAATTAAATTATTACCAAATGGTGTATGTGTTCTATGTATTCCATCTATTAATGGTGGCAATGATTCAACACAATGTATTCCAATTATACCTGTATTTTGTATCTTAATTGAATAATCAACCATAGTTTTTAACCAATCATTTGGCATCAATATATCATTAGCCATTAAACAAACTGCATCATAATGGTTTGTTAAATGTAATCCCATATTAACCCCCTTTGCTATACCTCTTTTTTCTAAACACCAATCAGCATATTGCCACTTGTATGAATCTAAAACTATATTAAAATCTTCTATACTGCTTCCGTTATCAATTAAAATACAATCAGCAGGATACCCACCATTATAAAAATTTTGTTGTATAGTTCTAATAGATAAATCTGTTCTACCTAATGTTAAAAAAATTACTGCTATTTTCATTTTGGCTTATTTTCTCCTAATTTTTTTGCAGGTACTCCTGCGTATTTTGTGTATTGTTCTGATTCACCTTTAAAAAATGCACTTGCTCCAATCATACAACCTTCTAATATTACACTAAACTGATGTAATACTGCGTTTAATCCTATATTGCATTTATCATTTATAATAGAATGCCCACCAATTTTAGCACCACAACTTATTGTAACTTTATTATCAATTATACAATCGTGTCCTATATGTGCGTGTTTCATAATAAAACAATCATTACCTATATAAGTATTAGTTTCAGTTCCTGCATCAATAGTAACTAACCCTGTAATTATATTGTTATTACCTATAACAACTTTTCCTTTTGTTTTATCCCAATACTTTTTGTGTTCAGCAGGGTCGCCTATAATACAATAAGCACCTATATAATTGTTATCACCTAGTGTAACATTGTCTCCTATAATTGCAGTTGGATGTATAAAATTAGCCATTTGATTTTGGTTTGCGACCACGCTTTTTTGGTTCTAAAAGGTTTTCTATTGGTAAACTATTATAGTATTTGTACAATCTAACTACCATATCCATTCTGCAGTTACCACACCATATAGTCAAAATAAAGTTAGGGTCTATATATTTTCTATATATTGCCTCATAGGTTTTCATTATAGATAAATCTAAGTTCCTAAGATAACCGCTTTGTGCAGTTTCGTAGTTATTATAATGCTCTTTTAAATATAATCTGTCTACTAATTCCATATCTTATAAATTAAAGTTTCAATAATAGCAGCTAATACACCTGATATAAATAAAACACTTGCAATGTTTACAATTAATTCAGGTGCGAAATATAATAGCACTCCAATCCACGAAGCCAAGCAACTTCCACAACTGAAAGGCTTGAAATTGATTCGCCATTTTCTATGTAGGTTGTGGATAGTATTAAAAAATAATGATGCGCAGACACTTGTTATTATTATTTGAATCATTTACGAATAAATTTTTTAAGTTCAGATTTAGTTTGTTTTAAAGTTCTTATAATTGACATATAAGGTATTCCTGTTTGCCTACTTAATTCCTTTGCATTCTTGTTAAATTGAAATGTATATAACCTTAATATTTCTTTTTGATACCAATGTAGCTTTTCAATACCTTTTTCCATTACATCAATTACACTATTATTTTCTACCTCTGCTACTTCTTTACCATTATATTCTGTATAATTCCTATACTTTTTCCAAAATTGACTTCTATCTGACTTTATCATATTTAGCATAGTTCTAACTATATAAAATCTAATTTCATTTCTTTCATACAGTCCAAATAACTTTGCATCATCCATTTCCAATAATACCATAAACACTTCAACCTTTAAATCATACTGCAATTCTGTAGGCTGCATCTTTGCAAAAGCCTCATTTACTTCATCATTAAGCCAATATTGCTCTATAATTTTATTTTTGTCCATTCCACTAATGCAGGTTTGTTATCTATTTCTGTACAAATATAGACAATTCCACCACATTTGTGTATATCTTCTAACCTTTCTTTTTGTTCAAGACTTAATTTGTCGCCTATTTTTTTAACTTCTACTGCTACATATATGCCTTCGGAAGTATAACCTTGTAGGTCTGCCCATCCTTTTTGTATTGTACCTTTACGTTTCCCATATGGTATATTGTTTACTCTGTTTAATCTATAACCTATATATTCTAGGTTTTTCTTTGCCCATTTTGTAAGGTCGTTTGCTGATATCTCCATAATAAATCGTAAAATTGTTTTTTAAAGGTAAGCCTATTTGTGTTATTAATAGCATCCTGTCTAGTTAAATAGCAGTCAAAAAAGTTAATTGTATAACAATATTTAAGGCTGCCACAATAAGTGTACTTAACTTGATAGACCTTCGAAGTATTTTGCAAGTGCTAATTTTTTACATTGTGTATCTATATAATCTGCGTCTAATGTATTGCGCTTAAACTCACTATATTCTTTCCCGAACAATTTGCTTGATTTTTCTAGGTTATCTTCTTTTACTATTGCAATTATTTGTAGTATCTCTTTAGGCTCTATCTTTAACTTTCCCTGTTTTAAAAGAATATTAAATACCCTGTCTGCGTTAAATATCCTATTGTAGTCAATTTTAGGCGAATTTAACCACTCTGTTTGTGTAAATAATACTATCTCTTCCTCTGTTAATTTAGGAGGCTCAATCTCGTTAATAATGGGTTTTGTTATTTTTCTTACTTCGTTTGCTTTTTTTGTGTATGCCGCTATAACCTGACCTATAAACTTAGGACTGAACTTTTCGTAGTGCTCTACTGAACAATCTAACTTCCCTTGTACTGCCATCTTAAATGCTATAACGAATTCTTCAATGGTATAATTTGGATAGCTTGACCTGATAAAATCTTCTATAACCATAAATTCTTCTTTTTCAGGATATCTTGTAATTCCTAACAAAGTAAAAATATATGCTAAGTTTTCTTTTAATGTTACAGGTGATAGTAAATTTAGCTTTTGTCCTGTAAATGCTTTAGCTATTTCATTATCAACTATGTACCCATTGTTTAAGGTTGTCAATTCTTTGTTGACTTGTAGTGCCTGATTTAGGTGTTTTTGAATTTCCATATCTTAGTTTGTTTTTTATCCAAGTATTTACTCTGCGTTTTACATCAAAAAATTTTTCTAATTCATATCGTGTTTTACCATTTTTATCAGCTTCACACCAATATTCTATAAACTCATCATATGAATCTGCTAAAATATCTTTATACTCATTTACACTTTCTAAAAATAAATCTTTATTATATACTTTATTTTCTTTTTCTTTTATTTCCTTTTCTTTTCTTTTCTTTGCATTGCCCTCCCTAATAGCCCCCCCATTAGCCTCCCCATTTTTCCATCTATTAATTGCACCATTCTTACCACTTTCACTTAATAATGCTCTTAATCCTAAATGTTCATTTAATCTTTCTGACCAAAATTCACCTTCATTAATGCTAAAAAGGTCAAATTGCATTATAACACCTTTTACCTTTATGTCAGTTGATTGCATTTGCATTGCCAATACAGGTATCAACTCAATAGGTAATTTACCTCCTGCATCTGCTAATCGTTCAATAATAAACCAATAAATACCATAACCCTCCATACCTAATTGATGCCTTAAAAAAAGAACTTTTGTATCATTAGCCGCATTATAATCGTGGCTGAAATAATATGATTTGTTTTTCATAAAATAAAAATGGGGTTCAGAATCCCTGCTAGTCGCATTAGCAGTTCATCATCCCCCCAATATTGTTTATAAACTAAATGCGACTTAGTTTTTGGTTATTTCGTAGACAAATATAAAGCATATTTATCCATTTCCTCACAAAGTTGTTCTATTTTTTCTTTAAACCAATATTCAGTACTCATTATATCCCTGCACTTAGTGATTGAATATAATACTGTTGTATGGTCTTTAACACCGATATATGATGTTATTTCTGATAGGCTCAACCTTGTGTACATTCTTAACATATAAGCTGCTGCCTGTCTGCCAAAGACTGTCTTTTGCTTTCTGTTATTTGCTTTAATATCTGTGCTAAATACTTCCTCAACTAACTGAACAATCTTTTCAGGTTTAATGGTTTTATCTGTAACTGGCACTCTGACATCTTCTAAAATAACTCCTTCTTTAATTAATAAATTTTGAAGGTAATTAAAACTATCTTTTTGCATTACATATGCTGCATATATTTCTTCTTTGTTTGTCATATTAAAATTCTAAATCATCATTTACTATTGGTTGCAATCCTTCAGGCTTTATATAATTATTTTCATAAATTTGAAAATCAGGTTCACTATCTTTTTTCTTATAAGTGTTTACCCACATATTATATTTTTGACCTTCGATGGTAAAGTTAATTACTTCTCCTTTAGGTGTTTGCTTTTTCCAAGCACCGTACTTCTTTTTTTCTTCTGACATTACTTTTTGTTTTTAATTAATGAATACTTAGCTACAAATTTAGGGTTTTTTTTAGTACCTACATTTACTCTTTCGGTAACTATATTATGCCCTTCATCTTTAAGATTAAATACTAATGCTGCTAATCTTAATGTACCATACTTTCTTAATGCCACTAATGGAGTAAGCGGTTCTTTTTTAAGGTGATTAAGCACCTGTGTTTGTTGGCTCATTTGTTTTGTTTTTAATTTTAGAAAAATCGTAATTGCTATTTAATGCGTGATAAAAATGATTATTATTTTTATAGTTAGAAGATACATTTAACATTCTAACCCATTGATTAAATGATGGCTTTTTTTCAGGTAAAGCTATTCTGCTTATTTTAATTCCCCATTGGTTTTCCATATTATTTAATTTGATTTGCTAAAATAATTTTTAAAGCCTTTTCATATTGCTCAACCTTAGTATAGGTTTCAATCTTTTGTGCTTGTTTAATCTTAGTGTTTTCATCAAAAGGTGTTTTCTCTAAAAGCGTTATCAAATATAATCTTTTATCATCACCTAATTCATCTTGATGATTATTTGTTGCATCCGAATCTTTGGTGTCATCTATTGCTAATAGACCATTTAATGCGTACTTCCTAGCGTAACTTGATGCGCTGCCTGTGATTTGTGCGGAGTCCATTCCCTTTTTAACTTCCTCTTCCCTAGCCCAACCGCTTACGCTAATTGTATTGTCGGTATCGTCTAATAATGTAGCGGTGGCTTTTACATAAACCCTGTCCCCTACTTGTACTACTTCGTCTGTAATTACTAATGCAGTTCCGTATTTACATAGAATAGGTTTTACTGCTTCAATAATGTCTTCTGCGCTTCGGTATTTGTACTTACCAAATGCGTTTGTTTGGTTTTTGGGTGCTTTTAATTCGGCTTGAATTTTTACTAAGTTCATAGTTTTTGTTTTGTTTATTTTAAAATTTCAATTTTTACATTAGATAATTTTTTAACTCCTAATGTTTTTTTTAAGGCTTTCTCAAATTGTTTTACTTGATTGTTTGTAACCTTAATGCTTTTCTTTTTCATAGTGTTTGTTTTTATTTTTAAAAATTATAGTTTTCAAATATTTCACACCAAGTATCCATTGGAGTAAATGGGATTGGTTTTATATTTCTCTTTGGTTGTTCTAATAATTCAGGGCAATTTTTTAATTTGTACTTTTTTAAATTCACCCAAGCCTCTTGCATTTTTGAGTAATACCTATCTTTGCTAAATTTATTACATCTATCGTAATTCCATTTGTAGTTAGTGTATTCTAATTGTAGTTTTTCTAATTTTGTCATTTCATTTTTTTGATATTATGAGCAAATAAAATTACTGCTAATAAAGTTTGAGCAGTTGCGCTTTCTTTAATTGTGAGTGCTTCGTATTGTTTTTCAATAGCAGAAAGAAAAAAGTCAAATTTTTCATTTTGTGTCATAGTTTTTTGGTTTGTTTATAAAGCTAAAATAAAGGATATAAACTAATTATCCAAATATTATAGACAATATTTCCAATAATTTTGATAAGCGGTAAATGTAAAGGATAAACGGCTTTGAGTTATTTACTCCCGTCTTGTAGGGGTAAATGCTTACTGTTATCTACCTGTCTATAGCCTAAACTCCATAGCATTTTAGTAAGGGTAACACTCTTTTCTATGATTTGTTCTTCTGTATCTTCTGCATTTAGCAGGTGGAAAATTTCGTGTATGTAAATTTCCAATTTTTTGCGCCCTTTTAATCTAGGGTCAATGTATATAATGCCATCACTTTCGGCAATGCCGTGTGCTTGTTCTCTTCCAAGTTTCTTATATACTATTTTTATTTTCACGCTTTCATTAATAATTCATCAGGTCTATCCATTTCTATCAACTCAACTTTTTGACCACCTCTAATCTTTGCTAAGATTCTTCTGTATTCTGTTTCAATAGAATGTATTTCCTGTAACTTGCTATTAAAATAATTCTCTTGTTCTAATAGCGACCACTTGTTAAAACCTTTTGGCATTTTCATTTTGTTTAGTTTTTATAATTTTCTTTAAATAAATAGCTAAATCTAGTGCTTCTTCATATGCGTGTTGCAACCAATCTTCTTCACTTAAATCAGTCCTATCCATTGTAGTTCCGTATTCTTTTAAACCCTTGTCCTCTCTTATTAAAAGGTCATCAATTATTGAGTATAATATTCTGCTCATTATTTATCAGTTTTAGAATGTAGCTTACCACAATTTTTACATTTATATTGAATCTTAACTAACCCTGATGCTGTAACTCTTCTATTGTTTTTTACAACCTCTTCGCTTCCACATTCAGGACAACTACCTCTGTCCCCTCCAAATATTACACCATAATGTGTTTTAGCAGGTATATGATTGTTTAATGCCTTATGTACTTTTTCTAATAGAACCACATCTTGAATACAATAGTCAATCATTGTATCCATTGCAATAGGACAATTCTTTAACATTATATCTTTCCATAGGTCAAAAGATGTATGGTTCTTTTGCCCTAGCCCTAGAAACTTACCAATATAATCAAGCCTATTTGAATTAAATCTAAACTTAGAACGAGCAATCTTTAAAGTATCTATTGTATTATATGTAGGGAACATATCTATTTTATGCAGCAAACATCTAGTGCGAATCCAAGATAAGTCAAACTTATCGCCATTGTGTCCTACTAACTCATCAGCCTCATTAGCTACATTTATAAACTCTTGTAATAGTTTTTTATCGCATTGGTTTTTATCCCATTGCAGATAATAGACATCTTCGTCATCTTCCCATTTATAACATATGCAGATAACTGCACGTTCTTTAATAATATTCTCTGTACCTATTTGTAATTTGTAACCTGACTGCCAAAATAAACCCACGTTTGCACTTACTTCGATATCAAAGTATAGCCTCCTGCGTTTTGTTTTTAACATTATATTTGTTTGTAGTTAGTAATTCCATTAGTTTTAGTTGCTTTTAAAATTTGTCTTCTATGCCTATCTGAATAAGAAACGTGTACCCAAGCAGGATTTAAGATATTCCCAAACTCCCATATTAATTGGTCAAAGGGTAGCTTGTCTTTTATAAATTGGAATACCTCTGCATTACTTACTCCATATGTAGTATCATCCATATCAATATCAATAGCTTGACCAAATGAATGTTGTGATGTATTAGCACCACCAATTACGGCATTTAATTCCTTAGACCTATAACCGCTTGAAATTAATATAGGGCATCTAAAATTGGCTCTAATAGGCTCAAATATATGTTCTGCTAATAATTTTAAATTAGCAATATGTTCAGGTGGTGGCATATTTGCAATGCCATTGCGCTTTGCAGATTCACTACGAATTAACTCTGCTAATGTAAGGTGTTCAGAAATGACCATATGAATCTTTTAATTAATATGAATCCAATTGTAATGCCTAATAAACCCCAAAATCGAAGCCTCCACTTTTTGCTAGTGTTTATACTATCCTGCAAAGAAGTCTTGTAAAAACGCACGGAATCGACCATTATGCCTAATCTTCTAGTATCTACAATATAACCTGTGTGAACTTGATGTACCTTGATTGTCTTAACTATTGTTTTAGCAGCCTCTTTTAAGGTAATGTACTCGATGCCATTAATTGTAATTGTATCTCTTTTATAGTCAGTAATGGTATCAACAAGTAATGTAGTGTCATAATTAGTTATTATGGTTGTATCGTTTGCGCAAGGTCTTGTTTTCTCTAGTTCCCTAAAAACTCTTTCGCTACTTGCTACATTATTTAGAACTTTACGTTCCGCTTTAAGTATAGGATTGCAGCCAAATGCAATAATTAAAAATAAACATATTAAATATATTGCAAATATCTTAGTTTTATTTCCCATATCTAGTATCGTTTGGATTAAGATAGTTTATAATAATAGGCAAAATTGAAATAACTCCTGCACTTATGCATTCTTTTAATGTTATTAAATAGATATTTCCTTTAGCTATTATCATTGTAAGAACGGCAGATACAAAGACTTTTACCCAACTACCATAAATACTATTAAGAAACTTCATCATCTTTAAATTTTTTAGTTGCGTTGTAATAATAACGAATTGCAAAGATACCTGAAATAATAGCAGTCAAACCTGCTACCAAAGTTACAAAAGGTTGTACCTGTGTTAGTGTTAATGAGGCTGCAGTTAAACTGATGCCTGTATTAACCAATGCCTGACTGCTATCTTGTGTCATTAATCTTCTGTTACTTCTGTTTCAGATTCTTGTTGTGGATTTTGCTCTTGCGCTAATTTACCTAAGAATTGCAATAATGGCAACCCATAAGCCGTTGGAATAGTGTTAATAAACTGCTCTAATTCCTTTACTTGTGTTTCGTTTAATGTAATCATTTTTTTAAA